>Ga0105240_10005664_pt1 | contig 18540 bp, 13 predicted proteins | sample KBSC54metaG_FD_80426 | JGI IMG/M metagenome (GOLD analysis project Ga0105240, IMG submission 80426) | Corn rhizosphere microbial communities from Kellogg Biological Station, Michigan, USA - KBS C5-4 metaG | ecosystem: Host-associated > Plants > Roots > Rhizosphere > Soil | place: Michigan, USA... | reverse complement strand
TCGCTGCAATCAATCGTGTAGGAACCGAGGCTCCCTGGAATATCGGCGAGTTCTACGGATCCAGCTACTTTGCCAACCCTCGCGGTCAGATCATTGCCCAGGCTTCGCGCGACAAGGACGAGGTGCTGACGGCCGATCTGAATCTGGAACAAATTGCTGAAGTACGAAGAACATGGCAATTCTTCCGCGACCGCCGACCCGATATGTACGGTCCACTTGTTGCGTCATAAAGAGCCAAGTGGCGAAATCCCTCGTCAATGCTTAGAGGGAAGAGAATAAGAGAGCTTTCCGAGGTCTTCATGAGTACCGCAACCATACCGGACGATCTTCTGCTGCGAGAGCGCTTTACTGAGATCAAGCCACCGCTCTCGCCGCAGGCTGCCGTCATCGAATCGAATCGTTGTCTGAATTGTTTTGACGCGCCCTGCACGGCAGCGTGCCCGACGCATATCGATGTGCCGGGATTCATCAAGCGCATCAGCACAGGAAACCTGCGCGGCTCCGCTCTGCGCATTCTGGACGCCAACATTCTGGGCAGCAGTTGCGCCAAGGCCTGCCCGGTGGAGGTGCTCTGCGAAGGCGCCTGCGTGATGCATCGCTACAATCATGAGCCGATCCAGATCGCCCGATTGCAGCGCCATGCGATGGATTCCTTTCAGGCAACGGGCGAGGAACTGCTGACCGCACCCCGCGGATCGCGCAACGTGCAGGTTGCCTGTATCGGCGGCGGTCCGGCATCGCTGGCCTGCGCGGCAGAACTCTGCCGTCACGGCGCCCAGGCCACCATTCTGGAACGTAAGGATTTGCTTGGTGGGTTGAATACGTACGGCGTCGCGGAGTACAAGCTGCGCGCCTCCGACAGCTTGCGTGAAGCTGAGATGATTCGCCGCATGGGTGTGGAGTTTCGTACTGGAGCAGCGATCGACACTGCTGAGGCGCTGGAGGAGCTGGAGTCGGAATTCGACTTCCTTTTCGTTGGGGTGGGCCTCGGCGCCATGCAGCGCATGAATATCCCCGGCGAAGATCAGAAGGGTGTTCTAAATGCGCTTGAATTTATCGCCTCCTACAAGACTGGCCGCCTGCGAGAGATGACCGGAACGGTTGTCGTGGTGGGTGCAGGAAACACGGCGATTGATGCGGCCAACGCAGCCCGCCGGCTCGGCGCGGAGACCGTCTACCTGCTCTATCGACGGGGCGAGCGCGAAATGTCGGCCTTCGACTTCGAATACGAGCACGCCAAGCATGAAGGGGTGCAGTTCCTTTGGCGTCGCCAGCCGTACGCGATCCGCACCAACGAGCGGGGGCGCCTGCTGCTGGACACCGTACAGGTGAGTGAGGTGGAGAAGTCTCTGCTACCCGTTCCGGATTCTGAATACACCATCGAATGCGATTACGTAATTCCGGCCATCGGACAATCACCCTTTGCACAGCTTGTGCAGGAACTGCGTCGGATTGAGTTAAGCAACGGCATTATCGTCGTCGATCCGGAGACTGGGCAAACCGGTAACTCCCGCTACTTTGCCGGCGGTGACTGCGCAAATGGCGGCAGGGAAGTAGTGGATGCCGTGGCTGATGGCAAACGCGCTGCGCGGGCCATCCTGAAAATTGCGGAGGCGGCCTATGCCTGATATTCGCGTTCACCAATTCGCCGGCGGCATCGATGCTCCCAATCCGTTCTGGCTCGCATCGGGCCCACCCACGAACACTGGCGAGCAGATCATGCGCGCTTTTGATGCCGGATGGGGTGGAGCAGTCTGGAAAACCATCGGCGAGCCGATCACCAATGTCTGTTCGCGCTACTCCTCCGTCGATTGCAACGGCGTGCGCATGATGGGCCTGAATAATATCGAGCTCATCACTGATCGCAGCATTGAAGCAAATCTCCGCGAACTCGCCGAGGTGAAAAAACGCTATCCCTATCACGCCATCATTGCCTCGCTCATGGTCGAATCGAAGCGGGATGCGTGGCACGAAATTGTGCAACGCACCGAAGACGCGGGTGCTGATGGACTGGAATTAAATTTCGGATGCCCGCACGGCATGAGCGAGCGAGGTATGGGTTCGGCCGTCGGCCAGGTCCCGGAATATACCGAGATGATCACCACGTGGGTGAAATAGACGGCTTGCACCCCGGTGCTGGTGAAGCTTACCCCCAACGTTACCGACATTCGGACGATTGCGAGCGCGGCGCGCCGAGCCGGCGCTGACGGTCTGTCAGCGATCAACACCATCAACTCCATCACCGGCATCGATCTCGATACATTTGTTCCGAGACCGAACGTCGATGGTGTGAGCACACATGGTGGTTATTGCGGTCCTGCCGTGAAGCCCATCGCACTGAATATGGCCCAGCAGATCATGGCCGATCCTGCGGCTGCGCTGCCTCTTTCAGGCATGGGGGGCATCGCGAATTGGCGTGATGCAGTCGAGTTCATGCTGCTTGGTTGCGGAACCGTGCAGGTGTGCACGGCCGTAATGCATTACGGCTATCGCGTGGTCGAAGACATGGCCGAGGGGCTCGAGAACTGGATGCGCACCAAGGGATTCGCGACCCTGGAGGATTTCCGCGGGCTCTCCATCGAGCGCGTTACCGATTGGAAGCACTTGAATCTCAACTACAAGATCGTTGCGCATATCAACGAGCAGACGTGCATCGGCTGCGACCTCTGCCACATTGCTTGCTGGGACGGCGCTCACCAGTGCATTCATCTTGATCGCGTCGAAGGCCCGGTCGACGGACCCGCGCCATTGCACTCCACGCCCGCATTTATTGAAGAGCGCATGCGGAGTTCGATTTCGACAACGCCGGTTACCCGGCAGGAACGCGCGGCGGCGCTGACGAATCACGGCCCCTACCCGACACCGCTGGATCGTATTCCGCGAGTGGATGAGACAGAGTGCGTCGGCTGCAATCTTTGTGCGCTGGTGTGCCCGGTGGATGAATGCATCACAATGGTGCGGGTAGATTCAGTCGGTCGCGCGGAAACGTGGGAGCAGCGTTCGCGCGGAGCAGAGTGCGCGGCCGAACCGCAGCCGTCATAGCGAATCAGGCTCGACTCTATGGCTTCGGTTCTCATTCAAAACGGAAGCATCGTTAACGCCGACTTGACGGTGAAGGCCGATTTGCTGATTGAGGGAGCCGTCATCAAAGAGGTGCGCGCGGGCATTCCTCCGAGCGCGGCGGAGACGGTGGTGGATGCCTCGGGGTTGCTGGTGTTGCCCGGCGGCATCGATCCTCACACGCATCTCGACATGCCGTTTGGAGGGACTTACTCTGCCGACGACTTCGAAACAGGCACACGCGCCGCAGCCATCGGCGGGACCACGTCAATTGTGGACTTCGCCATCCAGGCGCGCGGAACGCGCATGCGCACCGCGCTCGACACCTGGTGGAAGAAGGCCGAAGGCAAGGCCTGCATCGACTACGGCCTGCACATGATCATCACCGACCTACCAGACGCCGGCCTCGAAGACATGGACGACATGGTGCGCGAGGGTGTCGCCAGCTTCAAGCTCTTCATGGCATATCCCAACGTGCTGATGGTCGACGACGCCACCATCTTCAAAGCCATGCGCCAGACGGCGAAGAACGGTGCGCTGATCTGCATGCACGCGGAGAACGGTTCGGTGATAGACGTGATCGTGCAGCAGGCGTTGGCGGACGGCAAAACCGCTCCCATCTATCATGCGCTTACTCGCCCGACGGTGGCCGAAGCCGAGGCGGTGAACCGAGCCATTGCCATGGCCGAGATCGCTGGAGTGCCCGTCTACATCGTCCACCTCTCCAGCGAAGACGCGTTGAATCAGGTCCGGGAAGCCCGCGACCGCGGTCTACCTGCCTTCGCCGAAACCTGTCCGCAATACCTGCTGCTCTCGCTTGAAGAGAACATGGTCGGCAAGGGCTGGGAGGGCGCGAAGTACGTCTTCACTCCGCCGCTCCGGGAGAAGCGCAACCATGCGAAGTTGTGGGATGGCTTGCGCAAAGACAACCTGCAAGTCGTCTCGACCGATCATTGCCCGTTCTGTTTCGAGGATCAGAAGGCGATGGGCAAAGACGATTTCACTAAAATTCCTAATGGCGGCCCCGGCATCGAGAATCGCCTGCAGTTGCTGCATCATCACGGTGTCGGGCTCGGCAACTTCTCGATCAACCGCTTCGTCGAACTCGTCTCCACGGCTCCCGCCCGCATCTTCGGCTTGTATCCCAAGAAGGGCGTTCTCGCCCCGGGTAGCGACGCGGACGTTGTCCTGTGGGATGCAAAAGCCGACCACGCCATCTCCGCCGCGACCCACCACATGCGCGTAGATTACTCGATGTTCGAGGGGTTCAGGGTGAAGGGTAATGCGCGGGATGTGTATTCGCGTGGGGAATTGATCGTTTCGCGAGGTAACTTTATAGGCCATCCCGGTCGCGGACAGTACTTGAGACGTGAGGCCCGTGGGGGTGCATGGAAGTAGTTTCGTTATCTTATTCTCGTCTTAAATTGCATGTAACGTGATTCGCCCGGAGGCCGCGTGAGCAGCGTCGACCCAACGCTTTCCAATAACGACCTGCGCCCCACCACGCTGGAGCAGCGCACCTGGACCACCTACAGCTACATCGCGCTGTGGTTCTCCATGTCTATGGAGATCACGACTTATCAGCTTGCCTCCTCGCTCATCGCTAAAGGCATGGACTGGAAGCAAGCCGTCGGCACCGTGCTGTTGGGCAACCTTATCGTCCTCGTTCCCATGCTGCTCAACGCACACGCCGGCACGCGGTACGGCATTCCTTTCCCGGTCTTCATTCGCGCCCCCTTTGGAGTTCGTGGCGCAAACCTGCCGGCGATCCTGCGCGCAGTCGTGGCCTGTGGCTGGTTCGGCATCCAGTCCTGGATAGGCGGAACGGCGATTCACTCGATGCTTGCAGTCATCTGGCCGGAAACAGCAGGCTCAGCCTTCGCAAAATGGGCGTGCTTTCTTTTCTTCTGGTTGCTGAACATGGTGATCGTCTGGCGTGGCGTTGAATCCATTCGCCACCTGCAGGCGTTCGGCGCTCCGTTCATGTTCATCATGGCCGCGGCGCTGCTCATCTGGGTACGAATGAAGGCAGGCAGCTTCGGCTCGATGCTTTCCACCCCGACCAGGTTTCACTCGACCGGCGAGTTTCTCACAGTCTTCATTCCTTCGCTCACGGCGATGGTGGGCTACTGGGCAACGCTCGCTCTCAACATTCCTGACTTCACGCGCTACTCGAAGTCGCAACACGCGCAGGCTTACGGGCAGGCATTCGGATTGCCGGTTGCGATGACGCTCTACACCTTCGTCGGGATATCGGTGACGTCTGCATCGACAGTTCTTTTCGGCCGCCCTATTTGGAATCCGATCGAGTTGATCAGCGCATTTCATCAGCCGGTGGTCGCATTCATTGCACTGATTGCGATACTCATTGCCACGCTCAACATTAATATCGGCGCCAACGTGGTCTCGCCTTCGAATGACTTTTCGAATCTATATCCCCGTCTCATCAACTTCCGTACTGGTGGCCTGATTACTGGATTTCTCGGTCTGGCGATGTGCCCATGGAAGCTGCTGGCCACCCCTGACGCGTACATTTTCGGCTGGCTGGTGGGCTACTCCGGCCTGCTGGGGCCGATTGCGGGCATTATGGTCGCCGACTACTTTCTGATCCGTAAAACCGAACTTGACGTGAACTCGCTCTACCACGCCAGGGGCGCCTATCAATACACAAAGGGCATCAACCCCCGGGCCATCGCTGCCCTCGTGCTTGGCGTGTTCATTGCGCTCGTCGGATTGGCCGTCAAGCCTCTTCACTTTCTTTATGACTACGCCTGGTTCGTCGGCTTCTTCACGGCAGGATCAATCTACGCAGTCCTGATGCGCGGCATGGCTCCGACCCAGATACCATTCGCGGATCTCGAGACAGCTGCAAGCCCCGCCGATACGAATTAAAACAGCATGCGCAGTTCTGTAATCAGGTTGTGATTGAAGGTATGAAAGCCTGAAGTCGCGATCTGCATGCCTCCATCGAGGATGAAAGAGGGCCGCGTCGGTTTCCAGTTCTTTCCCCTGATCACATAGAACGCCGCTGGCGTAACGAAATTCTGCATCTTGCCATCGTGGCTGCCACCGGCGAAGAAGGTGGCGTTGTTCTCAACTTCAAACCAGAGATGTGGCTTGAGGTGCACCTGCGATTCAGTGTTCCACGCGATCGATCGCCCCTGAGTAGCGATTTTCCCCGTCGGCAGGGTTCCGCCTAAGGACGAGATCACGTCAAAGTGGTGAAAGGCGTATCCGGCGGCGACTGTCGGCCCGAATGAGTCGGTGGCTGCGCCGTTCTTGTGGCTGCCGGTGGCGAAGCAATGGCTTAGAGCAAGAGCGACGGCGTAGTTTCCGGCTTCGGCATTCCTCGAGACGACGCGATACTTCGCCAGCACAGCCGCATCACCAAAGCCATCATCTGCAGCGCTGTTGTGCTGGATATAGGGTGGCTGGATGAAATCGAATTCGAAGCGGTTGCCGGCAATGATTCCCGTGCCGCGACCGTTCCCATAGTTCACCGTTTCAGCTCCGGCTGAGGTGTACTCATGTGAAACAGAGAACTTGGTGTACTGAACAAGCCGGGGATCAGTTCCCACGAGGGGTGTAATGAAGACGGGTTGCCGCGATGCCATCGCCCTGTTGTGACCGCTGAAGCGTTCGCTGAGTGATTGCTGAGCGCTAATCCTGGAGGCTCTCCCAAGAAAGATCAGCACGATCAGGGTCAGAAGGATTGTTGTATGCGGTTTCATATGACCTGCTCTCGTTTTAGCAACCACAGAACCCCAATGCCGTGACTTATGGCACTCGGTTGCTGCACAATGCGTGACTACTGGCTTTATCGGCGGATTTACAGCAAGGTTCACTGGGAGCCAGGGGCGGGATCTCGATCGACGGCTGAGATGGTCCTTTGTGATGGGACGATAAGCCAGTATCGGTCTACACAAAACCCGTTACTTCAAAGCGCACCCAGGTGACTTTAGCAATGACATGGGAATTGTCCTGCACGATAAGATGAAGGCAGCGAATGATTTTCAGCACCTCAGCGGCTGCCGGCCCGGCGATCCGCCTCATGCGGCAGTCAGACGTGCGAGCGCAACAGAGTTCGCCTCTTATCCAGGTTCATAACCTCGAAAAGACCTACCGCACGGCTCGCGGACCGCTCACACTTTTTGAAGGCCTTCACTTGACCGTCTCTCCCGGCGAACTCGTTGCCATTGTTGGCCAGTCCGGCACAGGAAAGAGCACACTTTTGCACATTTTGGGCGCCCTTGATGAGCCGACTGCGGGCACTGTACACTGCGCTTCAACCAACGTGGCAGCTCTCAATGCCCGGGAGGCCGCAGCCTTTCGCAACCGCGAGATCGGATACGTCTGGCAGTTTCACTATTTGTTACCGGAGTTTTCAGCCGTTGAGAACGTGGCCATGCCGCTGATGGCTCGCGGAATTAGTCGGCGGCAGGCGCTAGACGCAGCATCTAATTGGCTTAGGGAGGTCGACCTGGCAGACCGTAGCGAACACCGCCCCGGCGAACTCTCGGGTGGAGAGCAGCAGAGAGTTGCGCTTGCAAGGGCTCTGGTCGGCAATCCCCAGCTACTGCTGGCCGATGAACCTACTGGCGACCTGGATGAATCCACCGCGGGACGGGTTTTTGATCTGCTTGAACGATTGCACGTAACCCACGGGCTCACTTCGATTGTGGTGACCCATAACCTAGATCTGGCCGCGCGCTGTACGCGGACTCTGCGCCTGGAGGGCGGGCGCCTTCACGCGATGGGAGATACTTCTCCAAACGATCTTTCCAGAGCGGACCTTCACCCCCACGGGTGAATTCGGCAAAGGTAAGTAAAAGCACCTTTCCGGGTGGTTTTTGAGTCTGATAATTAAGTGGGTCCGGGCTTGCAGTACCCCGGGCTTGCGAGTAGTGGGTGGGGCTTGCGGAAGAAGAACGCCGGGGCTGCCGGAACAAGCGATAAGAGCATCCGGTCCATCCAAAAGGGCTGCTCGGGGCATTAACGAGATTTTCCAGGTGTTCCCGGCGGCGTAGTTAAAAGAAGGGCGCGGAGAGGCGGAACCGAGGCCGACAAAGACATCGGACGGTTATCTCGATCCAAAGCCCGCTGTAAGAGGAGAACAAAATGTTCGAACGCTATACGGAGAAGGCACGTCGCGTGATCTTCTTCGCGCGGTATGAGGCCAGCCAGTTCGGCTCGCCCTATATCGAGACCGAGCACCTGCTGCTTGGCTTGTTGCGCGAGGACAAGGCGTTAACCAATCGCTTTTTGCGTTCGCATGCCTCGGTAGAGTCGATTCGCAAGCAGATTGAAGCGCACACCACGATTCGCGAGAAGGTGTCGACCTCGGTTGATCTGCCGCTCTCGAACGAGTGCAAGCGCGTGCTGGCCTATGCCGCGGAAGAAGCCGAGCGCCTGGGCCATAAACACATCGGCACCGAGCATCTTCTTCTCGGTCTGTTGCGTGAAGAGAAGTGCTTCGCCTCCGAGATCCTGCAGGAGCGCGGCCTCAAGCTTGCCCAGATCCGCGATGAATTAGCACGCGTTACCCAGGAGAAAGCACCCACTCAAGCTCGTCAGCGCGAGTCCAGCCTTCTGGCTGAGTTCAGTCGCGACCTGACCCAGGCTGCGATGGACGGGCAACTCGATCCTCTGGTCGGCCGCGATGGTGAACTAGAGCGCGTTGTTCAGATATTGTGCCGTCGCACCAAGAACAACCCTGTGCTGATCGGTGAACCCGGCGTGGGTAAGACTGCGATCGTGGAAGGGCTCGCGCAGCGCATTGCTGATGGCGAAGTCCCGAGCTTTCTTGCCGACAAGCGCGTGCTTGCGTTGGACCTGTCCCTTATCGTGGCCGGAACCAAATATCGTGGCCAGTTTGAAGAGCGACTGAAGACCATCATGAAAGAGCTGATGGAGAATCAGAATTCCATTATCTTCATCGACGAGCTCCACACGCTCGTGGGTGCCGGTTCGGCCGAGGGTTCCCTCGACGCGGCAAACATCCTCAAGCCGGCCCTTTCGCGCGGCGAGATTCAATGCATCGGTGCAACCACGCCGGCAGAGTACCGCAAATCGATTGAGAAGGATCGCTCGCTTGAGCGGCGCTTCCAGGCCGTCAAGGTTCCGCCACCAAACGAAGCCGACGCGATCAAGATCATCAATGGCATTAAAGACCGCTACGAGAAGTTTCACGCCGTCAGCTATACCGATGCGGCTATCGAGTTTGCCGTGTCCCACTCGAACCGCTACATTCCTGACCGGTTCCTGCCGGACAAGGCCATAGACCTCATCGACGAGGCCGGCGCGCGCGTGAAGTTGCGCCAAACCTCGCTGCCCGAGGAGATCACCGAGGTACAGAAGCGGATCAAGTTCATCGTGCACCGGATGGATTCGGCGATTGCCAATCACGAATTCGAGAAGGCCCGGTTCTACTCCGATGAGGAGCGGAAGGAGCGCGAAAACCTGCGTGCTCTTCGCGACAAGTACCACCTCGATGACTCCGCTGCCGGTATTGTGGGCCGCGAAGACATCGAGGACGTCGTGAGCCGCTGGACGGGTGTCCCGGTTACCAGCATCAAGGAAGAAGAAACGCAGAAACTGCTGCGCGTGGAAGAAGAGCTCCACCGGCGCATCATTTCGCAGGAGAAGGCGATTTCGGCACTGGCGCGCGCCATCCGGCGTTCGCGTGCAGGCCTCAAGTCGCCGCATCGGCCGATCGGCAGCTTCCTGTTCCTTGGGCCTACGGGCGTCGGCAAGACCGAAATGGCGCGCACGCTGGCCAACTTCCTCTTCGGATCTGACAAGGCGCTGATCCGCTTCGATATGTCGGAGTTCATGGAAAAGCACTCGGTCTCGAAGCTGATTGGTTCGCCTCCGGGATACGTGGGCTACGAGGAGGGCGGCCAATTGACCGAACGGGTCAAGCGGTCACCGTACTCCGTAGTCCTGCTCGATGAAATCGAGAAGGCGCATCCCGATGTGTTCAACATCCTGCTGCAGGTGTTTGAAGACGGGCAGTTGACCGACGGACTCGGCAATACGGTCGACTTTAAGAACACCATCATCATCATGACGTCGAACATCGGCGCCCGCCACCTGCAGAAGAAACAGGGGCTTGGCTTCCAGAGCGACCGTGAAGACCTGGTCAGCGAGAAGGTGGAAGAACTCGTCAAGAATGAGGTCAAAAAGACCTTTAATCCCGAGTTCCTGAACCGCCTCGATGAAGTGATTCTCTTCCAGTCGCTCTCGGATGCGGATCTGATCCAGATCGTCGAACTGCTTGTGCAGCAGCTCAACCAGAATCTGGCGCAGAAGTCGATCACCATATCGGTCACCGAGGAAGCCAAGAAGTGGATTCTCGACAAGACTCTTGGCGATCGCAGCTACGGTGCTCGTCCGTTGCGTCGTGCCTTGCAGCGCTACGTAGAAGATCCTCTGTCGGAGGCGCTGATTGCGGGTGGAATCCCGCAGCGTCCGGCCTTCCTCGAGGTCTATCTTGACGCCAACCAGCTCTTCTATCGCCCCGTCAGCTCAGACGAAGGCGGAAGCGAGGAGAAAGCAGCCGGCATCTTGCTGTACAGCGCTTAGCTCTCTTGAGTTCTAGCAAAAGCCCCCGGGTCACCGGGGGCTTTCTTTTGTGCGAAGGATACTCAGTCTACTTCGCGAGTTCCCCGGTCTCGATGCCGCCTTCTGATGAAAACGACGATCCTACGGTTCCCGTGGTGGCTGTCGCACGATTCAAAGCGAGATCCTGCCGCAGACGAAAAGTGGCTTCGATTCCCGTGCAGTGTGCCGCAAGAAGATTCGCAACCCGATATTCCCGGAGCTTGGCCGCAGTCCAGTCAATCTGGTCGTCGCTGGCAGCAAACAAATGCAGCCCGCCGACAATTCCGTGAATCGGCTTGCTATCAAAGTGCTTTTCGGTGAACGTCGCAATGTTCACGATACCCGCATGTCCGCAGCCGGTTACAATCACCAGGCCTTTCACCGTATTCAGCACCAGCGATTGGTCTTCGGGAATGTTGTCCTCGATCAGGCCGGCAGTTGTCTGCACGCGTCCGGTGCGGGTCCAATTATGCTCCGGATACTGCCGAGGCACCGGCCCGGTGAGCCACGCGCCGGAAAACAACTCCGAGCTCTCGGAGAGCACAATAAACTTGCCTCCCGTGGCCTCGAATTCCTTTCGGATCGCGATCATTTCGTTGCGCTCACCGGCAGGGGATGGACGGCTGCCGAAAATGCCCTCCGCAACGTAAGCGATCGACAGAGCCTTCGGATTCTTCTTCATCAGTTCGCGACGCAGCGCCATCAATCCGCGAACGTGGTCCCAGTGGTTATGTGTCAGGATCACATCCTGGACATTCGACAGATCGACATGAAGGTCGCGCGCGTTCTCAAGAACCGTCTCCGGGTGAGCTCCAGTATCGACCAGAACCCTGTGTCCATCTGCCTCAACCAGCGCGGCAAAGCCCCATTCGCCCGTGCCGGTTGGCTCGCCGACAAGCATTGTCGAGAGGATCGTGATCTTGAACGAATGAATCAGAGTGTCAGTGCTCTGCGCGTTTGCGAGTGTGAATCCGCTTCCAAACAGCAGGAGAAGCACGCAGCATTGGAGCCTGCTATTTCTCTTTCGACACTCTCCATCGGTTGTCGCCCTCTTCATCTTCCGTCACCACATCTTCGAGTCCAATACCGGCACTTGAAATTCAACACCTAGGCCTGCCGTGCAATGCTGATAACCGTGAGGTCATCGTCCTGGCCAAATTGCTGGGCGGCTTGAGCCACGGCGTGCACATTGGCGCCCTGGCGAAGCAGAGACTCAACTCCCGGAAATCCGAGCAGCACTCCGGTTTGGTTCCGCGCTTCGGGAACGCCATCCGTCAGCAGAACTGCTCTATCGCCGGCAAGCAGATCCAGCGAGAACTGGGTGTAGGCAGCACTCTCCGTCATGCCCAACGGCACGGATCCTGGGGAGGAAAGTTCCGCACCATTCACAAAGGGTGGCGGATGGCCGGCGTTGGCGAGTGTAAGACGTCCCCCCGTTTCGAGACGAACGATCAGACATGTGGCAAAGCCTCCATGCGCTCGGCCGCATAGCCGCCGATTCAGTTCGGCGAGGATCTCTGCCGGTTCCTCGGTAAACGAAGTTACGACTCCCAACATTCCCACGATCATTGAAACGATCATGGCAGCGCTTAGACCCTTACCGCTGACGTCGCCAATCACTAGAAGGGTGCGCCCGCTTTTCAGGCCGATCATCTGAAGGAAATCGCCGCCCACTTCAGCCGCAGGACGATACACGCTCTCGATGGCATAGCCGCTGATGGAAGGTAGGACTTCCGGGACCATGACGCGCTGAACTTCGCGAGCCGCAGCCATTTCGCCGTCCAGCGTAGCCTTTTCCGTCTGGGTTTTGGCGTATCTTCGTGCCTCGCTGATGGAGACATGAACAAAGCCGATATAGCCAAGGCAGACCGTGATGATCACGGCAATGCCGTCGAAGGACATCCGTGAGTGCAGGCGGTCCATCTGCGCCGTATTTAGCTGGGTTTGTTGCGGTGCGTTCGGGTAATGGTTCGCAAGGAAACCCATGATGGTGAATTGCACTGCCATCATTGGCAGCATCGCAATCCAGAAGCGGTTTCGAAGGATGATTCCGCTGGCTGCGTAACCGATTGCGAAGACACCGATGAGAACCACCGAGATCGCATATCGGGGTGTCGACCATCGGCCCATGTCGGTAATGTCGTTCGCAATGCCGATTCCCGCGAATACGCAGAACACCGCCGCAAGGAATACGATCCTTGTTCTGAGGGGTGTCGATCGCCAGGGAACAGCTGCTCTCATCCGGTTCCGATCAAATCCTTTGGACTTCTGCGATGAGCGTCCGAGCCCACGGATGGGGTGAAGGGAAGAGGACTTGGAGCACGTGGTTTGGATTCTACTCGACCCAACTACTCGGGCGAAGCTTGGATGTGCCCTGGACGGTTCTCCTCACCCGGAGGCGGACGCGCGATCTCAGTTATAGCAAAGTTTGGAAACTTATCAAATCTGTATAAATTTGCTAATCTTCCTATAAACCGATGGATCCGATTCGCAACCCGTATGCTCCCGGCGCCGGCAGCCCGCCACCTGAACTCGCCGGCCGACACGAAATTCGGCAGGATATCGAAATTCGCCTGCAGCGGCTGAGGTTGGGCCGTCCCGCTAAGAGCATGATGCTGGTGGGGTTAAGAGGTGTCGGCAAGACCGTCCTCCTGGACCAGATGCGGCGTGACGCGGAGGCCGGTGGTCTTCATACGGTCCGAATCGAAGCTCCGGAACAACGCTCCCTCCCGGCAATCCTGGCGCCGGCACTCCGGCTGGCTCTCCTCCACCTCAGCAAGAAAGAAGCTGCAAAGGACTACGCCGTCCGGGGTCTGAAGGCGCTCGCCGGATTCGCGGGTAAGCTGAAAGTGCACTATCGCGATATTGAAGTCGGGCTCGACTACGCTCCCGAACCGGGGCTGGCGGATAACGGCGACTTGGAGCTTGATTTAGGTACGCTGCTGGCCCAGGTAGGTGCCGCCGCCAGGGCAGCCGAAACGGCAGTGGTGCTGTTCATTGACGAACTCCAGTACGTTGATGAGTCGCAAATCGCAGCCCTGATTTCGGCATTACACCGCTGCGCGCAGGAGCAGTTGCCGGTCACGATTGTCGGAGCGGGTCTTCCACAATTGCGAGCACGCATGGGCGACGCGAAATCGTATGCGGAGCGTCTGTTTGATTTTCCGGAGATCGGGCCGCTCAGCCCCGAAGACGCGCGGGATGCAATCGTGAGGCCGGCCGAGAATGAGGGCGTCATTCTTGAGGACCCGGCGGTAGATCTGATCATCGCGAAAACGCAAGGCTACCCCTACTTCCTTCAGGAGTGGGGCAAGCATACCTGGGATCTTGCTCCGGCCAGCCCTATTCGTTATGAAGACGTCGTAAACGCCTCGGACGAAGCGGTGGCTGCTCTCGACGAGAGCTTCTTCCGCGTGCGCTTCGATCGGTTAACTCCGACCGAAAAGAGATATCTTCGCGCCATGGCTGAACTCGGTCCCGATCCGCAGCGCTCCGGTGATATCGCCGACCAGCTTGGCCGAGGAGTCACTTCTCTCGCTCCAACTCGGGCGGGTCTCATTGCGAAGGGAATGATCTGGAGTCAGACACACGGCGATACAGCATTCACGGTTCCGCTCTTCGATGAGTTCATGAAGAGAATCATGCCGGGCGACGCGTGGAGGCGTGGATAGAGATTCTGCGCGGTTTGCAGAGCGCCATTTCTGAATGCCATCACACACAAGCCAAGACCTTGGTCCCTCGGTATGAGCCGTACCAATCCTAGTTGATGGCAACAAAGCGGTTACCGGTCACTTCGTCTGCACACCGCTCCTCGCCGAGGTATATACTCGGTTTCCTCATTGGTTCCTCGACTACCGTTCCGTTTTCAAAATTGGAGATCCAGGTGATTCATCGAAGATTGTTTTCCAGCGCCATCGCGATCTGCGCCGGCGCGGTATTTCTCTGTGCCCAGGCGCTTCCCGCGCAACAATGGAAAGCCCCAACCAGCATGAAGAAGCTTTCCAACGGGCTGACGGTGGTGGTGTCAGAAGACCACTCGGCGCCGACATTTGGCATTTGCGTGAGTTATGGAATCGGCTTCCGGCTTGAGCCAGAGGGACGCACCGGCTTCGCGCATCTTTTCGAACACCTGATGTTTGAAGGGACGCCGAATGCGCCCAAGGGCGTTCTGGATCGCGTTATCGAGGGCGGCGGCGGCGCGAACAACGGTGACACTCGCTACGATTACACGGAGTACATCGAGACGGCGCCCATCTCCGCCCTTGATCCCGTGCTGTGGATTGAAGCAGACCGGATGAAGACGCTCGACTTCTCGACCAAGAATCTCGATAACCAGCGCAACGTCGTGGAAGAAGAAGTAAGGGTCAACGTCATCAACCAGCCTTTCGGGCTCTTCTTCGCGATTGATCTTCCCGGCAAAGCTTTCGATACGTATCCAAACGCGCACAACTTCTACGGCGACTTCAAGGATCTGGATGCCGCCAAGATCGAAGACGTGAAAGCGTTCTACGAGAAGTACTACACGCCTGGCAATGCGGTCATTGCTGTCGTCGGCGATGTGAAACCAGACGATGTCTACGCAAAGATGGAAAGGTATTTCGCTCCCATCCCGTCGCGCCCCACTCCTGCAAAGCCTAAGGTAGACGAGCCTCCGCAGAAGACGGAGCGCCGGTCGAGCGAGACGGACAAACTCGCCAAGGTACCGGGTCTCGCTATCGGATACCGCATGCCCCCGCATCGCTCTCCCGACGCGCTCGCAGCTGCCGTAACGGGAGAGTTGCTCCACAACGGTCAGGCCTCGCGACTGTACCAGGCTCTGGTGAAAGACAAGCAGGTAGCCCTCTCCGTCGATGGCGGCGTGAACTGGCCTCTCGGAACTCCGTTTGAGTATGCGGGCCCGACCCTGATGACTTCGTTCATTGTCTATCCGCCAAACGTGACCGAAGACCAGCTGGTTGCCGCGTACGATGCGACAATCAAGGACCTTGCTGAAAATGGACCGACCCAGCAGGACCTTGATCGCATCGTAGCAAAGATGCGTTCCGACATGTATGGCAATCTCGAAATTCCCATCAGCCGTGCCTCGGCGCTTTCGCATGCGGTCCTATTCGACGGGAACTTCGATTCGGTATATCAGTTGCCGGAGGAACTCTCCAAGGTGACTGCGGCGCAAGTGAAGGCTTTCGCGGCCAAATATCTCGTCAGCACCAATCGCACCATTATTAACCGCGTTCCGGTGGGCGCTGCCGAAAAGGAAAAGGGAGCGGGACAATGAAAATTCTCACGATCGCATGTGTCTTTCTCTTCATTGCTGCGCAGTTACCGGCGCAGAAGGAGACACAGCTTCCCAAGGATCTGCCTGCTTACGGACCCGAACGGCCTCTCTCTGCTCCAAATGTCAAGATCGCAAAGCTCGACAATGGCCTGACAGTCTGGCTCGTCTCCGAACCTGGATTCCCCAAAGTCGCGTTCAGCATGGCCGTGCGCGGCGGATTGGCGGCGGATCCTTCCGATCGCCCCGGGCTCTCGCAAATGCTGGGGAACACGATCGACCAGGGTACAAAGACGCTAAATGCGAAGCAGATTGCGCAGCAGTTGCAGGCTGCTGGAGGCGATCTGAACGTCAGTCCCAGCAAGGACTCCATCATCCTTTCAATCGGCGTACTCAGTGCGAAGCGGGATGATGCGCTCACTGTGATGTCGGACCTCGTACGCAACGCGACCTTCCCTGATGCAGAGGTCACTCTCGCCAAGCGCAATACCCTGGACCAACTGCGCCAGCAGGAATCACAACCATCATTTCTGGCCGGACGCACGATGGCGAAGGTTCTCTTCGGTGATCATCCGTATCACGTCACCTCTGCTACTGAGCAGTCGATCAAGGCGTCTACCGCGGATGACTTGCGCAAGATCTACGCCGAGCGTTTTCGTCCCGATCAGGTGCTTCTCGTCGCAGTTGGAGATTTCGAAGCCGACGGTATGCTCAGTGCCGTTAAGAGCCGCTTTGCCGAGTGGAAGGCTCCTTCCACCGTACCGGTGACGATTCCGTCTGCGACCTCAACCGCACCTCAGCACGCCATCTACGTGGTTCCGCGACCCGGCTCTGTGCAGACAACGCTGGAACTTGGTTCATTCGGTCCGGTGCGCAGCGCAGAAGATTTTGAAGCCGCGCGCGTTGCCAACGCCATCTTCGGAGGGACCTTCGGCTCGCGCCTGACCCGGAATATCCGCGAAGACAAAGGCTACACCTACTCGCCGTTCGCCACCCTGCAGACCTACCAGGCAGCCGGCCTGTTGATTACGCGCGCTGATGTCCGCAATGCAGTGACGGCCCCGAGTCTGAATGAGATGCTTTACGAACTCAATCGCATGGTCACGACCTCGCCTACCGAGGAAGAACTGCGTACAGCCAAGCGCTTCCTGGTGGGCATCGAGGCCATCCAGTTGCAATCCCGTGGAGCGGTTTCAGGCGAACTGGCTCGACTTTGGGTGAATGGCTTATCACCTGACGCAATTGGAGCCTATGGCAAGAAGGTTGCAGCCACTACGGCGGAGGATGTGGACACCGCGGCAAAGAAATACTTCCCCGCTGCGAAGACCGCAATCGTGGCCGTAGGGGAGGAGAAGGTCGTGCGCGACGCTCTCGCTCCGTTCGGCTTACCTCTGCTTTCCGCGCCATAGTGCGGCTTCGAGCCGCGGAAATGTCCGGCTAGTCTCCTCAAGGCCCTCACAGACGGACCAGAGCTTCGCCGGTTTGCGAGGGCAACCCACTTGAGTTACGTCGCTGACTTCCCGAATCGATGATTTACTCTTGTGCCATCCAGATTTGCCCCATTCCCATCTGGACCAGCCCAAGAGAGGCCATGAGAAAACTTCCTTTCGTCTTTGCTGTTATCGCACTGTTGTCCGTCGCCGCTTCCGCCCAGCAGAAGAATCTCCCAGTTGACGACCTGGATCCTAACTTCAAAGCTCCCGCACAACAGAGCGACTTTGAAAAGCGCGTGGTCATGGTTCCCATGCGCGACGGCGTCAAACTCTACACTGTCATCGTCGTACCCAAGGGTGCCAAGGGCGCACCCATCCTTCTCGATCGCACTCCCTATGACGCCGCGAAGCGCGCCGAGCGGTCCGCGAGCCCACGCATGGTCGAGGCTCTGCCACTCAGTGACGAGGTCTTTGTCAAAGCGGGGTACATCATTGTCTATCAAGACGTGCGAGGCAAGTACGGATCGGAAGGTCCGTACATAATGACACCGCCGCCTGTGAACTCCGGCTACAACCCCACAGGCGCCGACGACACGACCGACGGCTACGACACCATCGACTGGCTCGTAAAAAATGTCCCCGAATCGAACGGACGTGTCGGGATGATCGGTTCCAGCTATGAGGGATTCACTGTTGTCATGGCGCTTCTCCATCCCCATCCCGCGCTTAAAGTCGCCGCGCCTGAGAGCCCAATGGTTGACGGCTGGATGGGAGATGACTGGTTCCACTACGGAGCTTACCGCCAGCCGAACATCGATTACATGCTCAGCCAAACTACAAAACGGGCCGGCGGCGTGCCCGTGCCACATCCGAATTTCGACGAATATACCGGTCTGCTCAATGCCGGTTCTGCAGCCGGATTCGCACACGAACTTGGCGCGGACGAACTCCCTTTCTGGAAAGTTACGCTCGATCACCCCTCCTACGACGGATTCTGGCAGAGCCAGGCACTCGACAGGCTCATCATCAAGCAGCCGCTCTCCGTGCCCACGATGTGGGAGCAGGGCCTTTGGGATCAGGAAGACATGTGGGGCGCCAATCACAGCTATCGCGCTCTCAAGTCCATCGGCACGCCCGACGCAATGAACCACATCGTGATGGGTCCCTGGTTTC
>Ga0105240_10005661_pt1 | contig 18543 bp, 19 predicted proteins | sample KBSC54metaG_FD_80426 | JGI IMG/M metagenome (GOLD analysis project Ga0105240, IMG submission 80426) | Corn rhizosphere microbial communities from Kellogg Biological Station, Michigan, USA - KBS C5-4 metaG | ecosystem: Host-associated > Plants > Roots > Rhizosphere > Soil | place: Michigan, USA... | reverse complement strand
GCGTTCCGCGCCCGGGCCCAAGCGACGCCGCAAAGGCGTTTCGACGGGCGGTTAGCTCAGCGGTAGAGCATTGCCTTCACACGGCAAGGGTCGCAGGTTCGATCCCTGCACCGCCCACCATGTAAATCAATCACTTAATGATATCGAGGCTTGGCGACTCGGCTTTTGTACGGAAAAAGTACGAAAATCGTTGACAAAAAGTCAAGCCTCGGGTGCCGTCGCGTGCACATATATAACGTATAGATCAGGGTCGGCCGCGTATTGTCGACGTCAGTCCCTGACCGGCAACTCGAACGGGCATCCGCAGCTATCCGCGAGTCACATGCCATGGTTTTTTTGAAGAAAATAATTCTGAGTTGCGCAAATGCCACTTAACAGAGCGTTTAGTGCTCTAAAAACATTTTCTTTAAAATCAATGCGTTAGTGGAAAAGCGTCCGTTGACTGGTTGCCATTGTCCTAGACGCTCACTAGCATTTCTCACGTGAGTTGCGATTCGTCTCGGGTGCAAGACCCGAACTTCGCCATCGCTTCAACGGGGTTCTTCGCTGTAAAACCCGAGCGCACGTCTATCGTGCCGATGAAGTCATAGACCCGCAAGGATTGCGGATAGAGAACCCGGCTAGCAGGCCGGGCTTCATGAAAAGGAACTTCAACTTGAACAACGTAAGCACTCTGCAGTCGGTCGTCACCGATGGGCAGTTGTCGCGTGCCAATCCGCGCAGCGACATCATCGTCGTCACCGTCAGCGACCTCGGCAAGATCGACGCCGCCGACTGCCATGACGACTTCACGACAATCATCGAACGCTGCCGCACAGTTCAAACGAATCACGATGGTGATCTAGAATTTTACTTTCGACGGCCGTGCGACTCTCCAGAATTGCCCGATTGCTCCGCCGGTAAGGATGCGGGCTATACGCTGCGATATGGCTCCGTTGATGAGATCAAAGTCGATCAACTCATCAAGGATTGCTCGTTATTGTGTGCGTCGGCTCAGTGCGACGCTTACGACTTGATCAACAGACTCATCAACGAGCAGCGTGCACCGCAGGTCCGTGAACTCCGCAGCCTGACACTCAGCGATCTGGGCGATCTACTCGACTCTTTGGCAGACTGGGGCAGCGAAGACGAAGCCGACGATGGCGACTGGTACCCGACCGAGCCATACGCAATCGCGGCAAAGGTGTGCTATGCCGCAGCGGCGGCGTTACGGGAACGCGAACCAACGTATCAAGCGGCGTTTGCAAAGTTCGAGGTCGACACGCGAGCTACGGCGGCGACGCGCAGTGCAAAGCAAAAGGCAAGTTCACTCGATTCAAGCAACTCGCCGAGCGCGGAAACAAAGTCAGCCGAGCCACAGCGCTTGCTTCGCGTTGTTCGTGTAGGCGACCTCGAGAACGCCAAGATAGCCCCCCCGCAATTCATTGTGGACAAGATCATTCCGCGCCGTGTTGTGACGCTGTTAGGCGGACATGGTGGCGTGGGCAAATCGACGCTCGCAAAGACGATCGCCGCGCACGCTGCAAGTGCGTCGTCTGAGGCATGGCCAACCTTTTGGTCCGGCTTCGAGACAAAGCCTGGCCGCGTGGTTTTCGTCTCGCTCGAAGATGAGGCGGAGCTTGTTCGCTATCGCTTGCGCAATATTGCCGATGCCTACCAATTGAACCATGCGCGACTTGATCAAAATTTTCTGATCATCGACGGCACAGACCTGCACGACGGCCTAGCGTTTGAAGGACGTGGCCGGCACTCGCTGGAGTTCTCGCGTGCGATGGCTGAGCTCGAGGGCGGCGCCAACGGCGCGCAACTGATCGTCGTCGACAATGCCAGTGATGCATTTGCCGGCGATGAGAACAATCGTAGTCAGGTCAAACAATTTATTCGGCGGCTCACTTCCGGGCTCGCGCGCGCCAACGACGCCGGCTTGATTCTGCTCGCACACATCGACAAAGGCGCTGCCCGTAACGGCTCCGCAGGTAACAGCTACAGCGGCTCGACGGCCTGGCACAACTCCGCACGCTCGCGTCTTGCACTCGTCGACACGGACGGCGTGATCGAACTACGGCACGAGAAAAGTAATTTCGGACCGAAGGCGCCCACCATCCAACTGCAAATGTCGGAACACGGCGTCCTGACCCCAGTCGCGACGGATAGCGCGGGCGTCGTTAGCGTCGATGATGCACTCTTCCGCTGCATCAAGGTCGCGACCGATCGTGGCGAATCCGTCAGCACCTCCCGAAACGGCCCGGGGAACACCCATTCACACCTGCGCACAATGGCTACGTTCCCGGCCGCCCTACGCCCTTCTGCAAAGTTCTGGCAGGCGCTCGATCGGCTGGCCGACGCCGGGAAGATCACGCGCGAAACATTCAAAGACAGTAATCGCCGCACGAAAGAAAAATGGGCGATTGCGCAGGTGCGCAAGTAAGCGCAGGTATGCACTTGTGCAGACCTGCACACCTGCACATCCCCTATGCGCATATATCGCATAGGGGTGTGGGGATATATGCGCACCTGGGCACTGACCAAAGAACCCGCCGCAGGACGCGGCATCAACCGAACAGGATGTTCAATGACCACCCCGAATACTCAAGTCGCCGAATCCATCGCCGGCCTGATCGCAACCGCTGACAAGGTCGGCGCCCAAGTACAGGTCGCGCGCCGCCAGCTTGTCATCCTTAGCGAATCCCGCGTGCCTGCCGTCGCTCAAGCGGCTCGCAAGCAGCTAGGCGCCTTCGAGAAGCTTGCCGGCCCGGCTGTCGACAACCTGCGCCGTCTGCCGGATGTGCTCCGGCCAATTCACGCCGCCATGCCGCTGCCCGCCCCGTCGGCAACCACCTAACCCTGTTTCCCGGCGCACCGCCGGACCGCGCAGCCGGATCGCTGCACCTCACTCAACAAGGAACAAAACATGAGCCATCCCTATCACGAATCCGAGACCGCTAAGGAACAGCGCGCGCTCAACGAGCGTATCGCCTTCGTCGTCGACGACCTGAAAGAACTCTCGACGATCGCCGCGGAACGCTTCCAGGACGCGCGCAAGTTGCTCGGTGACCTCGCAATCAATCCCACCCTGGCCGGCGTCGCGAACGCGGCACGAACGCATCAGCGTGATTTCGAGCGCAGCGTCGCAACCGTCGACGCCCAGATCAAGGCAGTCGTCACTTCGCTGCATCAGGTCGCCCAGTCGGTCCAACTAGCGAACACGCGTGACCCGCGCGTGAGTGGCAACTTCCCAGCCGACCTCAAGGCGCCGTCCGCGGCCTGATTTCGACAACACAATCCGCGGTCATGGACTGGCCGCGGTCAACTTTCATGGAACGAAACACATGGCCCCCAACGCCGCCGCACCGCCGGCCAGCACCAACGCCCTTCCGCCCGATCTCGAATTCTTCATCGAGTCGGTCAAGGCCACTTCGCAACCTCGCCTTCCTGAACTCGAACCGCCTCACGATCTCACCGGAGCCCTGCTCGGCATTCTGATCAACGAATCGGCTATCCCAGCTGCGATCCGCGATACCGAGCCCGACGCCTTCACGCTCGCGGTCACGCGCCTTGCGCTCGACGGCTGGCCTCTCGTCCGTCGCGCCGACGGCAAATATCACCTCGCCGCCAAGGGCGACGGCCCCGGTTCACTCGTCGACTTGCGCGATCGTTTCCGCGACTCGCCGGAGGGGGCGCTCTATCGCGAGCGATGCGAGATCGAAGCGAAGCATCTCTTCGATCGCATGAATTTCTATGCGCAGCAAAACGCCACGTTCGAACACGCGCAACTGCGCATTGAGCGCCGCAAGCGTCGCGAGGCGAAGCTCGCCCAATTCACGGAAGGAGAACCCGCTAATGGCTGATTACAACAGTACGCAGGCCGATGACACACAAGCGCCGGCCTACAGCGGCCCGACTTGGATGCAGGTAACCAGCTCGCCCAGTTGGAAACAGTTCTCACCGGATCAGCGTGCGAGCATCCGTCAACACTTCTATGACACCTATGTATCGCCGACTGCCGCGGATGATGACGCGCGCGTCGCGTTGCGTAAGCAGTTCGACCAGCTCACGGCGCCATCGATGCAAATCGACGACGGGCGACAATCCGGCGGCGCGATGCAATCTATCCTTGGCTTCCTCGGCAATCAAGTCGCTGGCGCGGAACGGGGTACGCTGCGTGCCGGTCGCGGCCTGGCGATTGCCGCGGGCGGTGTGAACCAAATCTTGCCGGATGCCGCTGTGCCTTGGACGCAGGACCAGGCGTTCGACGTAGCATCGAAACTCAAGGGCTACGAGGACAAGCTCCCACAGGCAAAGTCCACAATCGATCGAATCGCGCAGGCTACCGGCGCCCTGCCGATCGGGTTCGCGACGGCTGGCGTTGGTTCGCCGGGAGCCGGCGGCCAGGATGTCATCGACCGCGGTGGCTCGCTTGGCCAAGCGGAAGCTGCGGTCGGCATCGACGCGGGCGCCAATCTGCTGGGCTTGCGTCTCGGTGGTCTCGGTATGGGCGGCACGCTTGCGCGTCGTCTCACTGCACAGGGCGTGGTTGGGGCGGGCCTGTATGAAGGAAGTCGGCGCGCGAACAATGCCATTTTGCCGGATCAGCTCCGTGAAGATTTCGATCCCGTGTCCGCCGGCTTGTCGGTAGGCTCGGCGATGGTGCCGGCAGCCCTCAGCCACGGCTCGGCACTCGACGGCTCACATGATGCTACTCCCGGCGGCGTGGTCGATTCATCGGAATCGCGCGCGCGCCAGACATCCACGAGCAACGACACCCGCGGCGCGGTCCTGCTCGACGACGCAGGACGCAGCGTGGGCGCTCAAGTCGACGCCAGGAACGCACGCGACGTTCTCACCACCTTGCCTCTCGCCGACGACGCGAGCGTGCAGGGGCCGCTGCCAAGCGTTTTGGATTCGCTCCCGCCACTTTCCCCAGCCGACCGTGCCCAACGCTCGCAGGCCGCGCGTGCGCAGGTGCTCGACGAGTTTTCGCGCATCCACAATCTCGACGACGACCAACGTGCCATGCTCGACAGCAGCGCGCCCGGGATTGACGACGTGCAGCCTGATGGCAAGACCGGCGCCTATCCGGCGAGCCACTTGCCCGACACGCTCGAGGCTGCCGTAGCGCATGCCGGCGCGACCGGCGAGCCGCTTCACATTGCGACCGTCAGCGTTCCGGCGGCCACGCCCAAGGCCGTGCGCAAGATCGTCGATACCATGACCGATGCTCTTGGGGATAACGCGGACGAGATCGTGCCGCACTACGGCGACAACAAAGTGTCGTTCGTGATTCGCGGTGCTGACTCGGATGCCGTGCAATCCGCGCTCGATACCGCCCGTGAACTGGGCCGCCGCGCCTCCGGCAGAAAGATTACGACAGCGCTGGAACCGGTCGAGGGCACTCCGCCAGGGGATGCGGCACGTGCGCGCGCAGGTGTTTCGGCGAGCGTGGACGAAGCCGGCGCACTCGATCCCAACACACAGCGCAACACACGGGCCGGAGATGTTCCCGCACGCGACGCGTCCAGCGCGCCGACCGACCGCGTGCCAGCCGACGACACGCAGACAGCGACGCCGGATCGAATCGAAGCTGCTGCGGCCGTACCACGCGTTGACGACCTGATCAATGCCGCAGACACCGCGATTGCGAACCGGCGCGCCGACGGCTTACTGCACGACTGGCTTCTCGAAACCTCACCGATGGCGGCCGGCACGCCCGAGTCGCGCGCGATTGCGAAGGACTATGCGAATAGCGTCCGGCTCGCACGCCATGAAGGCAACCAGGCAGACACGCTACTGATGAAGAACTTCACGCCAGAGCAACACACGAAGATGTGGCGCGCGGCTGATGAAGAATCCGTACTCCGTCAACGCGGCGAGGACACCACCGGCCGAGGGCTCGATCGATTGGACCCGAAGGAACGAGCCGCCGTAGAAGCCCTGCAAGGCGAAGCCAACAAGGCATTCGAGGAAGCCAAGGCGATCGGCATCATCTCGCCTGACGCGAAGCCGTTGCCATCCTATGTTCCGCGCATGCTCGTGTCGATGGACAACGGCATCGCAAAGTTCTTCCGCGGCAAGAGCGGAGCTGATACGACAGCCAGCGGCAAGATTCGCACGAACAGCCCGAATGCGAAGGGCCGCAAGTATCTGACCGCAGATGAAACCCAGGCCGCCGCTCAGGGTCACGACGACAACGCGCAGCTCGTGGAGAACATCCGCGCGCTGCCGCTTGCCATCGCACGTCTGCGGCAAGCTATCGCCGGGCGCCAGCTCGTGAATCAGATTCGCGAGATCGGCCGCAAGCATGGCCAGCAAACCGTTGTCGAGGGTCGCAACCCGTCGAAGGCGGACGAGCGGTACTTCACAATGCCCGACGAGCCGGCGCTGAGCACATATCGCACGCGCGTCGATGAGCACGGCAACACGGTTAACGAGCGAGTGCCGCTTTACATCCGCCGCGATTTCGAGGGGCCACTGCGAGCCGTCCTCGGCGACAAGCGAGGTGCCATTTACAACGGTCTGATGCAACTCAAGCAGAAGACGATGGGCCTTGTGATTTACTCGCCAATCACCCACAACATGGTCGAGTTTGGCCGAGCTCTGCCCGCCATGCCCGGCAAGGTTGCCTCGTTCAAAGTGTACTTCGAGGGCAATGCCGCGAAAAACGATCCCGCCACGATGCGCGAGGCGATTCAAGCCGGCCTGTCGCCGATCAGCCACGGTGGCCATACCGATATCACTGGCATCGCGAGCGAGCCGAGCCTCTCGCCCGGCCGGTCCTGGACTGCCAAGTTACTCGCTGCTGTCCCAGGCATGTTCGATCCGAAGGCCGGCACCGCCGTGAAACGCTGGGTCGATAAGGCCGGCGACGTGTGGCACAACACCCTGTTATGGGATCGGATCGCGGACTTGCAGATGGGCTTGTACGTGAATTTCCGCGACAGCCTGATCAAGAAGGGACTCGATCCGCGCGCCGCACAGATAAGCGCCGCTCATCTCGCGAATCGCTACGCTGGCGCGTTACCGAAGGAAGCCATGAGCGAAGCCGCGCGCAAGATCGCCAACCTCGTATTGTTCTCGCGCACCTTCACTCTCGGCAACCTCGGCGCACTCAAGGACACGCTGACGGGCTTGCCCAAAGATGCGCAGGCGCAAATCCTCCGCGACTGTGGACAGGCGCAGCTCTCGCACGCGATCAACATCACGCGCAAGAAGGCCATCGCAACTGTGATGGTCGACATCGGGCTCGGCATGGCGATGAACAGCGTTCTGCAATCGTCAATCGCGATCCTGGCCGGCGACAGCTCGCTCGACAAAGAGCAGCGCGGCTACGCGCAACGTCTGAATCAGGCTTTGCAGATGGTCAAGGAGAATCCGCTCGATATGCTCAAGGCGCTGGAGCACGTCTCGGCCACGTCGACGAACGAACCGGGCAAGCACGATCGTGTGCTCGTCGGGCACACCGCTGACGGCACGGCGATCTATCTACGCAACCCTGTCGGCAAGATCGGCGAGGAATTCACCGGCTGGATGACGAAGCCACTCGATACGCTGAAAGCGAAGCTGTCGACGTTTGCGAAGCCGATCTATCAGACTGTCGCCAATGATGTCGGGTTCGGGCACAAGCTCTACGACGACAAGGATCAGTTGCCCGGCGCCACCATGCGCGCAGTCGGCCGCATCGTCGCGAATTTCATCGGGCAACAACTCCCCCTGTCGGCGATCCAGGGCGCGAAGGACTGGTACGCCGGCAACGGCGACGCCACGCTCAACGCGTCGAAGGTGCTCGCACCGCTGGCCGGCATGACGTTCAGCAAGGGCGCCCCCGGCGGCGAGGCAGTCGGCGAGATGTACGCGGCCCGTGCGCGGCACGACTTCAATGTGCAGGACGCCATGCCTGGCATCCGAGAGCAGATTCGACGCGGCGACGTCCGAGGCGCATATCAGCACATGCTGCAGCTCGGCATGCAGCCGGGCCTTGCGCAGTGGGAAATTCGCGCCACATTGCAACCAAGCACACGACTGTCGCAAACGCAGCTGCAAAACTTCGCTCGTTACGCGACAGCCGAAGAACGTCAGCGCATGGCAGCGGCGTTGCAGAGACAACGGGGCGTGCAATGACGCGCGCCCCAACACACAACACACGGAAGTAAACTCATGATCAGCGAACATGAACAAGCGGCACTCGCCGCCAAGCGACTGCGAAACCGCAAGAAGGGTGGGAAACACTCAACGCGCGAACTGGCGCACCTCGGCGAAAAGCAGATCAGATTTATCGACGAGTACATGATCGATCGCGACGGCGCCGCAGCCGCGATCCGCGCGGGATACACGAAGAACTCGGCGAAGCGTTCGGCGTACCGATTGCGCAGCCATCCAGCCATCGCCGCGGAGATCGAGCGGCGGACGCACGAGCGAGCACGACGGTGCGATGTTCAAACCGACGATGTGCTGCGCGAGTTGAAGCGCATTGCGTTCTTCGACGTGCGCAAGCTGTTTGATCCGGCCACCGGGAAGTTCTACACGAACCCGTATGAAATGGACGAGGAAGAGGCGCGGGGCCTCGTGAACTACGACGTGGTCGTGCTAGACAAGGAAGGCGACTTCATCACGAAGCTGAATCCCGGCAACAAGCTCAAGGCGCTAGAGCTGCTGATGCGCCATGCAGGCATGCTGACAGACAAGAGGGAAGTAGACGCGAAACACACGGTAATTTTTTCACTGGACGTCGGGGAAGAGAAAGTGGCCGTGCCGGATCAGTAGCGGTACGCCCCGGGTTGTCGTAGTCTGACGGCTCCAATCTCGGGGCCGTTTTGCTACAGGGGGAAAACGATGGAAGAGATTTCGCTACCACAATGCAAAGCCTGGGGAACGGAGCGCATCTTTACATTTGCGAAAATCGATGACCTCGCAGCGTGGGCGCAGCAGGAACGGAATTTCTGGGAACACTCGCTGCCAACGAATTACGAGTCTTCCAACCCGTGGGCGCCGCATCTGCAGAATCAGATACAACAAATTGCCGCGCTCGCCTCGCAAGCGGAGGCGTACAAAAGGGCCGTTGATGAGTCCAGCGCAAGAATTCCAAAGGATCTCTTGTCGTCACTTTTCAACGCCATCAAGTCGGGCACGCTACTGGTATCCGAAAGCCGCGGCGCCGACGTTGTCGCAGAAGCGATAAAATCTTCGCCAGAAGTGGCTGCGCTCATCTATTGCTCATACCGCAGTGACGCGCGCAACCTTGTCAATAACCAGGGAATGCAGACACTACAAATCGTCAGGTTGGCGCAGTTTATCAGCCCAGCAACGTACACCGAAGCCGCGGCAACTTCACGAGACGAGCTCGCACGACTCAAGAACATGTATGAAGCCGAGATCGAGAAACTCCGCGAGCATACGGAGGGACAAGTCGCGGCTTCGGAAAGCGCTGGGGCCGCGGAAAAAAGCGCAATAGCCGATCGTCAAAATCTATGGGAACAAACCCTCGCCGGCTATAAGGGGGAATGGGGTACGTTGAAGCAGACGTACGATACAGAACTCGGTTTGCGCGCGCCCACAACGTATTGGACAACCAGGGGCAAAGATAGCGGAAAGCTCGCAATCAAGTTCTTTGTTGCATTTGCAGTCTGCACATCTGTTTTGCTCGGCGTGTTCTTCTGTTTTGCGGTGCCAGAGATCGACAAAATCAAAGGAGGATCGCCGTTCATTTCAGCGATTTCTGTTGTAGTGCCCATTCTAGTTGGCGTGTGGATTCTTCGCGTGCTAGCTCGACTGTTTTCCGAGAACTTGAAAATCCAACAGGATGCGAAGGAGCGGGAGACCCTCGTGAAGACGTTCCTTGCACTGATGAAGGACGAGGCGACGAGCGGAGCGATTTCGAGCGATGACAGAAAAGTAATCCTGCAGGCGCTTTTCCGCCAGTCTTCAGTCACGGCGAGCGATGACGCGCCGCCGTTTACCTTGTTTGAGGGACTGAAAAGTGTACTGAAATGAAAACGAGCAGGGACAAGCAGGCGTCGATTGCGAGCTACAGAATCCAGACGCGGTTGAATAGTCAGGTGCCGCGGCTGTACAAAGCAACGAAGTCAGCGGTGGGGCCGAATCCATTCCTGGCGAACAACGCTCAGGTCAACCCAGCGGCGATGCGAGCACAGGGGCTGGCGCAGGCGGCATCCTATGCTGAGGACGGTGGCTGCGAAAGCTAATCTGGCTCGCAGCTCAGCTCAGCGTCTTCCCCGTAGCCGGCATAGCGCCAGTGATGGCCGGCTCCGCATGGATCGCCATTATGAGCGCGCGACTCGCGCGACCCGAGCACTTGGCCGATTGCGTAGAGTATCAAGAGAGCAGCGAGGAACTTGTACCAAATGTTCGTTGCAGCGCTTTCCAATTGCTCTGCTTTGGTGCTTCATTCATGTTGAAGTCCACGTGCTTGCGTCAGCGCACCATGTTCAAGTAGTCGCGCCAAACATCACCCCACGGATAGCGCCTTAATGCGTTGACCACCGCTGAGATGGCATGTTTCGATTCATCTGTTCCTCCCGCTGTCGAATCGAGAAATGATCTAACTTCATCTCCGCTTTTGTCGGCGAATAGAAATTGCGCTTTGATCCATCTCCAGTGCGAAGTAGAGAAAAAAGCGTTGCCTCCGAATCTTTCGGCCAGTCTATTTGCCACCGCGTCAAATGGCACATCGCCGTTGATCGCATCTTGTACCAGCTGAGGTTCGGCAAATCTCGCAATGAGCAGGAACATGCATGATTCGCGGATGCACTCAACTTTCCCCGCGAGCCGTGTAAGCAATAGCCTGCATTGAGCTAAAGCCTGTTCGGCGTCGCGCAGGCGAAGCTCCATATTGACGACCCACTCAACGAGATGCTCTTGCATTTCCGCGGCTTGATGTACCTGACTGCCAAACGCGCTGCCGAAGCCATAGTGCTGTGCGACGTCGCGAACAAACTCGGTGTGATCTACGGGTGGCAGCCAGAACCTTACGTCAATGAACTTGCGCAGATACTGTTCGGCATCGAACGATTGCCCGTATAGCGCCTTCGCCGCGCTCTCCAGATACACGCCATCATATGCAAGCAGAAACGACACGCCGGACACGTCGAAGAAATGCTTGATCGTTTCGAGCAAACGGATTGCATAGTCGGGCCGGCAACGGTCGAGTTCGTCGACGAAGATCAGAAGGCGCCTGTTCTGGCTGCCGTTTGTGCCGGACGACAGCGACTTCACAACTAGGTCAAGCTCCTTGCGAAATGCTTTTCTAGCATCCGGTGCCTTTTCTGCATCATCCTGAATTTTCTTAGCGAGCAACTCAGCGCCTTTCTCGATCATCCCGCCGGCAACAGGCACCGCCGCGCCGACCATCTCTCCACCGACCCGCAGAGCTCCGGCGACGCCAGTCTTTAGGAGCTCAATGCTCTTTTCGCGAAGGCCGGCAGCAACACTTGCTCCGTTCGTTGCATCATTGCTTTTCAACTCAACTTCGAGTGCAGCCGTGAAAGACGCAAGCGGATCGTCGGAGAAGTCACGTGCCCAGGCATTGAAATACACAACAACGAAAGGGCCGTCCTGATTGTTCAGATCGGCTTCGAGCCGCCTGAGGAAATTCGTCTTGCCCGAGCCCCAGTTACCGAGCAGACCGATTGTCGCCGGCGACGCGAGATCGGCGAGTATCGGCTTGAGCGCTTCCGCAAACTTCTTCCGATCGAGCTTGTCCCCCTGCCAAGGGTCATTTTTGTCAGGCTCGAATGGCACTTTCCCTGCGATGCTGGTCATGGTTTTCCCCTGAAGGCGTCTGGACATTGCTTCTTCGGCCTTAAAACACAATTGAAGCTATCACCACGATAATCGCGACGATGTCTCTCCGTCTCTGATGATCATCTTGCAGAATTCATCTAGCTGCTTATATTCCACAAAGTCAATTAAAAAGTAGTCATCTCTGGAAGCATTTGATTTATCTGTGTACGCGTATTGGACTTCCAACTGGAAATTTTCCGAGATTTTTTCCGGCTCTGTGCTGCTGAAAAAATTGGTACGAAACAGTTTTGAGAAATCGTTGCAGATCACGACAGGGAAGTTGAGGTGAATTCGCCTCCCGCGATCGCCATCTCGAAGCGCAGGGATGATGCTCGGGCGACTAAGCATGCTCACATATGCGTTTAAGACTTGATTGAGCGCCTTGTAGAAAGGCTCCTGCTCTTCTGACTTGGACTTAGATGAAAAGACCTTGGCTACCGTATTGCAGCTTGAAATGTAATGGTGGTCTTCGGTAAAGATATTGTCCCTCCTAAAACCTCCACCCCGACACACTAGGTCTTTGGCCGCATCCTTATCCTTTTCGGTAAACCAAAAGACGGAATAAGAAGCGATGAACTTGCACTCTATATACAAGCGAAGCACAACATCACCAGTTCTTTTGCCGAAACGGCCTTGCAACGGAACAACTCGTTCGGCAATGAGATCGATTTCTCTGGCCTTATTCTGTGACTGATCCATGTAGTAAGGGCTGATGAGAATGTGCCAGTCATTGTCTCGAAGCCACTGGGCCACCCGGGAATGAAACGAATTGCCACTACTTTCTACAATTTCTTTTGCAATATCTTCGTCGCTCATTGTTCCCCCTCCCAAAATTGGCGCAATTTCTGAACCAAGCGGACGAAAGCGCGATCTATCCGCGCACGATTGCTGGTGAGCATCCCGGCCTAGCTAAGCGATCCATAGCCGCCCAGCCCATTTTCCGACACTGCTTCCGGGACGGCTGAGAGTGTGCATGTCGTCGCAGCAGTGTGATGCCGGAAAACTTCTCGTCAGCTTGTAAGCATTTTCCTACGCGTCGCGCTTGGCTCGAACCTCCAGCCGGCGCGCAGACTCACTCAAAGCTCGTTCACACACCGCGCTGACGACCATGCCGACTCGAACAATTCTTTCGAGATGGGAAGATTCACCCCACAGTGCGGCTTTGTCGCTTCGGATTCAATCCACACACCATCCGGCAGCATGCCCCAGTGGTCTTGCAGGTGGCTCGCGCTGTACCGAAGTGTTTTGCCGTCGGCACGAATCTCAAGGTAGCGATGCCAGGTGCCGGTGCAGTCAATCTCGGAATACGAGATGTACTCTTCGACACCGATCGTGTTGCCGCTGGAGCAATTGAGGCGGTAGATCATGGGGGTGACCTCGACGTGGTTCGCTGAGGGGCACCGAGGACTACGAGTGCGCGACTATGTGCGATTCGCAGGCAGGGCTAATGGCGGAGATTTCCATGACGCCTAACGCTTGAGCTAAGCGGCCGCTGCCGCGATGAATGTCAGGATACCGCAATTCGTCGCAGCGGTCCGCTTGAGCACATTGTTAGCCCGAGTTGTCAGAAGAGTGTAAACGTTTCAAGCGGCGGGAGCGCCACATAAGCACGCCCCACCCGAAGCCACATACGATGCTGATGAGGGCTGTATACCAGGTATGGAGTGGCTCATTGTTGAACCATTCAAAGGAAATGAAAAAGATCGTCATCAGGCCGCCCCATGCGATAGCGCCATATATGCCCCACAAGATGAGCTGCCGCGAAGGGGCAAGCTTGGAATACCAAGCAGCAAAATCCTGTAGCCTTTGTTTCAGCGCCATAGAAGGCTAACGCTTGAGTTGACGCGCCGCCGAGGGCGCTGGGTTATCGCGACGACCCACGGTCACGTTGAACGAATAGTTACGCCTTGCTGCGAACACGAATAGTGACGTGCGAGCCACCAAGTTGCGCCAGCTTGAACAACGTGTCAGGTAAGTAATTTGATGACTCGATGGTCACGTGTGCGCCGCTGGTCTTTGCAAGTTGCACAATTTGAAAGAGAGTGTCCGGTAAGTACTTGGTGTCAGCGATATCGAGATTGCCGCCGAGTTGCACAATCTTTTTTAAGGTGTCTGGTAAATAAGCCACGAAATTCTCCAGTTGGCCTAACGCACCAGCTCAGTCGCGGACCCGCCGGAGGCGGAGCCGTCGGCTTGAGCGCCTTGTTGAGGAGGACAATCATGTTTTGTTAAACGCCTTCCAGAAAGATTTAGTTGATCGCTGTTGCTTCGCTAGCTCAGAAACGATTTGTTCGTATGTCCATCCAGGCGACACCGCAGCGATTCCGGCTTTTGTGCATGCCTCTTGAATGTCCTCATCACCCTCTGATGGAACAACCATGCACACGAGATCAGTCAGTTTGAATTTCAGGTTGGCAGACGTTCTCCATTCTCTCTCCCACGAGAAGTCGTACTTTTCGTGCATGGCATTTATGAACGGAAGTATTCTCCATGCAGGACTCTTGAGCGAGTCATTAGTAACTGCTTCGTCAAACAGATGATCGACGCACTCGCGTAGCCTGCTATGTCCATCGTAGCTGTTGATGTACATAGCTGGCTGCCCGCCGTTTTTGACTATGAACTCCTTGGTGAAGCAAAAGCCATAAGGCTCTAGTTTTATGCTTCTGCCTGGTATCTCTCGGGCGAGGAGGTGGAGTTGATTGAGCGGAATCTCTGTGAAGCAAGCGACTTTGAACTTGTTTTTAACCTTTTCATCTACTGACTTCAGCTTGTTGTTATAGAGGCAGTGCGGTCGCAGAGCAAAGATGCTCTTGCTTTTTAAGATCGCAAGAAAATTTTGTCTCGCCGTACCGCCGCCCTCGGACCATTCATCTTTGTCGTTGCGAGTCAAATGGACAATAAATCTGGAAACGTCCTCACGGCCAGCCGTCGCTTCTTCCTTTCCCACGACTCCTCCAGTTCAATATTGCCGCTTTCGCGCAATGCTATAGCAACCGACCCGCGTTGGCGCGACCTGGAAGAATTTACAGTTGACAAGCGGAAATTCTTGAACATCTCGCTCTGCTACTGTGATTGCTCATAGATGCAACTGCTTCTTGGCCCACTTCTCCGCTGCCTCGCGCACGTCGTTGCTCACGCGGAGCTTGTACAGCATGCGCATGATGATGGATAGCGCGACGAACTTCCGAACCGAGTCCCGCAACGACGCAATGAGATCACGGGCCCGCAGCCCTTTCATCGCGGCACGCATAGCCGCGACGGCCTCGGCCTCATCAGCGCTCATCGGCCGGTTGGCAAGCAGATCACACAGCCGTAGCGCCGCGTCGGCCATCTCGGCGATTTCCCCTTTGCACTGGCCGACCACGCCACGCAGCGTGCGCAGCTCCTTCTCTTTTTGCTCGGCGTTGGCGAAATGGCGGTTGCGCTCGGATATCTCGTGCCGATGCGCAACGGCGAGCGTGTCGTAATCGCCGCCAATATGGTCGATGTAGTCGCTAAGCAGTTGCCCGATGCGCTCGTGCTCGGCGTTGTCTATTCCGCCTTCGAGAAGGCGATCAAGCGCGGTGCGGGCATCGTATAGAGTGCGCATGGGTGCAGGATCGCGCCGAGGCGTCGCGTGGGGTGAGACTAGCGGGTGGACCTTGCAAATGGTTAGGTGCCGTGAGTTCTCTTAGAGAACAACCACAGGATCAGCCAACTGAAGCCAGATATGAAGACCGCCCTCTTGAAGTCCAGCGAGAACAAACTAGCGTTCATCAGGAAGTCGTAGATGACCGACCCAAGTCCAATGCCGATGGCTTGCACGAATGGCGCGTTCCGGGGAGTCATTCGATACTTAAAGGCTGCGCTAAAGTGGCGGTAGAACTTTGTAAACCAGGTCTACGTAGTCGTCTGATCCGCCGTGCCGATGCCATTCTTTATTCGATCGCAAAAAAACAGAAATCTTGAGATGCTCTGAGACGTGTATAGGGAGAAGTTCAAGAACTAGAGTATCACCGACATGAATCGACCATGTGGCAGCCAGGACGTGCCAATCGATGGAAAATTCATCCGGAGCAAAATGTGCGTCCACTTCTGTTTCAATTCTGAGCGTGTCCCCGCAGCGCAAGGCTTTCGACCTAAAATCGAAAACTGAAGGGTTCGTGTGATGCTGGACGACGTTCCCTAGAGAGTCGGATACGCGGGTGAAAGTTGGTACGTTGAATTCTTGGTCCATACCTATCGTTTTATAATGAGCAACAAGTGCAGAGATGATATCGTCGCTATAGCAGAGTGCACGCTCCGCATCGTGTAGATTGATTGGGTTTGCATGCGACAACGAATTGCGCACTCCTGCCAGTCGATCTAACACGAAGCGCACCTGCTCCGCGCCGCACGGGAAGCCATCATTGAATGCACGTGCGAAGAACCGCGAATAGATTGTCGGTTTGCAGATGAACGCGGCAATCTCACCGAGCTCCAAAGCATCGACCTGCCGTCGATATCGTGCGGGATGCGCCTTGATCCTAGCCGTGGCGTTGTCACGCGCGCTCTTAGGGAACAGGTTCTGATTGTCGTCGGTTACGACTGCAAGATACTCGTTGCCATACTGAGCCAGCAAAACGTCGTGCACGAGACGCCGCAGCCAAAGCTCACATGATTCGATCTTCTGTCGGCACGCCGTTCGCAGAGTTTCGATTTCAATCAAATACAGCGCCACTAACGCCCCCTTCGCTGTATCGCGAAGATTGCATTTTGCCATGGCTCGCTAACGAGTCACACGAGAATCGATAGACCTTGCAACCAAGATTGATGGAGGTGGCTCCAGTAAGAGATTTTTCGAGCGAAAATTTTTTCAGGACGCTCGACCCAATAGGGCCGCATGGGCGTCGGGGACGCGTGAATGGCTGGATCAAAAATCGACGCCGCCCCGCCGCTGCTGTTTCAGGGGGCGGGGTATACCCCCAGGGGCATCAAACGCTGCTGGCTGGGGGCCGTGCGCGTGGGCGCCACGCAGAAAAATTTCAACGAACTGTTGTCGAGTAACTCAGAATGTTGTTTATAAATCAATAACTTACAGTTGACGGCGTACTCCGCGATGTGCATGATCGGCGCCACGGCCGGCACGGTGCCTGCCGCATCGATCGCGAGGAATGAACATGCGCACGCCCAACAAGGCCACACTCGAATCCGCTGTTGCAAAAGCGCGCGGCAACCTGGACCGTGGCGCCAACGTCGCCGCGGCAATCGCTCTAGCGGCCAACGAGCCGGGACTCACCAGGGAGCAGATTCAGTTCATGGCGTCGAAGCTCGAAACGATGCTGCGCGAGGCGCACGCGGCGATGCCAAGCGTGTGAGGGATCGGGCTGAATCAAAGCGCTAGCTTAGCCAGCGCATCGGCCGCGCGGTGTTTCTGGAGGTGGGAGTAGTGGCGCTCGATCATCGCAACAGACGTACCCGATAGGGTGGCTACGGTGGCCAGATCGAGCCCAGAGACAACCAAATCTGTAATCGCACTGTGGCGGAGTGAATAGGCGACCGCGTCCTCCGGTAGCTTCGCGGCTATCGCGGCGGACTTGATTGGACCCTTCCACGCGTCGCGATCCCAACGCTTGCCATTGGCCCGGACGAACAACGGTGCGTCGGCAGGACGGCCCTTCGCGCATTTGGCGAGGACATCGCTCGTCGACTTGGGTAGAAGAATATGGCGATCGGCGTGGCCCTTGTCTCCGGCAATCCGCAACTCGTGTTTTCGTGCGTCGAAGTCGCTACAGCTCAACTTGGCCAAAGCGCCAGGTCGAAGGGGCAGGGCACACAGTCCTCGGACAAACACGGCTGCGTCGGCTTGCAGATTCTCCACAAGCGCGCGGCGCTGACCGCGATCCAGGTACACGTTTCTGCGTTTGTCGGCCTTCTCATACGGCTCTAGCGCGACACGCCATGCGTGATCCGTTGCTACGTAGCCGTGGTCGCGAGCGTAGTTCAATGCTGCGCGCAGCGGCACCATATCGCGATTGACTGTGGACTTGCTGCGCTTCCCGCCGGTCACGTCACCGTCCTTTCTCTTCGCGATGACAACCGGAAGTGATTCGATATGGCGGCGCCAGTCGCGAACGTCGTCCACGGTGAGTGCGCGAACAAACACGCGCGAAATATAGTGATCGCCAACAAGCCGATCGAGCCGGCCAGCTTGGTCCCTAGACGCGCCGGCGATCACATATTCCTTGCAGGCTTCCCAGACAGTAATGTCCTTCTTGATCCGCGGTCCCGCGCCGCGCTGCTGCCCCAGCCAAATGCGAGCGAGCTCCATCGCCTTGTCGTACTGGTCCGTTGGCAGAATGTCAGCAAGGTCGCCGAGCGATTGATAGGTTTGCCCGTCGCGATATCCGCCGTAGTAGCGGACGATCCACGTCCCACCTTTATCTGCCTTGCGAAACCCGAGATACGAGCGAGTTCCTATCTTGGCCCAGTACGGTTCTCGATGCGGTTTGAGCTTCGCGCGCGCGCTGACGGAGCTGATGTCTTTCATTGGCCGGCCTCGTGCCCGTACGGAAATGTACGGAAAACATTATGATAAACAATGATACATTGTGAGCACGAAAGCCAATTGCCAAGCCATTTCCACCGCATAGGATATAGGCCTTCCCGGCCTTCACACGGCAAGGGTCGCAGGTTCGATCCCTGCACCGCCCACCATGTCATCTCCGGATTGACGCGGCCTTTGAAGCCGCTTTTCTACTTACCGAAACCCAATTCCTCGTGCGCGAGGAG
>Ga0105240_10005659_pt1 | contig 18545 bp, 14 predicted proteins | sample KBSC54metaG_FD_80426 | JGI IMG/M metagenome (GOLD analysis project Ga0105240, IMG submission 80426) | Corn rhizosphere microbial communities from Kellogg Biological Station, Michigan, USA - KBS C5-4 metaG | ecosystem: Host-associated > Plants > Roots > Rhizosphere > Soil | place: Michigan, USA... | reverse complement strand
TCGAATCGGTCAAAAGCCAACTGAGCGCTGCGTTCGGCCAAGGCGATGTGACCCTCAAGGCCGATCGCAAAGAAAAGACCCTGGCCGTGGAGGTGGCACTGCCCGATGGGACTCAGTTCAGCGGGGAAGTTAAGGTGAATGAGAACGCCATACTTGAAGGAAGCGAGGAGCAGGAGATCATTCTAAAATTCATCCCTTTCCCCGTATGCCTGCCCGGGGATAAGGAACTGATTTGGGCGTTGGCCAAGCGCGAGAATCTGTCGCCGGAAGAAGCGGGGATTGCGCTGTCGAAAATCGAGGAGGATTTCTGGGCCTCGAAGACGGGGCAAAAGCTGCTTCGTGACCGAGTCGAGCGCAGTTTTCCCGAGTTCATCTCGCGTGTGCCTGCGGGCATGCTGAATGAAGTCGGGTTGAAGCGCCATTACAAGACGCCGGAGGCAATTAAGATATTGCGAGCGGGCAAGAGAGGTTGAGCGGCGCGGGGCGGACTCGGCTTGCTTCCGAGTTGAGCATCGAGAGGCAAGCGGCGGCCTTTGATAACGTGACGGGCTGACCGGTCGCAACGGAGCGGCTGAACGCGCGGGCCGGGGGCCCCGCGCACCTTCGCGCTCGTTTGCTGGTAAGGGAATTATGCTCGCTTTGGGGCGCACAACCGCGTATCAAAATCAACTTAGCGTGAACACGAGTACTTTCGACAGCAGCGACAGCGGCCGGCACGCCCGGCAGTTGCGCTTCGCGGAATCGGTGACTTTCGATCAGGAGTTGCGCTTGGAGAAAGGGGGCCAGTTGCCCAGTGTCACGGTCGCGTACGAAACGTACGGCCGGTTGAATCCAGCCGAGGACAATGCCGTCCTGGTGTGTCATGCGATCAGCGGAGATTCGCATGTCGCACAGCACGATAAGGCCGATGACCCAGGGTGGTGGGACATCGCGGTGGGTCCGGGAAAGGCGATCGACACCGACCGGTTTTTCGTGATTTGCCCCAACCTCCTGGGCGGCTGCCGCGGGAGCACGGGACCGGGGAGCATCAACCCAAAAACCGGGAAGCCTTACGGGTGCGATTTTCCCACGATCACGGTGGCCGATATGGTGGAAGTGCAGCGGCGCCTGATGGACCGCTTGGGTATCCGCCGGCTCGCAGCGGTCGTGGGTGGTTCCCTGGGAGGGCACCAGGCCATGACGTGGGCACTGAAGTACCCCGAGCGAGTGGCGGGAGTGATGGCGCTCGCGACTTCTCCACGCCTGAATACGCAGGCCCTCGCCTTCGATGTCGTCGGCCGCAATGCGATCCTGCGGGATCCTCATTTCCATGGCGGCCAATATTACGATCATCCGCACGGGCCGGAAGTTGGGTTGGCTTTGGCGCGGATGATTGGCCACATCACCTACCTTTCCCCGGAGGCGATGAAGGAAAAATTTGAACCCGATCGGCTGCATCCGCGCGATTTAGCGACCGAGTTCGAAAAGAAATTTTCCGTAGGGTCTTATCTTGGATATCAGGGTGCAAAATTTGTCGAACGGTTCGATGCGAACAGCTACGTCACGCTGTCGCTGGCGATGGACCTGTTCGATCTCGGCGGCACGGCCAAGGAGGTGGCGGCGACGTTTCGCCAGACGCGCTCGCGGTGGCTCGTCGTCAGCTTTTCGAGTGATTGGCTGTTCCCGCCGGAACAATCACGGGAAATAGTCAACGCCCTGATTGCGAATAATGCCGCGGTCAGTTACTGCAATGTCCAAAGTCCCTGCGGTCACGATGCGTTTCTGCTGCCGGACGAATTGGAAATGTACGGGGGCATGATGAAGGCCTTTCTCAACAACCTGGCAACGGTTACGGAAACCTCACCCCCGGCCGTGGAGGCGGAAACGCACGGGCCCACCAGCATTTTTCATCAGCATCGACTGGATTACGACCGCATTGTGGAGCTGGTGCCCGCGGGAGCGAGCGTTCTGGATCTTGGCTGCGGCTCCGGCGCGTTGCTGGACCGGCTCCGGCAGGGCGATCATCGCCGATTGGTGGGCGTGGAGCTGGACGAGCGAAAGATCCTGACGTGCGTCGCCAAGGGATTGGACGTGATTCAGCTGGATTTGAACAGGGGCCTAGGGGTTTTTGCCAACGGACAGTTCGACACGGTGATCTTGTCACAGACGTTACAGGCCATTTATGGCGTGGAAGGGGTGCTTACGGAGATGCTGCGCATCGGCCGCACTTGCATCGTCAGCATCCCTAACTTCGGCTATCGGCCGCTTCGCCAAATGTTCGTCGAGCAAGGCCGGGCTCCGAAAACCGGCGGCGTTTTGCGCTATGAATGGTACAACACCCCGAATATCCGATTCTTCACGATCTCCGATTTCGAGGATTTTTGCCTCGTCAAACACATTCGCGTGCACCGCGCGATCGCGTTGGACACGGAGGCGGGGACCGAGGTTTTAAAGGAGCCGAACGCGAACGCGGACCTGGCGATTTTTGTCATTAGCCGGTCGACTTGAAAAGGGCTGGATCCATGGGCATGGTGAACTGGGACGAGCAGGGTCGACCGGGGTGGGTGTTGCCGCGCGGCAATCCCGGCAATGGGCCAAGACCTGCACGCCTCGCCGGGAGGATGCTCAATTTGAATTAACAGCCGAGCGGTTTCCGCGCGGACCGAGCACATAATTACGTATGTCATACCGAGCGTGGTTTCAATGTATCAACCCCCACTGCGGGGCGACCTATCCGCTCAACTCCGTGGTTTACCAATGCGAGCGGTGCCAGTCGTTGCTGGAGGTCCAGCACGACATGGAGGCGCTGGCGCGGCGTGGCGCCGCGGGCTGGATGAAGCTGTTCGAGGAGCGTTACAAGAGCAACGAGTGGCCGTATGGGTCGGGCGTTTGGGGGAAGAAAGAGTGGATTTTACCCCAAGTTGAAAATCAAAACGTGGTTTCCTTGTATGAAGGGGGAACCAATCTTTTTTGGGCGGAGCGTTTCGGCCGAGTGGTCGGCCTGAAAGACCTGTGGATCAAATTGTGCGGGAATACCCATAGCGGCTCCTTCAAAGATCTCGGGATGACAGTGCTGGTTTCGCAAGTCAAACAGATGATTTCCGAAGGCGCTCCCATCAAGGCCGTGGCTTGCGCTTCGACCGGCGACACCTCGGCGGCGTTGGCCACGTATTGCGCCGCGGCGGGCATCCAATCCATCGTGCTGCTTCCCCGCGGAAAGATCTCCCTGGCCCAGCTGGTCCAACCGATTTCGAACGATGCCTTAGTGCTTTACCTGGACACCGATTTCGACGGCTGCATGAAACTCGTGCAGGAAATCACCAAAGATCCGACGCTGTACCTGGCGAACTCGATGAACTCACTGCGGGTCGAGGGCCAAAAAACGGTGGGCATAGAGATCGTCCAGCAGTTCGATTGGGAAAGCCCGGACGTGATCATCATCCCGGGCGGCAACCTGGGGAACGTGTCCGCCCTGGGGAAGGGTCTACTCATGATGCGGGACCTGGGGTTGATTGCGAAGCTGCCACGTATTGTGGTGGCGCAGGCGGAGCGGGCCAACCCGCTTTATCGCTCGTACCAGCGCAACTTCGAGGTCTTCGAGCCCATCCAGGCGCAAAAAACGCTAGCCAGCGCGATCCAGATCGGCAACCCCGTCAGTTTCGAAAAAGCGGTCCGCACGCTGAAACAGTTCAAGGGGATTGTCGAACAGGCCACGGAAGAGGAACTGGCCGATGCCGCGGCGCTGGGCGACCGCACGGGCATGTTCAACTGTCCGCACACGGGAGTCGCGCTGGCGGTCCTGCTGAAGTTGCTCAAGGCGGGAAAGATCGACAAGGCCGAGCGCGTGGTAGTGATCTCGACGGCCCACGGTCTGAAGTTCGTGGAGATGAAGGTAAAGTATCATCAAAAGGAGCTGGATTTTCCCTGTCGTCACGCCAACCAACCCATCGAGTTACCAGCCCGGCTGGAGGCGGTGAAGGACGCGTTGCACCGGGCGCTCGACAGCCGGAGTCAGTTCAACCTGTAATTCACGCGCAAGCTCAGAATTAACCACGGATTTCGCGGATTTCGCGGATTCAATCCTTCCTTCCCATCCGTGTTATCAGTTGAATCCGTGGTTCCAGGCGCAAGCACGGCACGGCCGGAGCAGGCGGTGCTGCGCGCCGCCCCCAGAGCACTGGCTTGCAGCGGGCCTATCGCTCCCGGTGGCGCCTGCCCCGCCCCGATGGACAGCGGACGCGCACGCCGGCGCTCCCCAAATTGCCAGTTGTTTAACCCGCACCGGGTGTTTAACCTGCATGCTGGGTGATGCAACTTGTAGCCCATGGGAAATGACTCCGACCTTGCTCATTGTCGATGATGAAAAGACGCAACGCGAAGGGCTTCGCGCGGCGCTGGAGGATCATTACGATGTTTACCTGGCGGAGGACGCGAAGACCGCGATGGACCTCCTCGAGAAGGAGCATTTCGACGTGCTCCTGACGGATTTTCGTCTGCCCAATGAAGACGGGATGAAGCTGATGACGCGGGCCAAGTCATTATCCAGACCCCCGATTTGCATCCTCATGACCGCCTACGGCTCTGAGGAATTGGCGGTCGAAGCGATGAAGCGAGGGGCTGACGATTACATCCCCAAAGCGCGGCTGCAAATCGACGAGTTGGACATGCGAATTGCCCGGGCCTTGCGCCAGCAAAACCTGGAAACGGAGAATGTCTCGCTGCGCCAGCAGCTTGACTCGAAGTTTCGGATGGAAAACGTGGTCGGCCAGTCGCCGAAGATGAAGGAGGTGCTGGAGGTGGTCAATCAAGTCGCCCCCACTCCCGCGACGGTGCTGCTCCTCGGAGAAAGCGGGACCGGCAAAGAACTCATCGCGAAAGTCATTCACCAACTCAGCCCGCGCGCACAACAGCCGATGATTACGGTTCACTGCGCTGCCCTGACGCCGACGTTGCTGGAGAGCGAGCTTTTCGGGCACGAAAAGGGGGCCTTCACGGGCGCCCACGAACGCCGGATCGGCCGTTTCGAACAGGCCCAGGGCGGCACGTTGTTCCTGGATGAAATCGGCGAGATTGACGCCTCGACCCAGGTCAAGCTCCTGCGGTTTTTGGGCGAACGGACCTACGAACGGGTGGGCTCGAACAAAACCCTGACTGCCGACGTGCGCCTGATCGCGGCCACGAACAAGAATCTCGAACAACTGGCCAAACAAGGCGCCTTCCGCGAGGACCTGTTCTTCCGGCTTCGCGTGGTGGAACTCTGGCTGCCGGCCCTGCGGGAGCGCCGCGAGGACATTCCCCTGTTGGCCCAAGCCTTTCTGCGCGAGTTCGCGCGGCAAAACAACAAATCCCTGTCCGGCTTCAGCGCCGATGTCATGGACATGCTGCTGGGTTATTCCTGGCCGGGAAATGTGCGCGAGTTGCGCACCGCCGTCGAGCATGCGGTCGTCTTGTCCCGGGGCGAGAAGATCACGCCCAAAGACCTGCCACCTTGGGTGCGAAACCGGCCGGCCCCTGCCCCCGCCGAACCGCTGGCGCAAACGGCCCCGGAACCACTCAGTGTCAAAGCCGCTGAAAAGGAGCTGATCATTCGGGCGCTCAAGGAGACGGACGGACAGCGCACGGTGGCTGCCAAGCGATTGGGGATGAGCCGGCGCAATCTCTATCGCAAGTTGAAGGATTACGGGCTGGGAGATCTTTAGCGAGGTATGTTTTTATTACAGAATTTTATTCACTTTTTTGAAGTTGGGGCCGGGGGCCGTTTCTTTTCGCGCACCGTCCGCCTCCTGACGGTCGCGGTCGCCCTGATCGTGCTCGGGGTTGTGTATGACCTGTGCGCGTACAAGAATTTCAGCACGCAGGAAGCGATGGACTCGGCGCAGCTCGCGAGGAATATCTCGAAGGGCAAAGGCTATACGACGATGTTTATTCGACCTCTGAGTGTGCACTTGGTCCGGGAGCGCACGCAGCGGCGCGCCGATCTCAATAACCCGGAGCAAACAGCCGACCTGGCGCGGCTCAACACGGGGCACCCCGACCTGGCCAACCCGCCCGTGTACCCGGTGGTCCTCGCCGGACTCATGAAAGTTTTGCCTTTTCATTTCGCGGTCGATCTCACACATCCCTTTTGGAGCCGGTTAAAGAACCCGGTGCAGCGGGAGTTCTGGCGTTATCAACCGGATTTCCTGATCGCTGTATTTAATCAAGTTCTCTTCGTGGGCGTCATCGTGCTGGCTTTTAAGGTGGCCAAACGGTTGTTCGACCGAGAGGTAGCGTGGTTGTCCGCACTGCTCCTGCTCGGTTCAGAGCTGTTCTGGCGATTTACCGTCTCGGGTTTGTCCACGATTTTTTTACTGCTGATTTTTCTAAGTCTGGTGTGGTGCCTCATCCGTTTGGAAGAGGTCGCCCAGGAGACGAACGCTGGGCGCGGTCGAGTAATTTTTTGGGCGATCCTCGGCGGGGTCCTCGTCGGACTGGGGGGGCTGACTCGTTATTCGTTCGGGTGGCTGATCGTGCCGGTGATCGGGTTCATCTGGGTATCCGTGGCAAAACCGAAACGGCCTGGCCTGGCGGCGGCTGCCTTGCTCGGATTCGGCCTCCTCCTGGGACCATGGATGGCGCGCAATTACGTGATCAGTGGCCTGCCTTTTGGCACCGCCACTTACTCGGTGGTTGAGGGAACGCCCCTGTTCCCCGAACATACTTTGGAACGAGCCCTCGACCCGCGATTCAGCCAGTGGAGCGCCGCGAACGCGGTGCGCAGAAAATGGGTGGCGAATACCCGGCAAATTGTCCAGAACGATCTACCCCGGCTGGGCGGCACGTGGGTTTCGGCCTTCTTTCTAACCGGCCTGATGATCAGTTTCAAGAAGCCCACCGTCCGGCGGGTGCGCTATTTCCTGCTCGGCTGCGTGGTCATGCTCACGGTGGTTCAAGCCCTCGGACGGACGCAACTATCCGAGGACTCCCCCGACCTCAATTCGGAGAACCTGTTGGTATTGCTTGCCCCGTTGGTTTTAATGTACGGAGCAAGCCTGTTTTACTTGTTGCTCGACCAGATCGCCCTGCCCGCCCCCCAATTCCGGCCTCTGGTCGCGGGGGTGTTTGGGATCGTGGCCTCCCTGCCCTTGCTGCTGGTCTTTTTGCCGCCTCGGAATGCGCCGATTTCGTATCCTCCCTATTATCCTCCGGCAATCCAGCAAGCCGTGGGCTGGACCAAACCGGATGAACTGATCATGAGTGACATCCCCTGGGCGATCGCTTGGTACGGTCAATCCCAGTGCGCATGGCTCACGCTGGATTGCCAGGGCTCGTTTCTGGCGATCAACGATGAGGCCAAGCCCATTCAGGCCCTGTACATCAGCCGCCTGACCCTGGACAGCCGATTCCTGGCCCAGATGATCCGGGCCGGGGACAAGGCCTGGGGCCAGTTCATACTGAATTCCCTGTTCCGCAAGTCGCAGGGCGGGCCGGGCCCCCCCGCAGGGTTCCCGCTCCAATTTTGGCAGCCCGGCTGGCCCGACCAGTTTCTGCTCACGTTCCGTGAGCACTGGCCCAGGTCCTCTTAGCGCGGCGAAAGCCCAGCCCGGGTTCGCCAGCGCGTAAAAAAACAGCCGATTCATCGTCCGACCTGGCAGCGGTCGCCCTGTCCGGCCCGCACGTCTGCGATCAGGAGAAGTGTCCATTTTTGACAAAAACAGTTGCTCTCATTTTCTAAGATGTCAAAAAAAGTTTATCAAATAGCAATTCCCGAGCAGCCACGGTTCCGCCCGCTGCTAATTTGTGGTGGGATTTGAGAGAGCTTTGGTCCGCCAGGAACGGGGTCGGGCTCCTCGAAGACCACGGAGCAACATGATCGCATCGCTTTCAACGAGAAAAGCTAACCGCCTCCCGACGGTGCTGGAGCATGCCAGCGGAGACAAGCGCTTCAAGATCCTTGAAGCGCACATGAAGAAACATCAATTCAAGCAAGACGCGCTGATCGAGGTGTTGCACAAGGCGCAGGAGCTTTTCGGCTATCTGGAAGACGACCTGCTCCTGTTCATCGCGTACAAGCTGAAGCTGCCCGCCAGCCGAGTTTATGGCGTGGCTACGTTTTATCATTTCTTCACGTTGAAACCCAAAGGTCAGCACACGTGCGTCGTGTGCATGGGCACCGCCTGTTATGTCCGAGGAGCGGGCAAGGTGTTGGGGGCGATCGAGGAACAAGTGCGGGTCAAGGCCGGTGAGACCACCCCGGACAACCAAATCTCGTTGCTGACTGCCCGGTGTATTGGCGCGTGTGGCATAGCTCCGGCGGTGGTTTATGACGGGACGGTAACTCCGCGGCAAACCCCGGAATCGGCGTTAGCCCGGGTGAAAGGATGGATCGGCGATGATCATGGATGATCTGATTGAAATCGCGCAGAAGGAGCGTGCGTCACGCAAGCGATACACCATCCGTTGCTGCATGGCGGCCGGGTGCATGTCGTCCGGATCCAAAGGGGTCAAGGAGGCACTGGAAAAGGCCGTGAAGGAGACCGGATTGGAAGGGGAGGTGGAGGTCCGGGGAGTGGGGTGTATGAAGTTGTGTTGTCAGGGTCCGCTCGTTCAAGTGGATTCTCAGGAGCCGGGTGCGACGGTGGAGATCCGATCTCTGGCGCAGGGACCTCTGTACCAGAAGGTCACCCCCGAGGAGGCAGCTTCCCTTTTAAACACCCTGCGGGGCGGAACCACGGCGGTTGCGCAAGGCGACCCCCAGCAGCCGTTCTTCGCGGACCAGTTTTCGATCGTCCTGGCCAACAGCGGTTACATCGATCCCGAACGAATTGAGTCCTATATCGCCGCCGATGGCTATCACTCACTTCACCATGTGCTGCGTGAAATGACCGCCAAAGAGGTCGTCGAAATGATGATCAAGAGCGGGCTGCGCGGCCGGGGCGGAGCGGGTTACCCTACCGGGCTGAAGTGGGCCACGGTGGCCAAAACCGCCAATCTGCAAAAATACGTCATATGTAACGCGGACGAAGGGGATCCTGGCGCGTTCATGGATCGGAGTGTGCTGGAAAGCGATCCTCACAGCGTGTTGGAAGGGATGGCGGTCGCGGCTTACGCGGTCGGTGCCAGCCAAGGTTTTATTTACGTCCGAGCGGAATATCCGTTGGCCATTGCCCGGCTGCAAACCGCCATCAAGCAAGCTAAGCAGTACGGGCTGCTGGGCAGCGGCATATTTGAATCGCCCTTCAGCTTCAATATTGACCTCCGCATCGGGGCGGGAGCTTTTGTCTGCGGCGAGGAAACCGCGCTGATGGCGTCCGTGGAAGGGAAGCGGGGCACTCCGCGTCCCCGCCCGCCGTTCCCGGCGGAGAGTGGTTTGTACAACTGCCCCACGCTGATCAATAATGTGGAGACGTTTGCCAATGTGCCGCCCATCGTGCGCAAGGGTGCCGAATGGTTCGCAGGTATCGGCACTGAAAAGAGCAAAGGCACCAAGGTGTTCGCGCTGGCGGGTAAGATCAACAACACCGGCCTGATTGAGGTGCCGATGGGCACCCCGCTGCGGAATATCGTCGAAAGGATGGGAGGAGGCGCCCCCGACGGCGGGAAGATCAAAGCGGTGCAGACGGGGGGACCCTCGGGCGGCTGCATACCGGCGGAGGCCCTGGACACTCCGGTGGATTACGATTCGCTCACCAAGTTGGGGTCGATCATGGGCTCGGGAGGCATGATCGTGATGGATGAAACGACCCGTATGGTGGATGTGGCCCGGTTCTTCATGGAATTTTGCATGGACGAGTCCTGCGGCAAATGCATCCCTTGCCGCGTGGGCACGGTCCAAATGCATCACCTTCTCTGCAAAATACTCGAAGGCAAGGCGACCCAACGTGATCTCAAAACCCTGGAGGAGCTTTGCGATATGGTTCGGAGCACGAGTTTGTGCGGGCTTGGCCAAACCGCGCCCAACCCGGTCCTAAGCACGTTGCGGTTTTTCCGAAGCGAATACACCGACCTGCTCAAGGAAGATCTGTTCGGCCCCAATGGCAATGGGAGCGGCCATGGCAAAGACGCCCTGGCGCCCACGATTTGATCAACCCTCCCTTTCTATGCCAGCCAAAACGTTAACGATCGACGGCAAACAGGTCAGCGCGGAGGGAAACGCCACGATTCTGGAAGCCGCCCGGGAAGCGGGGATCAGCATCCCCACGCTTTGTCACTTGGAAGGCGTTTACGATGTGGGCGCCTGTCGCCTGTGCCTGGTGGAAGTCGCCGGAATTCCCAAGCTTTTGCCCGCCTGCACTACCCGGGTGGCGGAAGGCATGGAGATCAAGACCGACAGCGAGCGGCTGCGCAAGTATCGCCGCATCACCTTGGAGTTATTGTTTTCCGAGCGGAACCACGTGTGCGCGGTCTGTGTGGCCAATGGCCATTGCGAACTCCAGACCCTGGCCTACAGCCAGGGCATGGACCACGTCCGTTACGAGTACTGCTTTCCAAAATGGGAAGTGGACAATACGCATGCGCTCTTCGGCATGGACCATAACCGGTGCCTTCTCTGCACCCGCTGTGTGCGGGTTTGTTGGCACATCGAAGGTGCCGGGACAAAGAACGTTTCTGGCCGCGGCGCCAAAGCGCGGATCATTTCGGACCTCAACCAGCCGTGGGGCACTTCCGAGACTTGCACCAAATGCGGCAAGTGCGTTATGTCCTGTCCTACCGGCGCCCTTTTCTACAAAGGATCAACCACCTCGGAAATGGAACGTGACCGCACGAAATTGGAGTTCATCGTCACCGCACGGGAGAAAAAGCAATGGATCGCCTGAAAGTTGCCACTGTCTGGCTGGGAGGCTGCTCCGGCTGCCACATGTCGTTCCTCGACCTCGACGAATTTCTCATCCAATTCGCCTCCCAGGTCAATTTGGTCTATAGCCCGGTTGTGGATGTGAAGGAGTATCCTGAGCACGTGGATCTTTGCCTGGTGGAAGGGGCAGTTTGCAACGAGGACAACCTCGAGATCATCCACAAAATCCGCAAGCGTACCGGTGTGTTGGTTTCCTTTGGAGATTGTGCCGTCACGGCCAATGTGCCGGCGATTCGCAATCAGCTGGGATTAGGGAACGGGGAGAGCGTCCTGCAACGCGCGTACCTCGAGGGGGCGCAGACCAACCCCACGGTCCCCCGAGAGCCCGGCATCGTGCCCGCGCTATTGGAACGGGTCAGGCCGGTGCACGAGGTGGTGCATGTAGATTTCTTCCTCCCGGGCTGCCCGCCACCCGCCGATCGCATCAAAGCTCTCCTCACCCAGGTGCTCAGCGGGGCCAAACCCAAATTGGAGGGAGCCCAGCTTAAGTTTGGTTAAGTTTCCCCGTCGCTTTATGGCCAAACGCATCATTATTGACCCCGTCACCCGCATCGAAGGCCACGCCAAGATCAGCCTGTTCATGGATGATACCGGCAATGTCACGGACGCCGAATTCCATGTGGTCGAGTTCCGCGGGTTCGAGAAGTTTTGCGAGGGCCGTCCCTTCTCGGAAATGCCGGGCATCACCCCGCGCATCTGCGGGATTTGCCCGGTGAGCCACCTGCTGGCGTCCGCCAAAGCCGGCGACGCTATCATGGCCGTGAACATCCCGCCCGCGGCCGATAAACTGCGCCGGATGATGAATCTCGGCCAGTTCATCCAGAGCCACGCTCTGAGCTTTTTCCACCTCAGCGCGCCGGACTTTCTGCTGGGCTGGGACACGCCGCCGGCCACCCGGAACGTTTTCGGTCTCATTGCCTCAAACAGGGAGCTGGCCCGCGCCGGCATCCGCTTGCGCCAATTCGGACAGGAGATCATCGAGATACTCGGGGGCAAGAGAATTCACCCTGCCTGGGCTGTGCCCGGAGGAGTGCGCAGCCCGTTGACGGAGCAAGGGCGCAGCCGGATCCGCACCTGGCTGCCCGAGGCGTACACCACGGCCAAAATCGCTTTCGACCTTTTCAAGAAGACGCTGGAGACTCACACGAAGGAAGTCCAGATTTACGGCAATTTCCCTTCCTTATTTCTGGGCCTGGTGGGCGCCGACGGAAACTGGGAGCATCACGGAGGGAAGCTCCGGTTTATTGACAGCAGCGGCAGCATCATTGCCGACCAACTCGACCCCGCAAAATACTACGAGTACATTGGCGAGGCAGTTCAGAAGAGTTCGTATCTCAAGTCGCCGTATTATCTGCCGCTTGGTTTCCCGGACGGAATGTACCGGGTGGGCCCACTCGCCCGGCTGAACGTCGCCGAGCATATGGGAACGCCCAAAGCGGACGTTGAGCTAAAGAAATTCAAAAAGATGGGGCGCGGTGCCGTCACCTCCTCCTTCCTGTATCATTATGCGCGCCTGATCGAAATTCTGGCGGCCATCGAACGCGTGGAGATGTACCTGGAGGACGCAGACCTGCTCAGTGACGAGCTTCGGGCGGACGCGGGGATTAACAGCCTGCGAGGCGTCGGCGTCAGCGAGGCGCCCCGGGGCACGCTCTTCCACGATTACACGGTGGACCGGGATGGCCTGCTCAAGAAGGTCAATTTGATCGTGGCCACGGGCCAGAATAATTTGGCGATGAACCGCACCGTAGCCCAGATCGCGCAGCATTACGTGCACGGAGAGGATATCCCCGAGCCACTGCTGAACCGCATTGAACACGGCATACGGTGTTATGATCCCTGCCTGAGTTGCTCGACTCACGCGGTTGGCCAAATGCCGCTCCGGGTGCAGCTGATCGCGCCCGACGGGAGCGTAATGAAAGAGATCAGCCGCGGGCTAAGCTAGGTGCATCGCGCCGAACTCGCGTTTCTCTGTGCCTGGAGCGGATTACAATTGGTTAATTATCGGCTACGGCAACACGCTTCGAGGCGACGATGGTGTCGGGCCAAAAGTAGCGGACTTCGCGGAGTCGCAAGCATGGGTGGGAGTCAAGGCGTTGACCTGTGCCCTGCTGACTCCCGAACTCGCCGAACCGATTGCCCGCGCGAAGCATGTCATCTTCGTAGATGCCTCGGTGGAATCCTCCCGCCAGGTTCAATTTCGCGAACTTTCACCCGCCGACTCCTCGCAGATCATGGCCCACGCCGCCGACCCGCGCGCGTTGCTCGCCCTCGCCCGCGACGTCTTCGGCCGGGCGCCGGGAGCGTGGTGGCTGACGATTCCAGCAGACAACCTGAGCATCGGTGAAGATCTCTCCCCGTTGACGCAGCGTGGCTACGAGATCGCCTTGGAATTGATCCGTAAAAAGGTCATGGACCGTTAGATTCGGCGAAGAGCGCGGATCTGAAACCGGGCCTGTCGAGCCGGAAGAGGCTGACTCCGCCGTGAATTCAGCAGACGCCACCCTGACCGGGACGGGGACCGATCTTCGTTTTCGACGAACAATATTTATGGATCTGCGCCGCGGCAATCCGCCCATCCCTGACTGCGTTCAGCACGAGGGTTGGACCGCGCACGAGATCGCCTCCGGCGAAGACGCCGGGAATACTGGTCATCTGATGACCATCCACCACCATGCCGCCCCAATCGTTAAGTGTCAGGCCGCAAAAATCATCGCTCCGCGGACAAGGCACGGGGTCGAATCCCAGGGCAACAATCACCCAATCGGCATTCAACTCGGACTCCGTTCCAGGCTGGAGCAAATATGGTCGCCGGCCAGAATGCGCGAGGCCCATTTCCGTGCGGACGAATCGTAGGCCAGACACTTTCCCCTCCGAGTTGCCCAAGATGGCGCTGGGTGCGGAGCAAAAGACAAACCGGGCGCCCTCTTCCATGGCATTCTTGTACTCGCGCCGGGCGCAAGGCATGTCCAGCTCATCCCGGCGGTAAACGCAGGTGGCCTCCTGAGCTCCGTAGCGGATGGCAGCGCGCAGGCAATCCATGGCGGTATCGCCGGCACCGAGGACGACAACGCGTTTGCCGGACACCTCAAACTTAGGCAGATCCAATGGCAGCGCGGTGGTCTTCTGCAACAGGAACGGCACCGCCTGGATTACCCCACTCAGTTCGGCTCCCGGAATTGTGAGTGGTCGAGCCTGTCGGGAATCCCAGCCCAGGTAAACCGCGTCAAACCCCTCTTGCAGCTGCGCCAATTTCACGTCGTCCCACAGTTTCGCTCCCAACCGGAAAACCACGCCGCGTCTTTGGAGCAACTCGACTCGCCGCTGAACTATGGTTTTGTCGAGCCGGAAGGCAGGAACGTCGTTCACCAGCAGGCCGCCGGGAATCAAGGCCGAGTCGAAGATTGTGACGGCATAGCCCTGCTTCGCCAGTTCATCGGCGCAGGCCAAACCGCCAGGCCCGGAGCCAGTCACGGCGATTTTCATGCCATTCGGCGGAAGAGTGCTGACGTCGACCTGGCCCTGGCGGAAGGAATAATCCATGAGAAACTGCTCGATCGCCTGGATCGGCACCGGCTCAGAAATTGATTCCAAGAGGCAAGCGCCTTCGCAGAGATGGTCACTCGGGCACACTCGCGCGCAGATCTCGGCCATGTTGGTCACGGAACCCAGGAGCGCCGCGGCTTCGAGAAAGCGGCCCTCCGCGGTCAGCAAGAGCCATCGCGGGATCGGATTGCACAGTGGGCACCCGGCCACACAGGTGGGATTTGGGCATTGAATGCAGCGGCTGGCCTGTTCCCGAGCCGTGGCCTCATCATAGAGGCCGTAGATTTCCATAAAATCCGCCGCCCGCTCAGGCGCGGAACGTTTCGGGAGGTTTTGCTGGGCAAACTCGCGCCACGCGTACTTCGAGTTCAGGTTTTGGGCACTGATCTCACTCATAAGCTCACCATGGATGTGGCTGCCCTGCGCCGCTTGCAGCGCTTCGGCCGGCGCGAAACCGCTTGGGAAACACCGCGGGCGCCTCATCCGCTGGTCCTTCTCCGGCGATTTGGAAACGCGGGCGAGGACGCCTGCGCTCCGGTTCGAACCGGCCCCGCCCGCGGCGCGGGCAGGTCGTTTTTATTTGTTTAGTAATCCCGGATCGTGATTGCTCCGGTCCGTTGAACTTTTTGACTGATTTTCGGCAAAGGAGCTAAGGAACATGGTGAAACGGGGTGTCGGTTTCCAGAGCCGCGTGGGCCACCGCTGGCAACACTGGGCTTGGAGAGGTGAGGCTGGCCCCCACTACGGAACTCGAAAGGGTATCGAGCAACCGCGCGGGTGCGACCCCGAGAGCCAGGATGCCAGTGATGAGCGCCAGGCACAGAGCCTTGGTCGGCCAATCCAAACGAATCGGGGGCAAGTCGCCCGGGTCCCGGAACCAGGCCTCACGCACCACGGACAAATAGTAATAGACGGCAATCGCCGCGTTGATCATCGCGATAATCACGAGCGCGGAATGCCCCTTTTGCCAGGCGGAAGTCAGCAGCGTGAGTTTGCCGATGAAACCAGCAAACGGCGGCAGGCCGGCCAGGGCAAAGACGCCGACAGCCAAGGTTACGGCCAGGAGGGGCGATCGTCGATGCAGACCCGCTAATTCGTTGATCGCGACGTTATGTCCGTCGCGCGAGACCTTGCAGATCACTACGAAGCAGGCCAGGACCATGAAGAGATAGCTGATGATGTAATAGAGGGCGGCCGTGTACCCGAGCTGGCTGAGGGCGACAAAGCCCACCAGGGCATAGCCGGCATGGGCGATGCCGGAGAAGCCGAGCAGGCGCTTGAAATCCTTCTGCATCAGCGCGATCAGGTTGCCGTAGAGCATGGAACAGACGGCCAGGATGGCCAGCAAGAGCGCCAGGACGTGGTTGTCTCCGGTAGCCATGGAAACCAGGCGAAACAGGATGGCAACACCGCCGATCTTTGGAAGTGACGCGATGAGGCTCGCGGTCTCGTTGGAAGCGCCCTGGTACACGTCCGGGGTCCAGAAATGGAACGGGAAGATGGCCAGCTTATAGAACAAGCCACACAGGGTTAATGCCAGACCGGCGATCGCCAGCGGAGAATGCATCATCGGCAGAAGTTTGGCCGCCAAAACGGCCAGCGAGGTGGTACCCGTCAGCGCATACAGGTAGCTCATCCCGAAAAACATCACCCCGTTAGCTCCGATACCGAACATCATATACTTGATGGCCGACTCCATCTGGCTCCGCTGCCCTGCCCTCTCCACACGCATCGGCACCATCACATAGAGCGGGAAGGCGGAGACTTCCAGCGCCACCACCATGGTGATCAAGTCCACGCTGCTCACGAGCATCATCAACCCGCATACGCTGATGGTCAGGAAGAGATAGTACTCCGGCTTGATCTCCTCGCGAATATCCTCCAGGCTCCCGCTGAGGAGCAGGATAAAACAGAAACCAAAGGCGAACATCAGCTTCAAGACCTGCGAAAAGAGATCCACGCGGTAAGCGCCGGCGAACAGGGCCTGGTCCTGGCCGAGGCAAAGGACGGTCGCGAGGATTCCAGCGAACGAGACGAACAACGCTGCCTTGCGCGCCTCCCGACCACGCCGATTCTGCAGAGAGATCAGGAACAAAACGAGAGCCCCGCCCAGCAGCGTCAACTCGGGTAAGAACGCAAATACTTTATGGTTGGAGAGCATACGCCGAGGCGGGGTGGGTCTGTTGCAAGAGGTGTTGAACGCTGGCGTGCATCACCCGAGTGAAGGGCTCGGGGTGCAATCCAATCCAGAAAACGAAAACCAGGAGGGGAACCAAGGTGGCAATTTCACGAAATCCCAGGTCTTGGAGGTGTGAATGGGTGGGGTTCTTGGTTCCACCATAAGCAACCTTCTGGAGCATCCGCAGCATATAGGCCGCGGCCAGGATGACCCCGGGCACCACCCCGATCATCATCGCTTTCGAGACCGCGAAGCCTCCGCTCATCACCAGGAATTCTCCTATGAAACTGTTCGTGCCGGGGAAGGCCAGCGATGAAAGAGCAAAGACACCGGCGAAGAGCGCGAAGATCGGCATGGCCTTGCCCATGCCCGCAGCCTGTCCGAGGTCACGGCTGTGGAGTCGCTCATAAATGATGCCCACCATGATGAACAACGCGCCCGTGGTTACGCCGTGGTTGATCATGACCAGCACGGCACCTTCAATGCCCATTTGGTTGAGGGCGAAAATTCCCAAGGTAGCGAAACCCATGTGCGCCACGCTGGAATAGGCCACCAGCTTCTTAAGGTCCGTTTGCGCCAGCGCAGTCAGGCCTCCGTAAACAATCGCGATCACGGACAGGCCCAGGATGTAAGGCGTGAAGAGCTGCGTCGCATACGGTGCCATGGGCAAGGAAAAGCGCAGGAAACCATACGTTCCCATCTTCAGCAGGACGCTGGCCAGCAACACGCTACCCGCGGTCGGCGCCTCCACGTGCGCCGCCGGCAACCAGGTGTGGAAGGGGAACATGGGGACCTTAATGGCGAACGAGATGAAGAAAGCCAGGAAAATCCAGAACTGAAAATCGTGGGGGAAGGACTGCCCCATGATTTCGGGAATGCTGAAGGTTCCTGCTTGGAAATAGAGGGCGATGATCGCGACCAGCAGGAACACGGAACCGGACATAGTATACACGAAGAACTTGAGCGAAGCGTAGAGCTTGCGCGGCCCGCCCCAGATCCCGATCAGCAGCGCCATGGGGATCAGCATGGCCTCCCAAAACACGAAGAACAGCACCAGGTCCAGGGCACAGAACACGCCCACCATCGCGGTCTCCATAATCAAGAGGCAGATCATGAACTCCTTCACGCGGGTTTGGATGTAACGCCAGGAGGCCAACACGCAGAGGGGCATGATCAGCGTGGTGAGCAGGACCAGCAGCAAACTGATGCCATCGACGCCGACGGCATAATGAATTTTCAGCGCGGGTATCCAGGCGGAGGTTTGCCGGAATTGGAAATCCGCCTGGGCCGGATCGAAGTGCGCGTAAAGTGGCAAAGAGAAAAGCCCTAACGCCGTGGTGAAGGCCAAAGTCCACCAGCGTAGAACTGCTTCACTTTTCAGGCACAGAGCGAAAAGGGCCGCCAGGAGCGGGCTGAAAATCAGCACGCTCAGCGCACACTGGTTGTAATCAGGGAACATCATCGGTTGGTATAAAATAGGAAAGCCACGATCAAGACCGCCGCCACAGCAAACGCGAGAGTCAGGTTTTCCTGCATCTGCCCACGCTGAACCACGCGCAGCCGGCGGCCAACTCCGCGCACGCTCTCGGCGAGGCCATCAACGATTCCGTCCACTACCTGGTTGTCGAACAGTCCGGCCAGGCGCGCGCTAACCATCAGGGGAAGCAACCCGGCCAACCGATAAAGTTCGCCCACGAACGTATCCACCGCCTGGACGGGCCCAGAGGCAAACCACTGGAAGGCGCGCGCCCCTTTGCGATAAAACCAATCCAAGTCCAGGCTGATTTTGGCCTCCGGCTCCAGCTTTTTAAGTAATAAGAAGAACCCGACTCCCGTGAAGAGCAGGATTTGCAGGGTCTCGGAAACATGGTAACCGGTGTAAGGTGCGTACTTCATCGCTTCCTCGGGGAAAGGAAGCATCTGGTATAAATACGGGGTATAGCAGCCGATGAAAATGCAAAGTGCCGCGGCGAAGAACATCGCCAGGCTCATGTTCCAAGGAGGCTC
>Ga0105240_10005658_pt1 | contig 18550 bp, 32 predicted proteins | sample KBSC54metaG_FD_80426 | JGI IMG/M metagenome (GOLD analysis project Ga0105240, IMG submission 80426) | Corn rhizosphere microbial communities from Kellogg Biological Station, Michigan, USA - KBS C5-4 metaG | ecosystem: Host-associated > Plants > Roots > Rhizosphere > Soil | place: Michigan, USA... | reverse complement strand
GCAGCATGCGCATGCCGATGTCGGCGATCACGTAGTCCTGGCCGGCGACGGTGACGATCGCGAAGCGGTCGCGAGTCGTCGCTGTGGGCAGGGGGTTCGTCAGCTGCGTGTCCTGCTCTGTGCCGTAGTACGCCATCAGCAGGGCCCGCACTTCGGCGTGATGCCAGCCGCCGGCGCTGATGGTGGCCAGCGGTTCGTTGCTGGCCGCGCTGTTGGAGGTGCCGCGCAGCTTCGCCAGGTGCGATGTCACGAGCCCCTGCTTTCCGCCGCTGGCCAGCACCGTCGGCGCCGGCGCGTCGACGGGCTGCGAAGTGCGACCGGGCTGCGGCTCGCCGCCGAAGTGCTTCACCAGGTGCGCGCCCACCAGGTGGTGGTGATCCTGCGTCGTGATCGTGCTCGCGGGCCCGTCCACCGGAACGCCGGGCGTCTCATTGCCGCCGTAGTGCTTCGCGAGGAACGCCGCGACGAGCGCGTGCTTCTGGCCGTCGACGCAGGTGCCCAGCGGCTTCTCGAGGCCGGGCACGCGCGGCGCCTGGCCGGGCCGCTCGCCGTAGCCGGTCTGGATCAGCGTCGGCGCCACCAGCAGGTGCTCGGCCTTCGTGGTAATCGTCGAGAGGCCGGCGTCGGCTCGGCGTGCGCGCTCCTCGCTGTGCCCGGTCTGCCCGATGCGCGCAATCAGCGGCGCGGCGAGGGCAAGCTCGCCGCGATTCGCTCCGGTGACTGTGCGGAACGGGTGGTCCACCGAGTGGACGCGCGCGTCGCGCGGGTGCGTGACGGGCACGATGAACGGCTTCTGCGCCGTGACGACGTACCGCCAGACGCCGTGCGCGATCCGGCGCATCGTCGCCGGCGCCAACGGGCGCGCGCGCTCGAAGATGCTCGGGCAGGGGATCGACCAGTCGATGCACTCGGCCGCGGTGCGGTACGGGCGCAGGCCCGGGCCGTTGGTCGGCGTCGGCCAGACGATCGGGCCGGTGCCGCGCTTCTTCGCGACCATGAACAGGCGCTTGCGGGTCGTCGGGGTGTCATAGTCGGCCGCAACGAGCTCGCGGAACTCGACGTCGTAGCCCGGGCCGGTGCGCTGCAGTTGGAGCACGAAGCGGCGGAACGTCTTGCCGCGCCTCGCCGCGCACGGCCGGCCGGCGACGACGGGGCCCCAGTTCCGGAACTCGGGGATGTTCTCAAGGAAGATCACGTCGGGCTCGACCTGCGCGGCCCACTTGATGACGACCCACGCCAGGCTGCGCACGCGGTCGCTGACCGGCGCGCCGCCCTTGGCGGGGCTGAAGTGGCGGCAGTCGGGCGAGGCCCACAGCGCGCCCACGCCGCGCCCGCCGAAGCGCTCGACGATCGAACGTGGCTCGACGTCCCACACGTTCGTGCGCAGGTGCAGCGTCTGCGGGTGGTTGGCCTGGTGCATCGCCAGGGCCTTCGGGTCGTGGTTGATCGCGACGTCGACGTGGCGTCCGATCGCCTGCTCGATGCCGGTCGAGGCGCCGCCGCCACCAGCGAACAGGTCGACCACCAGCTTCGCGGCCAGGCCGAGGATGAATTGCTGGCCGATCATGCGAGCACGTCCTTCAGGTTGAGCAGCATCACGACCAGCGCGCCGATGTTCAGCGGCCAGACGCCGTGCAGGCGCTTGCGCCAGGTGATCAGGCACCACAGGCCGGTCGAGACGAGGTAGCACTCGATGCCGTGCAGGGTGGTCGAACCCAGCCTCATGCCCGCCAAGGTCGATGCGCTGATCAGGATCTCGATGGCGAGGTCAACGCGACCCGCTTGACGCTTTTTGACCTCCCGGCGCACGGACGGCGCGGCGAGGCGCGCGCGCTCACCGTCGGCGCGGCCGGCGCGGTATACGTCGCGGGCGTAGGCGGTCAGCCACTCGGGCGCGTACCAGGCGCGGCCGTAGGCCTTGGCCAGCAGCGCGAGATGGGCGTCGCTGCCCGGCTCGATCGCGGGCTGGAGCTCGGTGCGGTTCATGCGCGGCCCTCGGCGACGGCCTGGTCGTAGGCCTTCTGCACGGCGTCGAACTTCGTCGCGTCGCCGCCGTGCCGGTCCGGGTGCGCGGCGCTGCGCTTCTCGCGGTAGGCGTCGCGGATCTGCAGCGGGGTCGCGCTCTGCTCGACGCCCAGCACGTCCCGCCAGCTGGCGCTCGCCGGCGCCGGCAGCGCGACGAAGCCCTGCAGCGTGGCGCGCACCAGCGCGAGCGTGCCATGCCGGAGCTCGACGCGGCGCGCCTCGATGATGTGGTGGATCGCCTGCAGATTCGCCTCGATGGTGAGGTAGCGGTCGACCGCGATGCAGACGCCCAGGCCGTCCCAGGTGAACCAGACCGCCACGCCGCTGTCGGCCGGCTTGCTCACGCCCAGCGAGACGTTGCTGCTGATCACCACGTCGGTCAGGCGCTTGCGCGAGTCGTTCGCGAACTTGCGCAGGCTGTCGTCGACGTTCTTCATCGCCGTCGGCAGCGTGGTCTTGAAGGCGCCGCGCTCGCGGTTCTTCGTGCGCGGGAACAACGGCGGCCAGGTCAGCGGGTAGGCGGTCGCGCTCACTTCGATGCCGCCTTTCCTGCGCCGCCCTTCGACGCCGGCGTCGCCTTGGTGGCGGTGGTGCTGGCCGTGCCCGCGGCGGCATCGCCCGCGCCCGCGCCGGCCTTCGAGTCGGCGCCGGCCTTGCGCAGCGCGGCCTGCTCGTCGAGCTCCAGCAGGGTCAGCGCGCGGCGGTAGAGCGGGAAGACGTCGTCGTCGTTCTTGTACTGGGACCCGACGTGCATGTAGCGCGCGCTGCCGTCGCCGGCCGGCTCGTCGTCGATGCCGAAGTAGCCGGCGAGCGGCGCGCGAGCCATCAGCTGGACCGCGGTCGCCGCGTCGGCCAGCAGGTCGCCGGAGTCGAGCCCCGGGCAGATCGCGCCCACCAGCGCGCGCAGCGCCTGCTCGTGGCCCTGCTGGACGCTGTCGGGGAAAAGCAGCGCCGCGCGCTGGGCGCCGCTGGCGTCGGCCTGCGCGACCAGGCCGGCCAGCAACTGGAACAGATTCGTCTCGAGGATCGTTGCCGTCTCGCCCTTCGGCGCGCCGTAGAAGACGCCGCCGGCGGCGCGGAACATGGCGCGCAGCGCGTCCTGCGTCTCGGGACGCAGCAGGACCGGGCGCGCGGTGGTGGTGTTGGTGTCGTCGGACATGTGGTTCCTTCGTGAGACGCGCACGCTGGCGCTTCAGGTGGTGCGAAATTGAGGGGTGGGGAGCGGGCGCGCGAACGGCGCCCGCGGGTGGCTGGTCAGTGCGCGGGCGCGCCGGGCTGGGCGCCCTTGCCCTTGTTCGAGGCGACGAACGCATCGGTGGCGGCGCGCGCGGCGTCCTTCGAGGCGGTCTTGCGCGCGGGCGGGACAGCGCGCGAGGAGCCGCCGCGCGGCTTCGGCGTGCCGCGCGCGGAACCCGACTCGAGCTCGGAGTCGAGCACGCTGCCGGCGCCGGCCTTGGCGCCCGGATGGTCCTTCTCGAACGCGGCCGTCGTGCCGTCGATCGCGGCCTGCTTCTGCTGCGGCGGCTCGGCGCTGATCTTCGTCTCAAGCTTGATGAAGTCGGACATCTTGCCGATGTCGGCGCCGCTCATGCCCACCACCAGCGCGCGGCCGCGCACGATGACCGATCCGCCTTCCTTGCAGGTGATCCGCAGGCCCTTGATCGTCGCCTCGGGGGCGATGATGTTCGACGTCGTTTCCTTGCCGCCGAAGGTGTGGTCGCCCAGGCCGTGGTCGACCGTCAGCTTGTAGCCGGTGTACTCGTTCACCAGCGCGACCGGCCACTTGATGCAGGTCATCGTCAGCAGCGGCATCGGGGCTTGCTCGTCCTGGTCCTCGATCTGGATCTGCTTCTGGCGCAGCTTGTCCTCGTCGGTGACGACGGCCTTGTAGAAGCGCTGGATCAGTTCGGGATCGAACAGGTCGAGGATGCGGTTGCCGCCCTCGATCGTGAAGTCGATGATCGCGGTCTTGACGACGCCGTCGCGGACCTTCTTCGTGGGCAGGCTCAGCTTGTCGATCTTGATCGGCTGGTCGTTCAGTGCGAATTTCATGGGATGGAGCTCTCAGGTTGTGGAGGGGAACGCAGCTGTGCGGCAGCTACCACCGGCGCCCGTGCGCGGGTCGCGCGCGTCGGGCTATTCGCCCCAGCGTTCGTGGAAGGCCTTCGTGACGACCGCGAAGTCGGCGTCGGTGAGCTCGCTGCGCGCCAGGTCGAGGGCCGCGTCCGCGTCATCGCGCGTGCGCGGGCCCTTCGTGACGTCGCGAACCCAGGCCTGCAGCGCGTCCTCGGTCAGCGGCTTCCTGTCGGTCGTCTCGGCGGACGCGGCCGCCGGAGCGGGCGGCGCATCCGCCGCGCCCTTGCCCGTGGCACGACGTGCGGTGGGCTTCGGCGCCGACGACGTCGCCGGCGCGCTGGCCGGCGGCGTTCCGTCCGCGGGCGGCGGAGGCACCTCGCCGGTGGGCTCATCGATGAAGGAGACGTAGTCGCCCTCGAGGACGACGCCCTTGCCGGTGTCCGACATGTCGGCCATGCGCGAGGCCGTCGCGAGCTCGATGCTCTGCGGCACGTACTTCAGCACCTGCAGCAGCGCGACCTTGCGGCCGTACATCTCGAAGTTGTTCTCGCTGGCGTTGGCATAGTGCCGGTCGCCGACCTTGTTGTAGGCCTTCAGATGCTTCTGCACCTTGGCGCGCGTCCAGACCTCGATCACCGGCATTTGCGCGTCGCGCACGCGGCCGATCGCGTAGACGTGCGTCCACTCACCGCCGACCTCGTCGCCGGGCTTGTGCTTGCAGAACGGCGCGTCGCCCAGCTGGTACTCGAAGCTGTCGCCCGGCATCACGACGCCTGTCCAGACGGTGGCGCGGCCGGCGCGTGCCACCAGATCGACCAGGCCCTTCCAGCCCGGCACGAACGTGCAGATGTACGTGCGCTTGCGGTTGTCGAAGTAGGGGATCAGATAGCCCTGACCGTTCACGCCCGGCTCGAGCCCCAGCTGGCCGGCAGTCATCAGCGAGCCGGCGATGCTGTTCGCCGAGCACTCGTCGAGGTGCGGCGTCGTGCTGAACGCCGTCATCGCCAGGCGCGCCATGCGGTCGACGTTGAGGTGCTTCGGCAGCGCGAGCGACAGCTGCGGCTTGAACTTGTCCAGGAACGTGCTGAAGACGGCCAGCTTGCTCGGCGCCTTCTCGCCGGTCGCGGCTTCCTTGAGTGCGGATGCGGTCATTGCTTGCGGGCCTTCTGGTAGTCGGCTTCGGTGATCAGTTCCACCTTGGCGCGTTGCGGGGCCTTGGCGTCTTCCTCGACGGCCTTGGCGTTGAGGTTCGACGCCTCGCGCTGGCGCGCGGCGAGGAACAGGTCTGCATCCCACACGCGGTGGCACTGCACGGTGGCGTGGCCATTCGTGTCGGTGTGCCGCAGGTGCAGGTCGCGGCAGGTCAGGGTGTCGGTGCTCATGGCGAGCGATGTCCTCCAGGTGGTTGTGCGGCTCAGCCGCGGAAGTTCTTGTTCGGGCGCAGGGCGCGCACGGTGCCGCCGCGGGCGTACAGCGCCGCCCAGTCCGGGTGGTCGCGGCGCAGCGCGGTCGTGTCGATCGACGTGTCCTCGAAGCTGGCCAGCGTGTAGACCGGGCGCCCGTCGACCGTCAGCGTCTTGAAGTCGGCCATGTACTCGCCGAGCGTCAGCTGCAACATGTCGCGGCGTGCCTTCAGGGCGTCCATCTCGAGGCCCAGCCGGCGGTGCTCGCGCGCGGCCTCGGCCACCTCGGGCGTCGCCTCGACGGTGCGGCCGTTGTCCAAGGGATAGAGCGCGGTGATGTCGCTGTATTTCAGCGGGTCCGGCGCCACGTCGGCCAGCACGTGCTCGTGCCAGAAGTCGACCAGCTTCGGCCACATCGCGGCCAGCGTCTCGTCGTCGCGCTTCACCCAGTAGATCGCGACGTCGTCCAGGCCGATCAGCGCCGCCACCAGGCAGAAGTCGCGGCCGGTCACGCCCAGGCCCGTCATGAACTGCGCGGCGTACTCGATGGGCACGTCCTCGGTGTCTTCGTCGCCCCACTTCTTCCGCGCGAAGCCCGTGACCGTCTTACAGTCGCCGTTGACCTCCTCGCGATCGAAGCGGATGTCCTCGCCGTTGATCGTCAGCACGCCCGTGATCACGAGCTCGAAGTCGATCTCGACGTTCAGGAACGGGTAGGTCGGGTCGCTGTAGCGGCGGTTGCGCGCCACGAGCTCGACGTCGACGCCGCGCTCGCGCAGCTTGTCGACCACCATGGCCAGGACGATCGGCTCGAGCTTCTTCCCGCGCTTCAGCACGCGCTCGCGCATCGGGTCGGGCTTGCGCTCGGGTGCGCGGCCGGTCTTCTCCATCCACAGCTGGACGGGCGTGGTCCACGGGCTCAGGCCCATGACGGCGGCGGCATCGGACCCGCCGAGGTGCTTGCGGCGGTCGTGCGGCTTCGCGCGGAGCTTGCGCGGCTTGGCGGTGGTGGTGGTGGTGGTGGCCATCAGTCGAAGTAGCAGGGCGCGGCCAGGTGGCGCAGCAGGGCGCCCAGCACGACGAAGGGGAACAGGACGACCCGCATCGCGGCGCGCAGCACGCGGCGCCGACGGCGGGCGCGGCGATCCAGCGGCACCGGCACCAGGTACGGCGGGATGCGCTGGCTCACTGGGCGATCCAGTGCAGACGAAGGAGGGCGGCGGCGCACGCAGCGGCGACGGTGACCACGGTGCCGATCAGCCAGCGGCGGTCGCGGCGCGCCTGGCGCTCGCGCTGCGCGGCCAGCGCCGGCGTCGCCGCCGTGAAGGCCCGCTCCTGCGCGCTCCCGTGCGCGCCACCGCAGCGCGCCACGTAGTCGTCGAACAGCTTCGTGATCTCGTCGGCGGTCAGCGGCTCGGCGCTCATGCACGCGGGCTGCTGGCGGCGCTCGGGCAGCGGGAGCGTCATGCGCCCCTGCACGGTGATGCCGCCGCCTTCGCGGGCAATGACGCGCAGCTGCGTGACGCGCGCGGTGGGACGTTGTTCCTGGTTCACTGGGTGACCTCGATCAGGTTGCCGAAGTCGTCGACGGTCGCGTGCGCGGTCGGCGTCTTGCGGTGGGTGTTGGGCTCGAAGCGGCGCACGGACCAGAAGCCCGGCAGCGTCGCGTCGGCGTGGCGCTGCATGAGCGCGGCGCCGGAGATCAGGGCGAGGCCGACCGGCGCGCCGCCGGCGAGCTCGGGAGAGACGACGAGGAGCCGGCTCACGGCGTGGCACCACCGGCGCCGACGATCGCGGCGTCGATCCGCTCGTTCGCCTCGTCGTCCGAGCCGTCGCGCGACTCGGGATGCGCGTCCTGATACCAGGCAAGCCCGCGGCGCGCTTCCTCGAGTGCTTCGAGCAGAGCCGACCAGGTGGTCAAGCCGCGGTCACGGGCCCATGGAGTCCATGCACTCGATCGTGTGCACCTGCAGCGCGGTGAGCTTCGCGTCAGCCATGGGCCACCTCCAGCAGAGGCACGGGCATCCAGGCGAGCGTGACGTCGGGCGTGTCGTCGCCCAGGCCGCGGATCGGGCGCAGGTTCGCGTCGAGCATGTACGCGACCTCGACGTGATCACCGGGGAAGAACAGCACGCCCGCCGCGTCACGGCCGATGACGTCCATCACGAAGAAGACCGACGTTTCCAGCAGCCACGCCGGGCCGCAGGGCGTGTCAATCGCCGGGTGGTCCGCCAACTGCACGATCTTGTCGTTCAGCTTCAGTTGCGAGGGCACGCCGACGATGCGCGCCAGATCCTTCGGGCGGCAGTTCATTGCGCACCCCGCGCATGCTTCTTCGCCTCGCGTTCCATGCCGGCAATGCGGCGCTGGTGCGCCAGGCGTGCGCGGAAGTCGGCCGGGCGGGTCTGCGCCTCGTTCAGGCGCTCGCACACGTCGACGAGCACCGCCTGCAGGCATCCCGCGAAGTACGGGTACATGTCGCGCTGGCAGCGGTCCGGCTTAGCGATCTCCTCCTCGGCCCAGCTGCGGCACGTGGCGATCAGCTGCTCCGCGGTGGTTTCGTGGAGGTCGAAGCCGAGCCGGATCACGAGCGCGCGGCGCGCGGCCTCGCGCCTCTCGTATTCGCTGAGCAGCGCGGCGTGGGTTTCCGGCTGAGGCGCGGCCGCGGTCAGCGGCGCGGGGTCGGCGACTCCCTCGGGGTCGCGGCGGAATTGAGTGCTGTGCACCGTGTCCTCCAAGCCCCGCCGGTGATCGGCTTTTCGTGGGGCGTTGGAGGAAGTATCACAAACGTGATGGGCTAAGTCAACACAAATGTGATGACTTCATTCACGAACTAGGGAAACGCGCTCCCGGGTGCGGCGGGAGGAGCCGGCCGCTGTTCGTGATTGCCGACGAGCTCGCGGTCACGTTGTGCGGCTGCGTCCGACCACTTCTCGCAGCTGCCGTGAAGGTAATCGTTCGCGACCCATACCCCGAGGTTTCCGTCGATGTCGATCAGCGAGACGCGCGTCCATCCCCACTGGGTGGCCAGCCGGCCCTCGCGATCGAGAAGGATCGGGTGCCGCGCCGCATCGTGATCGATGACCGTGCAGTTGGCGCGCGCCAAGAGCGCGCGGTTGTTGGAGTCCTTCGCCGCGCGCATGTTGAACCCGTACATGTGCCACGCGGCCGCGGCCTGGTCAGGCTTCATGCAGACGATCACCGGATCTCGCGCGAAGGTGCAGTGCGGCGCCGGCGGCGCGCCGTGGGCGATGGTCGCGGCCAGCAGGACGAGCGAGGCGGCGGTGCGCTTCATGATGTGCGCCGAACGACCTTCGTCAGCACGGCGATCACCTTCAGGCCGTCGACGTCCGATTCCATCGGGCCGATGCGGCTGTCCTCGGCCGCGGCCTGCCAGCGCTTGCGCGGCTGGGGGACGTAGTGGCGGATGTACCAGCTGCCGTCCTCGTCGTGCAGCAGCACGATGTCGTCGTTGGTGAGCTTGGTGCCCTCCTCGAACCGTGCGAACTCGCACTTCATGCCGCGCCGGATGATCGGCGCCATGGCATCGTCCGGCGCCTCGACGGCGAACGCCTCCGGTAACTCCCTCATTCCCAGGTCTCCCCATGGCACGAGCTCAACGTCTCGTTGTGGGGCGACTGTCACGGAATCCTGGCTCACGGCATGAGCCAACTCGGCAACGCGCTTCGGCAGCGCGCCCGTCTCGAGCCATTCTTCACGAACTCCAAGGGCTATCGCGACCTGGCGCAACTTCTTCGGAGGCGTGTTCCGGCTGAGGGCGTTCCCGATAGCTCCCTGGGATGTGTACCCCGCGGCCGCTGCCAACTGCGTCTGGTTCATCTTGGCGTCAGCCATCGCCTCGAGGAGTCGGTCGGAGAAGGTTTTCACATATGTGATTGGACATGATGCTTGCATCACATCGGTGATGGATGCACAATCACAAAAGTGATAACGACCGAGCTGTCCGATGACACCCCTTGAACGAGCAATCGCCTCCGTTGGTGGCGTGGTGGCCCTGGCGTCAGCCATCAACGTCATCCCCAGCAAGGTGAGCATGTGGAAGGCGCGCGGCAACGTCGCGGCGGACAAGTGCCCCGCGATCGAGCGCGCGACGCGCCAAGCGAACGAGGCCGATCCCACGAAGGAAATCGTCACCTGCGAGGAACTGCTGCCTGGCGTCGAGTGGGAGGTGCTGCGACTGCAGTCCGCTCCGCTGGCCACCGGCGCGCCCGCGGCCCAGCCGGGGGCGTGATGCGCACGCCCGAACACGCCTTGTCAGCGGTCGCCGTTTCGGTGTGCCTGCTGCGCGCACCAGTTGGCGAACGCCATGCGACCTTTGGCGTCGACGTCCAGGCCGTGCCGATCGACGAACTGCCTGAAGGCGTCGACGTCCAGCAGGGCGCGGACGGTTCGCTGACCGTTCCCGCGGAGCTTCTGCTCGAGCGCTTCGGCCTGCGTCTCCCATTCGACGTGCGTCGCCGGCATCCGGTGACCGTCTTTCATGAGAGCCCGGAGCGCGACGTACTGGTCTGCCGGATACCAGGCGATTCCAACGACTTGAACACCTTCGGGGGCAACCATGCGTGAGTTCCTTTCTTTGTTCTGGCGGGAGGCCTGAGCCATGGGCGCCCCGCACTACACCGCCGCGCACGACGAGGCGCCGCAAGCGCACGCCCGCGCGCGGCACGAACTGTTCGCGAAGCTGGCGTTCGAGGCTGAGCCGGCCACGCGCGGCGAGCTCCGTGCGCTGACGGCCGAGGTGCGAGCGCTGCGCGACGCGCTGGCGCCGCCGCCCAGCGTGATCCTCACCGGCCGCGATGTCGTCGATGCGATGCGCCAGCTGCGCGCCCGGGAGCGCTGAGCCATGGGCATGCCCACGCCTTCCGTCATCCCGCGATCGGCATACCCGGTGCGCCCAACCGTGGGTGCGCACGTTCCCCCGCGCCCCATGCCCGCGCCGGCGGCTCCGCGCCGCGCAATGGTCTGCGCGGGTTGCGGCGCGCCCCTCGGTGCGCTCACGGCGTGCAGCTACTGCCGGAGAAGGGCCTGACCGATGGGACAAGTCGCCCGCCACAAGGCTGCGCGCGCCGCGGCGAAGCGCCAGGCACCGGTGCTGATGTACCGCGTCCGTCGCCGCGAGCAGGCGCTCGATCGCGCGGCGCTGCGGCTCGCCGACTTCTCCGCGGCCGCGGTGATCGACGCCTACGTCGAGCTCCAGCAGCGCGCGCACCTGCACAACGTCGCCGTCGGCGCCTATGGGCCGGGGCGCACGTGCGTGCTGCATTGAAGGGGCTTCGAAGGACATGCGCGGACTGTGCCCAACAGCAGCGCGGCCGCCTTCCCACCTTCGGGGGGGTGTCGGGCCGAGCCTGACAACTCCTTCACGGAATCCCAACGCCCGCGCGCCATCTCCTCCCTCCCTCCCGGTGCGCGGGAATTTCACCCCGGCTGGCCAACGCCGGCCGGGGCCCTTTCTCACGTCTCAAGGGGACAGGACATGAAGATCACGACGCCGACGCCGGCGCAGCTGACGTTCCGCAAGGGGCTCGAGCGCTGCATCGCCGAGCACGGCAAGACCCTCGACGCGGTGGAAATCCTGGCGGTGCTGTCGCACCTCGTCGGCCAGGTCATCGCGGTGCAGGACCAGCGCGCGATGACGCCGGAGATGGCCATGGAGGTCGTTGGCGCGAACCTCGAGGTGGGCAACCGCGAGGTCGTCGACAGCCTGCTGATGATGCCGGCCGGGGGGCGCGCGTGAGCACCGCCCGCGAGCTCGAGTTGATCATGGCGGAGACGGAGCGCCGCCTCGCCCCGATGCGTGCGCGCGTCTCGCGGCTGGCCGACGACCTGCTGGTGGCCATGGTCGGCCGCGAGGTGTGCGCGCGCCGCGCGCGGACGCTTCGCCAGCGCGGCGAACGTGTCGCGCCCGCGCCGCGCACCAGCACTGGCAAGGCCCGGTTCGCCTGGGTCAAGCGCATCACCTGGTCGGAGGCGCCGCGTGCATGAACTCCAACCAAGCGCCGGCCAGGCCGCCGCGCGGCCGCGGCGCGCCCCCGTGGGCGCAGGTCAAACTGCGAGTCTGCTGGGGCGACGTGCCCGAGGTGGGCGACGAGCTCCGCTTCAAGACCGGACGCCGCTACCAGGTGATCGGCGTCAAGGGCCGCGGGCTGCAATGCCTGGTGCTGCCGCCGGACGCGCCGGTGCAGGGCCGCGTGCTCGAATGGGAATGGGCGTCGCGCCGGAGGTCGTCGTGAATGCGATCGTCGAGCAGCCGTTCCTGTTCTCCGAGTCGGCATGGGTGCAGGTGTGGGACGGCAACCGCACGGCGAGCGCCATCTACGACCGGCACTACTCGCGCAATCCGGGCTCGCGTGGCGACCCCCGCGTCGCTGGGCCTGGCGAGAAGATCGCGCTCCTGACGCCCTGCGTGCGCGGGCTGTTCGTCTGGCGCAAGTTCTGCGACAAGTGCATCGACGAGCGCACCGGCGCGCCGCAGGCCGGCGTCAACTGCGCCATCTTCCGGAACGAGGGCGCCGGCTTGTCGAGCGACCTCATCCGCGCCGCGATGGCGCTCGCCTGGGCCCGCTGGCCGGCGCAGCGCCTCTACACCTACGTCAACCCCCGGCGCGTGCGCAGCACGAACCCGGGCTTCTGCTTCATTGCGGCAGGATGGCGCCGCTGCGGCGTGACGAAGACGCGCCGCCTGCTGGTGCTCGAGGCCCTTCCGGAGGTGGCATCTTGACCGCCGTCAGTCAATCGAAGAAGCCGATCCATCGGCGGATCTCGCCGACGTTCTGGACCGGCGAAACCGGCAAAGCGATCCGCGCAAGGGGCTCCGAAGCGATCCTCGTCGCGAGCTTCCTCATGAGCTCGCCCAGCGCCAACATGATCGGCCTGTACCACCAGCCCGTCATGTTCATCGGCTACTACACCGCGCTCGGCGTGGATGGTGCTGCGAAGGGGCTTCGTGCGTGCGAGGAGGTCGGATTCTGCGCGTACGACGCGGACGCCGAGATGGTGTGGGTCTACACGATGGCGTCCTGGCAGATCGAGGAGCAGCTTTCCCTCGGTGACAAGCGCTGCAAGGGCGTCCAGCGCGAGTACGACCAAGTGCCCAACAACCGGTTCCTGGGCGCCTTTTTCGACCGCTACGCCGGCGCGTTCCACCTCACCGTGCGCCGCGCCGGGACGGCCGAACCGGAGCAGCCCGGCCTGTTTCATCCGAATCCGGACGAAGCCCCTTCGAAGCCAGGAACAGGAACAGGAACAGAAGCAGGACCAGGAACAGGACCAGGACCCTCCGGGAGCAAAGCTCCCGTCGGGGGCGCGTCGAAATCGCCGCGGCCCGCCCGGAAGTGCCCGGACACGTTCCTCGTCGAGGCCGACCTGAAGGCCTGGGGGCGCCAGAACCACGGGCGCGTCGACCTGCGCACAGAGACGGCGAAGTTCCGCGACCACACGTTCCGCAACGCCATCACCGACTGGGCTGGCGCCTGGCGCAACTGGATCCGCAAGGCAGACGAGCAGTTGGGCCCTGTCGTCTCCGGCAGTCCCGCCGCTGCGCCGGCGCCGCGCCGGGATCGCAGTGGCGCGCGCGCGCTGGCCTTCGGCCGCACCACCAACCCCGCGGGCGCACCGCCCGCCCAGGAGGTCATCGATGTCTGAGGACGATTTCGACACCTTCGTGGCGATGCACGACTCGGTGTGCGCCATGATCAGCCGCGGCAAGTACGTCGCGAGCGACGAGTCGACGGCGTTGTTCTTCAACGCCATGCGCCGGTACTCGCTGGCCACCGTGCGCGCCGCGTTCGATGCACACGTGGGCGACGCCGAGCGCGGCAAGTTCGTGCCCGTGCCGGCCGACCTGATCGCGCAGATCGAGGGCATGCTGCGGGATGACGGCCGGCTCGGAGCCGAGGAGGCGTGGGCGCTGGCCGTGCGCGCCCAGGACGAGCGCGAAACCGTCGTGTGGACGGCCGAGATCGCCCAGGCGTTCAACGCTGCGCGCCCCGTGCTCGACCGCGGAGACGACGTCGGCGCCCGCATGGCGTTCCGGGAGGCCTACGGCCGCATCGTCACCGCTGCGCGCGCCGACATGGCGCCCGTGCGCTGGCAGGCGACGCTGGGCCACGACCTCGAGCGCCGCCAGGTGGCCATCGAAGCCGCAATCGCTGCCGGCCGGCTCGTCGACGTCACCACCGGCGCCGCCTCCGACGTGCTGCAGCTGCCGGGCCCGCGCGCTTCGGCGGTCCTGCTGCTGGCGGGCGAAAGCGCGCCGAACCTCGAGGTCGATCCGGCCGATCCCGACCACGTGCCCATCCCCGCACCCCCGGAGGCGCGTGCCGCACTGCTGGCGCTGCGCGATCGGCTTCGCGGGCAAGGCGGAGGCCTGAGCGTCGACGCGGCGGCGAAGGCAGACACCGCCGAGAGGCGCGCCGACGCCCGCGCGAAGCTGCTGACCGTCGACGAGACGATCGCGCTGGTCGCCGAGGTGCGTGCGACGCCCGGGCTGCTCGAGGCGCTGCGTGACAACCCGGATCTGCCGCGCCGCCGGCGCGCCGAAAGGCCCACGCGATGAGCGCGCACGACGCCAGCGGCAGCCTGTGCTGCAGCTTCCCGGGTTGCACGCTGGCCTGGACGAACGACTACGGCAAAAAGCTCTGTAGCGAGCACGACCGCATGCGCTTCACCGGCGGCGGCGCGCACCAGCAGCGGCCGATCCCCGAGACGCTGCGCCCGGCGGCGCGGCCGTACCAGGAACCGGAGGAGCGCGATGACCTGCCGTTCTGACTGCCCCCAGGGCGATTGCGCGAACTGCTTCGGCCTGCCGCGCCCGCGCCCCGTCAGCCGCTGCGTGCCGACCAACTGCCCCCAGGCCTCCGCGTGCGCGCACGCCGCGGTCGCGCCCAGCCCCGACCACCACGACTTCGACGCCAGCAACTGCAAGACGCCCAGCGGCTGGTGCCCCATGTTCATCGACACGCGCGGCCTCGCGCTGACTGCTCCGCAATGAAGACCCCCGACACGAGCTACCGCTCGAAGTTTCAAGCCCGCATGCGGGCCAAGCCCACCGCGATTCGCGGCATCCGCGTGCTGCGCGACCTGCAGGGCCATTGCCTCATCGACGAGGACACCGGCTGCTGGATCTGGCGCGCCGGCCTCTCCATGCGCAACGCGGTGAACCGCTCGCCGATCCCGATGATCTGGTTCCCACCCGAACAGCGAGTCACCCAGGCGGCGCGCGCGGCCTGGCTCGTCGCGGGCTTCGACCTCGAGCCCGGGCAGGTCGTGTTCCGCTTCACGTGCCTCAACGGCCTGTGCATCCATCCGCTGCACGGCGCAGCAGGCACCAGGCAGGAGATGAACGCCCACCGCGCGGCGCGCGGCGTGTACCGCGTCGACGCCGCCAAGCGGGCCGCGCTGAACCGGGCCCGCGCCGCGATGATGCTGTCGCCGGCGCAGGTCGCCGACATCGAGGCTCGGATCCAGGCGGGCGAGCCGGAGGTGACGCGGACGTCGATCGCGCGCGCCGTCGGCGTGCACGTCGACACCGTGAAGAAGATCGAGCGCGGCGCGCACCCCTACAGCCGCGGCGGCGCCCAGCACGTGCCGGGCTCGAGCGTCTTCAACCTGGCGAGCGCGCTGTGAACGTCGTCGGCATCGACCCCGGCACGACCGGCGCGATCGCGTTCATCACCGAGCGCGGCACATCGGTCCACGACTTGCCGATCCGCGAGATCCGCGGCAACGGCTTCGCGGTGCGGCGCATCGACGGCCGCGCGCTGGCGCTGCTGATCCGCAGCGAGTGCCCGGCGGGCGAGCCCTTCGCGGCCTTCTGTGAGTCGGTGCACGCCCGCGCCGGCGAGCGCAACTCGATGATGACCCAGGGCTCCCTCATGCGGTCCTTCGGAGCGATCGAGGCGGTCTGCGACTGCCTGGGCGCGCCGCCCGAGCTCGTCACCCCGCAGGCGTGGCAGGCGTTCTACGGCCTGGTCGGAAAGAAGAACGAGATCCGCGGGAAGGGCGCGCTGCCCGCGGCGACGCGCAGGGCGCTCGAGCTCTACCCGAGCGTCGCGGGCGACCTGGTGCGCGTGAAGGATCACAACCGGGCCGAGAGCCTGCTCATCGCCCACTTCGGCTCGCGGAAGGTGCTGGGGCAATGACGCAGCCGACCTACCTCGTCCACCCGGAGCAGCTGCGCGACGCCGAGCAGCGCGTGCTCTGGCAAGGGGTCGCCAACGTCGCGAAGGTGCTGGTCGTAGCGCGCATCGCTGTTCCCGGCGTTCCGCTGGCCACCTGGCTCGCGCGCCAACCCGCCGCCGGCGGCACGGGGTAGGGCGCATGGGTTTCCTGTGGGAAGACTCGACCGGGGCTCGCGCCGTGAGGTGGCTGCGCGAGAAGGAGCAGGGCTTCGTCGTCGACACGATCACGTTCGCGCAGGCGCTCGAGGTCAAGCCGGGCGCGCTGCACCAGCTGCTGGCCAACGCGGTCAAGCTGCGCTACATCAAGAAGGTCTACGGCCGCGGGCCGTGCGTCGGCTGGAAGCTGGGCGCCGCGGGCGACAGCGTCACCATCGAGCGCCGGAAGTCGTCGGCGCCCGCCAGCGCGGAGGAGTTGGCGCGCCGCCGCGCGGCCAGCGCGCGCCGCCGTCAGCGTGCCGACCAGCCGCACCAGGCCGAGCCGGCAGCGCGCCCGGTCATCTCGTGGCCGCCGGGCTTCGTCTCCGCCTTCTCGCCGGCCGACAGCTACCGACCGCCGCGCCTGGTGATCGACGAGCCGGATCCCGCGGAGCTCGAGGCCGCGGCGCTGCCGGTATGGCTGCGCGGCCTGATCGTCACGCCGGCGCCCCCGATCGTCGAGGAGCCGCCGGAGCCCGCGCCCGAGCAGCTGCAACTGTTCGATCCGGCCGAGGTCGGCCCGGGCGGGCGTGCGCGCTGGCGCTCGATTGACCTCGAGATCCCAGTCGCTCAGCGCATCCAGCGGGCCCAGCGCTGGCGGCAGACGACGTTCCTCGAGCTGTAGCAATCAAGTCGCCGTCGACATGATTCCCGGAGGGCAGTGGGGCCCACGAGAACAGAGGACGTGCGATGACCAACCTCAACACGCCGAACGGCTTCGCGCCGCGCGCGCTCACGCGCTGGAACCGCTACTACATCCCGCAGAGCGACATAAGCGCCTACCGAGTCGGCGATGTCGTGCGATCGGGCAGCGGCACCGATGCGGCGGGTATCGTCACCGTCATCCCACATCCCGGCAGCGCCGTCGGCATGCGCGGCGTCATCGTCTCGGTCGACCCGGGCCTGCCGGCCACGGGCGGCATGCAGCCGAATGGGCAGAAGCTCTACGTGCCCTCGGTCAAGACGCGGGACTACTACGTGTGGGTCAACGACGACCCCGAGGCGGTCTACACCGCGATCGACGACGGCGGCACGCCGGGGAACCTGGTCGCGACGAACGTCGGGTCCTTCGTCACGTTCACGCCCGGCGCGGCCGGCGACGCGAATGCCGGGTCCACCGCAGCGCTCGCCTCGTCGTCCTTCGGTGGCGCGGCGGGCTCGGGCTGCTGGAAGGTGCTCGGCCTGGTGCCCGGCTCGAGCTACGGCGCGCACGCGCAGTGGCTGGTGCAGTCCGGATACCACGAGCTCAGCACCGGCCAGCCGCCGGGCGCGGGCTCCGGCATCACCGCGCTGGCGCAGGCCTCCGACTGGAACACGGCCAAGCTGCCGGCCCAGGCGGCTGACATCACGGCGGCGGCGACCGCGGCGTCGAACGCGCAGACGAGCGCCACCGCGGCGAACACGGCCGCCGGCAACGCCGCCACCGCCGCTGCCGCTGCTCAGACGACGGCCAACGCCGCGGCGGTGAAGGCCGGGCAGGCGTTCTACATCACGTTCTTCGTGCCAACGGTCAGCGACGGTGACCTCGTCAAGATCCCCGTCGACGTCGCGCTCACGGTGACGAAGGTCAGCGCCGTCTGTACGGCAGGCACCACGACGCTCACCCCGAAGATCGGCGCGACCGCCATGACGAACGGCGCCGTGAATGTCAGCAGCACGAAGGCGACCTCCAGCCCGAGCGCGGCCAACGTCGCCGCGCAGGGCAACGACCTCGTCTTCACCGCCTCCAGTAGCGCGGGCTGCACCGGGCTGGCCGTCACGGTGACCTACACGCGCGCCCTCGCGTAAGGGGCGCGCCATGGCGGTCAAGAACGCGACGACCAAGGTCTGGGCGCTGACGCCCAGCTTCGACGGCCTGAAGTACAGCGCCTGGCCGGCCGGCGACAAGCCGACCGGCTACGTGGCGATGGCCAAGCTGGCAGGCACCAACCGCATCGGCGTCACGCTGGTCAACAACTACAACGGCAACGGTTCCTTCTTCGCGGTGCTGGGCTACGGCCTCGGCACCAAGGCGAACATGGGTACCGCGGCGGGCGCGCGGGTCTACTGCCGCGACCCGTTGGGCGACAACACCTGGTACGAGGTCGCGGCCTACCTGAGCCTGGGAAAGTCGCGCACGTGGCAGTGGAACCAGTTGCTGCGTCTCGAGGTGCAGATCGGTGCGTAGGGCGGCTCGCAGGTCGCCGGCCGCGCGCTGGACGTGAAGGTCGTCGTCAACGGCACCTCCTCGAACGTGCTGACCGGCGCGCTCGTCAACCAGGGCGCTCGCGACTTCTACTTCGCCTCGCCGCTGGGCAATGATGCGACCGGCGTGAAGAACGACCCGACGCACCCGTACCGCTACATCCAGAACGCCAGCGGCGGCACCTATCTCGGCATTTGGGCGGCCTGGAAGCCGGGGGACGAGATCATCATCCGCGGCAAGGACGGCACCTGGTCGGACCAACTGGCGGCGTGCAACGGCCGCTGGGTGCAATTCCCGTTCGGCCCGGCCTTCCCCGTGACCACGGGCGCGGACCCGCTCGGCGGCGGCGGCGCCGCGGGCAAGGGCTACTACACCTTCTACGGCTACCCCGGCGAGGACGTGCACGCCACGTTCAACAACGGCGGCGGCATCCAAGGGCCCGACAGCGCTCGAGCGCAGACCGG
>Ga0105240_10005656_pt1 | contig 18554 bp, 10 predicted proteins | sample KBSC54metaG_FD_80426 | JGI IMG/M metagenome (GOLD analysis project Ga0105240, IMG submission 80426) | Corn rhizosphere microbial communities from Kellogg Biological Station, Michigan, USA - KBS C5-4 metaG | ecosystem: Host-associated > Plants > Roots > Rhizosphere > Soil | place: Michigan, USA... | reverse complement strand
CCTACAAAACCGATTTCACCAATCCGGTCCCGGGCCTGGATCCCATGGCGCGCTCGCGCAACACCCAATTGGGCCTCTATCTGCAGGACGACTGGGCGCCCAACGAGAAACTGACGCTCAACCTCGGCGTGCGCTGGGACTACGAGCGGACGCCGACCTATTTGAACCAGGTGACGCCCGCCGAGGTGATCGCGGGCCTCAACAGTCAGGATCCGGCTGCACCCGCGGGACAGACTTATGCGCAAACGCTCGCCAAGGGCGGTATCAACATCAACGACTACATCAGCAATGGCCACAACCGCAGCGCTCCCACGGGCGAGATCCAACCCCGCTTCGGCGTTTCCTATGATCTGAACGCCGATCAGAGACATGTCATCTTTGGCGGCGCGGGACGCTCCTATGATCGCGACCTGTTCAACTATCTGCAGTTGGAGAAGACCAAGGCAGCACTGCCGCAGGATGAGATCTTCTTCAATGTGCCCGAGCGGCCCTGCACACCCTCACCCACCTGCCTGGCCTGGAATCCGGCCTATCTGAACGGGCTCGCCACGCTGCAGTCATTGGTCCCTGCCGCGGGCACGGGCCAGGAAGTGGACATGCTCAACAACCGGCTGAAGGCGCCGTACTCGGACCAGTTCAGTATTGGCATGCGCAACCGTCTGGGTGACTGGAACACCAGCGTCGCTCTGGCGCGGATCCTCAGTCATGACGGTTTCGCCTATACCCTGGGCAACCGCTATCCCGACGGATCCTTCTTCAAAAATGGCGGGCAACCCTGGAACAACGGCATCCCCGGTTTCGGCCAGCTCATCCTCGGGAATAATGGCATCGAGAGTCGCACCACCCAGGTGTTGGTGTCAGTCGAGAAACCCTATACGCGGGAATCCCGATGGGGCACGACGCTCGCGTATACGTTCACCGACGCGATCGACAATCGGGACATCAGCCAGCACTACGCCTATGACGCGCCCACGATTCAGCAATACCCCTTCATTCGCAACAACGGCGTCTCCAGGCATCGCTTCGTCGGTACAGGAACAGTCCGCTTTCCGTGGGACGTGACATTAGGGGCAAAGCTCACTCTCGCCTCGCCCATTCCGCATGCCGATACTGCGTGCAACCAACCCCCGGGTATGTACTACCCCAACGGCAGCAGCTGCCTGGTCTACGCCATCGCACCGAACAACTTTTTTGGCTATCGAGAGCTCGATCTGCAGCTCACCAAGGACTTCGCTCTACCCGGCTCGCTCTCGTTGTACGTCCGGCTGGACTTCCTGAATGTATTCAACTGGTACAATTTTTCCGATTACAAGTCTGATTTCGGCTCGAGCGGGACGATCCCGCCCAATCCGGTGACGTATAACACGACCGGCAACATCCTCGGGGTACCCCGGACGGTGAAAGCGCAGATCGGCATGCGCTTTTGATCACCCGGCACGCTCGTCAGAACCTCACACTGACCGAGACCAGCAACGTTCGCGGTGCGCCCATATGGGCCAGGAGATTGCCGGTATTGGCGCCCGTGAGATTGCTCGGCGCAACGGTCGACCAATAGTGACGATCAGCGACGTTGTCGACGGCGAGGCGCCAGATGACGGGCCTGCCCCAGATCCCCGCGGTATAGCGTGCGCCCACGTCGAACAGGTTGTAGCCGGGGGCGAAGAATGTATTCGCGTCATTCGCTGCGCGAGCTCCGGAGAACTGATAATCGAATGTGGCGACCAGGCCAGCGAGTCCCGGAATCTGATACTCGAGGAGCATGTTGCCCTTCACCTTGGGGGCACCGACGTAGATCTTGCCGTCGGTGGTGCCCAAAGGCGTGTGTTCCAACCGCGCATCGAGCAGCTGCACGCCGCCATAGAGAGTCAGGCCAGGCCCGATGGCACCGACTGCGGACAATTCCAGGCCACGATTGACCTGTTGCCCACTGATCGCGAAGACGTTTGTCATGGGATCGAGGTTCGCGAAGGGCCGCTCGATCCGGAATAGCGCCGCCGCAACATCGATACCCGGGAGGCTCGCCTTGTAACCGAGCTCATATTCCTTGCTGCGATAGGGTGGCAGGCTGACACCGGCGTTCACCGCGGTACCGGGGGCCAGGTCGCCGGCCTGGAGCGCGCTGGCATAGGTGATGTAAGTCGTCATGTTGGCGGCCGGCTTGAAGATGATGCTGGCGCTGGGACTCACGCCGTGGTTGGCGTACTGGGCCGTCCGCACACTCTTTTTGTTGAAGTTGTTGGTATGAAACCAGTCCTGGCTGGCAGCGACGCGCACCGACCAGCGCTCGCCGAGCTTCAGCAGATCGTTGATATTGAATCCCTGCTGATAGATATCGGAAGAGTCAAAGCTCGCCCTCACGTTCGGCGGTCCGGCGGTGGGCTCCGGATAGATCACCGGAGCGTAGATATTGGCAGTACCGAGGCGCACGCTTGCAGCGCTCGCAGAGGTGATGACCGCATAGGACGAGGAGCGGTAGCCCGCCGTGCCAAACGTAAGATCATGCCCGATACCGAGCGTATCGAAGACACCGCTCAGATACGCTACATCGCTCGTAATGACGAAACGAGGGGCGAAACCATTCGCGAAGGACGAGGTGTAATCCCCATTGTTTGCAGTCAGATTATTGACCGGAGTATTGATGTTGCGCGAGGCGTCCTGATTCAGCACGCCCACGACCAGGCGCCAGCCGGTCCCGATGTCCTGCTTGATGCGGGCGCTGGAGGTCTGCGTACGCAGCTCCACACCCGCGTATGATTGGCCATAACCCACGCGCTGAGGGTCCGGCGCCGGTGGAAGGTGCAGCGTCTCGCTATAGGTAAACCAACCGGGATATCCTTTGTCGACCAACGTGTAGTTACTATAGTTCAACTCCAGCACGCCGTGATTCCATGGCCGTACGTCGATACCGATGTCTCCCAGCACACGACGTTGATGACTGAGAGCGACGTAGCCGTCTCCGCTGCCATACAGGCCATTGACCCGAAAACTGAACATCCCACCTGAATCGATGCGCCCACCCAGATCCGCCTTGACGGTGCCTATGCTGTCGGCGGTGTAGCTGGCGGTGACCTCGCGCAGGTCGAAATCGGTCGGCCGCTTGGTCACAAAGTTGAACATGCCCGAGGGGTTCGCCGGCCCATAGAGCGACGCCGAGAGGCCGTTGACGACTTCGACCTGCTCGTACTGCTCCATGGCGTTCGCGACGGTGACAAACATCGTCATCCCGTCCTGCTTCGAGTTCTGGAAGTTGCCGCCCTGCATACCTCGGGTTTGCGGACGCAGGATGTCCGGTCCCTGCTGCTCCTGGAAAGCCACCAGAGGCAGGTACTTCGAAACGTCCCGGAAGTTCACGGCCTGTGAGTTCTCGATGAGACTCTGCGGCAAAATGCCGATCGAATACGGCGTGTCCAGAACCGGAGTGCTGCCCAGCGGCCCGATGGAATCCAGAGTGGGCACCCTATAATTCGACTCCGCCTCGCGGGTGCCGCTCACCACGACCCTTTCCGCGGGCGATTGTGCATCTGCGAGCTCGGCAGCAAGCAGAAGCACAATCAATACTGGGCAGCTCCATATGTTCATTGTGTTGCTCTCAATGGAACGCCGAACGCTATCACGCGCGCTCCGCGGCGACGATATGAACGGCCGCGCATAGGAGCATTTGGAGCTAAGATAAAGGGCCTCAGCAATCGACGGACGCGAGGACTTACGGCAATCACACCGAAAATGGCTCGCGAAGCCATCGACGCCCGCCTGGCACTCCTGCCAGCCGAGTCGCGGCCGTTGAGCGAGTGCGTCGGGCGTACTCTCCGTGAGGACATTTACGCTGAACGCGACAATCCGCCCTTTGATCGCGTGTGTATGGACGGTATCGCGATCCGCAGTGATGCTTTCGGCCGCGGGCTGCGGCGCTTTACCCTACAAGCCACACAGCCGGCAGGTGCGCCAGCGCTCACGCTTTTGAGCCCGGAAAGCGCAATCGAGGTTATGACCGGTGCGATCATGCCTCGGGGAACTGACTGCGTCGTCCCATTGGAAGAATACGACGTAGTCGCCCTGACTGTGTCACTCAAGGACACCGCGTCCGGAGAGCCGCACCGCAACGTGCAGCGTCGCGGCTCGGACAGTCAACCGGGCGTGCCTATGCTGAGAAGCGGGACGCGCCTGTACGCGCCTGAGATCGGCGTGGTGGCCTCCGCGGGACGGGCTGCGATCAGTGTCAGCCGCCAACCGAAATTCGTCGTGATCTCCACGGGCGACGAGCTGGTCGAGCCCGGCCAACCGATCGAAGAGCATCAGGTACGTCGCTCCAATGCCTATGCCGTCCTGGCGGGGCTGCGCAAGCATGGCTTCGAGGACCTCAGCAACGATCACATCGTCGACAGCGAGGAAGCGCTGCGCGAGCGGCTGGCGCATCACCTGGCCGAGCGCGACGTGTTGGTCCTGAGTGGCGGAGTCTCGAAGGGCAGATTCGACCTGGTGCCCAAAGTGCTGCAGTCCCTGAACGTCGCAGAAGTGTTCTACCAGGTCGCGCAGCGGCCCGGAATGCCCATGTGGTTTGGAGTTGGCCCCACGGGACAGGCTGTCTTCGGGTTACCGGGGAACCCGGTGTCTACGTTGATGTGCCTGATGCGGTATGTCGTCCCGGCCATGGACGCGGCGATGGGAACCCGCGCTAGAGCTACGGAAACCGTGGCTTTGGCAGCACCAATCAAGCGCGGGCGGCCGAGCGCGTCATTCGTACCCGTCTCGATCCGCTATTCCCCCGAAGGGCTGCGCTCGGCCGTGCCGCGCATACCCAATGGCTCAGGTGACTTTCTCGCCTTGGCCGGCACCGACGGGTTCGTTGAGCTACCACCGCGCACGGATCCCTACCCCGAAGGTCTCGTGGCCGACTTCTACAGTTGGTGATGGCCGGCTGGTTCAACGCAGTTGGGCTTCGCCGCGCTCGAGACGCCCGGCCAGGGCCGCAAGATCAGCCCGCGTGTTGATATTGGCGAACATTTCCGCAGCGGAAAATCGCACCCGCGCAGCCCCCATCCTGTCCAACATCAGCCAGGTTGGAGGATGTTGGCCATTGGCCAGGGCGGCGACGAGCTCCGGCAAGGCGCTGACGGGCCAGACCGCGCACAGCGGTTGATGACCCGATGAGGTTTCCGCCATGGCTGCCCCCGCGCCGGCTGCCGCGATCAGACGGACGAAGAGATTCTCGGGCAACAGCGGCACGTCACACGGGCTGACGGCAATGGCACGGGCCCCACGTGCCTGCGCCCATTCGAGCCCAACCCTCACACCGGCAAGCGGACCGGTCGCATCGCCCGGGCGATCGTGGAGGACCGTGAACCCTTCAGCTCGGGCCAGCGCTTCGGCTTCCGTGTTGGGCCGCGCATTGATGGCGACGGCCGCACAGGTGCGAGCCAATCTCTCGGCCGCCCACATGAGCAGCGGCTTCCCGGCCAGCCCCGCGGCGGCCTTCTCGCCCCCAAAGCGGACCGAACGGCCGCCCGCAATCACGACCCCCAGCACCGGGCCCGCGATCGGAGGTGACTGATCAACATGGGAGCTCATGACATACGGCAATATAGAGCCATTGACGCCATTCTTCACGAGGTATTCGCATGGAACGAGGCGGGACGGCGCTGCTGCTGTGGCTGGGGTTGGCGGGCGTGGCGGTGGCACGAGCGGAGACGGTGGAAATATTCGCTGCCGGCAGCTTGCGCGGTGTCGTGGGCGAGCTCGCCAAGGAGGCCGCCGTTTCTTACAACATTGACGTGAAGCCAACCTTTGGGGGTTCCGGGTCTTTGCGGGAGCGCATCGAAAAGGGCGAATCCCCTGACCTGTTCATGTCCGCTGACATCGGCTCCCCTCGTAAGCTGCAGATGCAGGGGCGGACAACCGTCCCCGCCATCCCGTTCGCGCGCAATCGCATTTGCATCGTCTCACCGCGCTCAGCCGGCATCACGGCCGCCAATCTGGTGGATCGCCTGTTAACCAGGAATGCGCGGTTGAAAACGTCGACACCGATTGTCGATCCCGCCGGCGACTATGCCTGGGCGATTTTCGATCGCATCGACACATTGCGGCCAGGCTCCGGCGCAATCCTGAAGGAAAAGGCGCAGGTGACGATGGGTATCACCGCCACACCCAACACACGTGAGCAAAGCCCTACCGCCGCGCTGTTCGCTGCGAAGCAGATCGACATCGCTGTGACTTACTGCAGCGCCTCGACGGCCTTGGAGAAGGAGGCACCTGAGCTCACGAGTCTCGTGGTGCCCCCGAAGCTCGATCCACACCCGCTGTACGGCATGGCGGTGCTATCCAACAAGCCACCCGCTCAGAGGCTCGCCCTTTTGCTCCTCTCCGAAAAAGGACAGGCCATCATCGCGAGCCAAGGATTGGTGCCCCTCACGGAGTCCGGACCCTCTCGGCCGTAGCCGCCGCGCTCACTCGACGGTGACCGTCTCCCGTACAGGAGTGACCCGCGCCGCGCAGAACTTGAACTCTGGAATCTTGCCCGCCGGATCCAGCGCCGGGTTGGTCAGCAGGTTCGCCGCCGCCTCGGCATAACAGAATGGCATGAATACCATTCCGACCGGTACCTCGTTGTCCGCGCGGACCTTCACCTCGATCGCCCCACGGCGGGTCTCCAAGCGGATCATATCGCCCGGTTCGAGATCCAAGCGTTGCAGCTCGCGCGGTGTCATGAACACGACCGCCTCCGGCTCGAGTGCGTCGAGCACCCCGGCGCGGCGGGTCATCGCGCCCGTGTGCCAATGTTCCAACACCCGACCTGTCGAGAGCACCATGGGGTACTCCATATCCGGCACTTCATCCGGCGGACGAATGTGCGCCGGCACGATCTTGGCGCGGCCGCTTTGGGTGGGATATCCCGTGTTGAATATGATGTCATTGCCAGGCACGTCCGGGCCGTCGACGGGATAGGTTACCGATCCCTCCCGTTCCACCCGCTCCCAGGTGATGTTGTTGAAAGATGGCATGGTCATCGCCATCTCGGCGAACACCTCCGCGGGCCCCGGATAGTTCCACGGCAATCCCAAGCGCTTGGCGATCTCCTGGATGATCCACAGGTCCTGCCGCGCATCTCCCGGCAGGGCCAGCACCGGCCGCCCCATCTGCACCCGCCGGTCTGTGTTGGTAAAAGTACCGGCCTTTTCGGCAAACGCCGAAGCCGGCAACACCACATCCGCATGGAACGCGGTTTCGGTCAGGAACAGGTCCTGCACGACCAGGTGCTCCAGCATGGCGAGCGCCTGGCGGGCATGATTGAGATCCGGATCGGACATCGCCGGATTCTCGCCCTCGATATACATACCCCGGATCTCGCCGGCATGAATGGCGTTCATGATCTCGACGACGGTCAGGCCTTTGTTGGGATCGAGCTCACGCCCCCAGAACGTCTCGAACCACTTGCGCACCTCGAGCTTTTCGACCGGCTGATAGTCCGGATAAACCATCGGGATGAGGCCAGCATCGGACGCGCCTTGCACGTTGTTCTGGCCTCTCAGGGGATGGAGCCCGGTACCCTTGCGGCCGATCTGTCCCGTCGTGAGCGCCAGCGCGATCAAACAGCGCGCATTGTCGGTTCCGTGCACGTGCTGGCTAATACCCATGCCCCAGAAGATGATCGACGCGCGCGAAGTTGCGTACAGTCGCGCCACTTCACGCAACGTATGCGCATCCACTCCGCAAACCTCCGCCATACGCTCCGGCGTGAAGTCGACGATGCTGGCCTCGAGAGCCGCGAAGTTCTCGGTATGAGCCTCGATGTACTCGGGGTTATAGAGCTTCTCCGTGATGATCACATTCAACATGGCGTTGAGCATCGCCACATCCGAGCCGGGTTTGAAAGTCAGATTCCTGTAGGCGTGACGCGAGAGCGCCTGGCGCCGCGGATCGATCACGATCAGCTTCGCGCCGTTCTGCTTCACCGCGTTTTTGATGAAGGTGGCCGCCACCGGGTGATTCACGGTGGGATTGGCCCCGATGACAATGATTACCTCGGCCTCCAGGGCCGCTTCGAACGGTGCCGAAACCGCGCCGGAGTTCAACCCTTCCATCAGAGCAGCCACGGAGGACGCGTGACACAGACGGGTGCAGTGATCCACGTTGTTGGATCCGAATCCGGTGCGCACCAGCTTCTGGAACAGGTAGGCCTCCTCGTTCGAGCCCTTCGCCGAGCCGAAGCCCGCGAGCGCCTTGGCGCCCTTGGCGTCGCGAATCCTTTTCAGTCCGGCAGCGGCGCGATCGAGAGCCTCCGCCCACGTCGCCTCACGGAAATGGGTCCAGGGATTGGCGGGATCCACCTGGTCGTTGGCATCCTTGGCTACATTGTCGAGCCGGACCAGCGGCTTCGTCAGGCGGTGCGGATGATGCACGTAGTCGAAGCCGAAGCGGCCTTTCACGCACAGCCGGTTATGATTGGCGGGACCATCATGCCCCTCGACATAAACGATCTTTTCGTCCTTGACCTTGTATGAGACCTGACATCCCACCCCGCAGTACGGACAGAGCGAATCGACGGATCGGTCCGGATATACGCTGCGAGTCTGATTTTCGTCGAGGTAGGCCGCGGGCATGAGCGCACCGGTTGGGCACGCCTGCACACACTCGCCGCAAGCGACACACGTCGACTGACCCATCGGGTCGTCGAAGTCGAAGACGACTTTCGCGCCATGCGACCGGTACGCCATACCGATCACGTCATTGACCTGCACCTCGCGGCACGCGCGGACGCAGAGGTTGCAGTGGATGCAGGAGTCGAGATTCACCCGCATTGCCGGGTGGCTGACATCAGGAGCCCAACGTTCCTCCGCAGGGAAGCGGCTTTCGGTCACGGCTACGAAATCGGCCTGGGCCCAGAAGTGCGACGTCGGATCATGTGAGGTCGCGCGCTCGGGCTGGTCCGCGACCAACAACTCCATCACCATGGCGCGCGCCTTCGTGGCCCGCTCCGTGGCGGTCTTTACCTTCATACCCACACCGGGGGTACGCTTGCACGAGGCAGCCAGCACTCGCTCGCCTTCGACCTCGACCATGCACGCGCGGCAATTGCCGTCAGGACGATAACCGGGGGCGGGTTTGTGGCAGAGGTGCGGGATGTGTGTGCCCAGCCTTTGCGCTACCGCCCAGAGGGTTTCGCCAGGCATAGCCTCGACTTGCTGGCCATCGAGCTCGAAGACGATCCCGGGTTGGGTCAAGTGCTGCGGATTGATGGGGCCGCTCGGCATGACACCGGCCTCCCCTCCAGCCTTGGCGCCCTGCGAATAGGTGCCCCCCGCGCTGGCCTTGGGAGTGGCGGTGGGTCCCCCCGCATCCGCAGGCGTCGGCGCCCGCACCGCCTGCGGTTTCTCTTGGCCGGGGCGGTCGATGCGATCGGTGCTCATGATGACTCCTGCCGGGGTGTCACAGGAAAATAGCGGATGACACTGGTCAGCGGATTGGAAGCCGCCTGGCCCAGGCCGCAGATGGAGGCATCCCGCATACATTGCGCGAGCTCCTCCAACAGGCCGGTGTCCCAGTTGCCCTTCTCCATCAGCATGCGGGCTTTCTGAGTGCCGATCCGGCAGGGCGTGCACTGCCCGCACGACTCATCTTCAAAGAAACGCATGAGGTTCAGCGCGGCGCCACGCACATCGTCCTTGTCAGACAACACGATCACCGCGGCCGACCCGATGAAACAGCCGTACTTCTCGAGCGTGCCGAAATCGAGCGGGATGTCGTTCATTGCGGCCGGCAGGATACCGCCCGATGCACCGCCGGGAAGATAGGCGGCGAACGTATGTCCTGCGCTCATTCCTCCACAAAACTCGTCGATCAGCTCCTGGACGGTCAACCCGGCAGGCGCCAGCTTCATGCCGGGTTGTTTGATCCGGCCCGAAACCGAATAGGAGCGCAAGCCGACGCGGCCGTTGCGCCCGTGGCTCTTCCACCAGTCGGGACCCCGCTCGATGAGATCCCGCACCCAGAATAGAGTCTCGACGTTGTTGATGAGAGTCGGCCGTCCGAAGAGTCCCACCTGGAACGGAAACGGCGGCTTGTGGCGCGGCAACCCGCGTTTGCCCTCGATAGACTCCATCAGGGACGACTCTTCGCCGCAGATGTAGGCGCCCGCGCCTCGACGCAAGTGAAGCGTTGGCCCTCCCGAAGGCAGCTTCGCGATCTCGTTGGCGAGGATCTCGCGGGCGATGGGATATTCGTCGCGAATGTAAATGTAGACATCCGCGGCTTCCACGACATGGGCACCGATCAATGTTCCTTCCAGGAAGCGATGCGGATCGGTGTTGAGAAAGTACTGGTCCTTGAAAGTCCCCGGCTCCCCCTCATCGCCATTCACGGCCATGAGCCGCGGCCCGGGCTCGCCCCGCACAGAGCGCCACTTGCGCCCAGTTGGGAAACCGGCGCCGCCCAAGCCTCGCAAAGAAGCATCGTCCAGAGCTTTCAGAACCTCATCCACGCTCAGGGCACCGGAGCGTAGGCGCTCCAGCGTCTGATATCCGCCGCTTGCGCGGTAGCTATCGTAGTCTGTGTAGTCGGGAATATGTGGATGCGTATCCTCATGAGCGACGGCGTGCTTCACGCTTTCGGCGGTCGCATTTTTGACGAAGTGATGTCCGACCTCCACGGCCGGCGCATGATCACAAAGTCCTACACAGGGTGCGCGCACGACGCGCACTCCTTCACCCAACACCTGCTGCAACTCACTCAACAACTTCTCCGCCCCGAACATCGCGCAGGTCAAGCTGTCACAAACACGGACAGTCAACGCGGGAATGTCCCGATCCCCTTCTTTCACGACATCGAAATGAGCGTAGAACGTGGCCGTTTCGAACACTTCGGCATAAGCCAGTCGCATCTCATCCGCGAGCGCCGCCAGATGCGCCGCAGAGATCTGTCCAAACTCGTCCTGGATGAGATGCAGGTATTCGATCAACAGATGCCGCTCGCGCGGCCGCTCGCCAAGCAGGGCCTGGACGGTCAGCAGGGCTTGCGGATCGACCTGCCGCCCCTTCGGCACCGGGCGCGCGCGCACGCGGCCACGGCCAGGGTGGTCGAATTTGCGCACCTTGCCGACGTCACCGGAATGGTCTGGGTTACTCATGCGGCGCAGACATAGAGGGAGTGTCCTCACAGAGACCTGGGGCTATCGTATGCGACAGCGGCCCGGGTTGGGAGCTAAGACGCTAGCTTATTGATTTTGTTGACCTCCCCGGGCCCCGAAGCTGCCGTGAACAGTCTACCGCGACCGCGGCCGCCTCCGCCGCCGAGATGCCGTCCCGGTCAGAACGGATTGGTAAGCGCGCGGCGGATGCGCTCGCTGTATGTGCGCCCTGATTGCAGTCGTTGCCCCGATTCGAGTTCGACCGAATATTGACCGTGCGCAATCGACCATAACCGCGCGATACGCCGGACGTTTACGATGTGAGACCGATGGATGCGCAGGAAGCGGTTGGAATCGAGCACGCTCTCAATGGTGTTCATGGGCACGTGCAACAGATGCGTTACCGGACCGGCGTGGATGCGGACATAGTTCTGGAAGGCTTCGATCCAATCGACCTCGTTGACGGGCACGAAGATCGTGTGCTCGCCGGATCGAACGGCGAATCGTTCGATTTGCCGTGGTGGATTCGCGATGGCACCGAGCATGGCTAACACCTGTTTTGTCGCGTCCTCGCGCGGAGTGTCTTGCAGCCTGCCCAGGGCCCGCTGGAACGCGAGCGCAAAGCGTTCCTCGGTTAGCGGTTTGAGGAGATAATCAATTGCGGCGATTTCGAATGCCCGGATCGCATACTGGTCGTGCGCGGTCACAAAGATGACCGGCGGCATGCGCTCCGCTCCAACGGTGTGGACGACCGCAAAGCCGTCGATGCGCGGCATCTGGACATCGAGGAAAACGAGGTCCACCTTTTGTTCACGAATGAGAGCAATGGCTTCGCGTCCGTTGCGCGCCTCGGAGACTGACTCGACGTGGGGTTGACGGCAGAGCAATAGCTTAAGCCCTTCGCGCGCGAGGGGCTCATCCTCCACGACGAGGACGCTCAAACGCACGAGGAGCCCTCGAGCGGCGCTGTCCGGATGGGTAGTGTGATCGTGACCCGCACCCCGCGAGCGGGTGCCGGCTCGATGACCAGATGCGCGCTCTCGCCATAAAGCCGTGCCAACCGATTTCTGGTGTTTGTCAGCCCGATTCCAGAGCGGCCCGGCCTGGGCGAGAGAAGCCCCGGGCCGTCATCGGAGACAATGAGCTGAAGTAACCCATTGGAGTTGGCTGTCACGACTTCGATGGTCACCCCTTCCTCGCTTTGGCCAAGAGCGTGGCGGATGGCGTTTTCAACGATGGGCTGCAACACCATGTGAGGCACGAGAACGTCCGAGAGCGCGGTTGGGGCGATGCGCACGCGCAGCCGGTCCTCGAACCGGACCTGCTCGATGGAAAGATATAAGCGGAGGAATTCGAGCTCGCGCCAGAGCGGGACTTCCTGGGCCTCCACGTCCTCGAGCGTGAGGCGCAGTAGATCCCCGAGTTTCTCAACCATGGCTGCGGCTGCCGCGGTCTGCTGCTGCTGAATCAACACCATGATTGCGCCCAGCGTATTGAAGAGAAAATGCGGCTGCAACTGCATCTTCAGGGAGCTCAACTGCGCGGTTGCAAGCTGCCGGGCAAGTTCGGCGGTTTGGACCTTGAGCTCGAAGGCCTCCCGCTCGCGGCTCTTGGCGTTGTTTTGCGACCGATACACGGCATGCAGCGCGATCACGGCCCAATAACGGATGACGCCGCCTTGGATGCCGAATCCCAGCATGATCCGCACTCCGTCGACGAGCGACGGAGGAGAGGCCGCGGGGAAGACGCCGAGCAGCAGCAATATCGGGACTTCAAACGTGGTGGCCAGGATGGAGAAAACCACACTGAAGCAGAGGTGCAATGGGGCGTAGGCGACCCGGCGCTCGATCGGCCACCGGCTGCTGAGCCAAAGGACAGCCGGTGTGAGCGCGGCGCAAACATACATGCCCGTCATCCAGCCGACGAAGACGTACTTCCAGCGCAGCAGGGCGCCGCCCTGATAAAGGCGCGGCACCATGTCCTGGATGATGTAGAAAAGCCCGGCGATGGTCCAGCCGAGCCAGACTCCTACAATGAGCCGTATCCGTTGACGCATTCTGGACGACATTCCTGCTCGATTCTGTCACGGCTCGCGCCTCGACTCAGCAGGCTTTTGATGGAGTGGCCTGCCGTGATGACCAACAGCGCTCGCAGGCGCCTCGATCCAGTTCGGCAGGCGGGCAGAACCGTTGGTCAAAAACACGTGTCCAGCCGCTTCATGGTGCTCCTAGGATGGCGACATGACGAACCAAAACTGCACAGAAGCTGGAGCACGAAAGATGAGGACCCGATCGAGAGCGTGGATGTTTGGTGTGATGGCGGTGGTATTGGTGAGCGGCGCCGAGGCGCAAACCGCCACAAAGAAGATGGGCGAGACCCCCGAGGTTCTTCCAAGCGGCTTCGGAGAGGCCGTCGACCGCGGCCTCATGACCATTCGTGACGCGACCACCAGGTTCAAAACGACCGAGGCTGCCGAAGCGGCCGGCTACAAACGCGTCACCGACTGTGTCGAACATCAACCGGCAGGCGCGATGGGCTATCACTTTCAAAACAACGCTTTGCTGGACACCACGCTCGATCTGGAGCATCCGGAGGTACTGGTCTACGAGAAGATGCCCGATGGCCGCTTTCAATTGAACGGTGTGGAGTTCCTCGTGCCGATCGCGGCGTGGAAATCAACCGAGCCGCCGCGCATCTTGGGACAAGCTCTCATTAAAGCCGATTCGATCGGCTTCTGGTTCCTGCATGTCTGGACCTGGAAACCAAGTCCGAGCGGTCTTTTTGCCCCCTGGAACCCCGACGTCAAGTGCTCGGCAACGGCGTCGATGAATCACTAGTTCGGCAGCCGGGCGGCGCAGCGCACGCGTAGCTGCGCCTCTCGCTCCCGCAATCCCGTATGAAGGGCTTGAGCCAGCCGATCGCGGCTTTACCTTCTTGTTTTTATTGGCGTCCCCAACGAGATTCGAACTCGTGTTACCGCCGTGAAAGGGCGATGTCCTAGGCCTCTAGACGATGGGGACGTCGGTAGGCTGCCCTGCTGGCTGCAGGGGGCGGCGAAGATTACACGGCTTGGGCGGTACGGACAACGCCGGTGTGTGGATTTGGGGGTGCGGCCCCCGCGGCGGCGGGGGTAGCGGACCTGGCTAGGATCTACCGCGAGCGCTGGCCGGTGCTTAAGGCCCGGGGCTTAGCGAAGGCGCAGCTCAGGCGCCGGCGCTTTTTGCCACGGCAGCGCTAGCGGCGGAGGGAAGTGAGGCGAGCAGCTCGGTGAGCTTGTCGAGGTCGAGCGGCTTGACCAGGTGCGAATCGAAACCGGCCTCCTGCGAGCGGCGGCGGTCGGAGTCCTGGCCCCAGCCGGTGAGTGCGACGAGGGTGATGCGCTGGCCCCACGGTTGCGCGCGAATGCGGCGCGCGACCTCATAACCGTCGAGCTTGGGCATTCCGATGTCGAGCAATGCCACTTCAGGGCGGTTCTGTTCCGCGGACTCGAGCGCTACCGCCCCATTGGCGGCGGTATACACCTCATGCCCGCTGAGCTGCAGCAGGGTCGCGAGGCTCTCCAAGGCATCATTGTTATCGTCCGCCACCAGGATGCGGCGTTGCGTTCGGGGAGTGACTTCTATGTTGCTCATCGACTGCTCCAGATCGGAGAGGGTGTCCAATGATTGACCGGCTTGGTCCGTCTCCCGAATGAACAGCGGCAGACGGATCAAAAACTCGCTGCCCTGGCCGAGGCCGTCGCTGCTGGCGGTGACGCTGCCACCGTGCATTTCGACGAGTCTCTTCACGAGCGCAAGTCCGATACCGAGCCCACTTTGTGTCCTGCCCGAGCTGCGGTCGAGCTGGGTGAACAGGTTGAAAATAGTGGGCAAGAGCTCGGGGGGGATGCCGATCCCATTGTCACGAATGCGGATCTCGATTTCGGAGCCTGACTGTGCGGCGCTGAGCGCGATATCGCCGCCACGCTCCGTATACTTGGCGGCGTTACCCAGCACGTTACCGATCGCTTGGGTCAGACGGGTAGGATCGCCGAGTACCGCGAGCATACCGGGCGGCACATCGACCGTCAGGGTGTGTCGGTACTCCTCAAACAAAGGCTGTACGGTCTCGACCGTACGGGCAATCAACGTGCTGACTTCAATGACTTCCTTGCTGAGGTTGATCTTGCCTCGCGTGATGCGCGAGACATCCAACAGATCGTCCACCAGTCTGGTGAGATGCGTCATCTGCCGTTTGATGACATCTCGCGACCACGCGAGCTGCGGGTCCGAGACGGAAGCGCGTTGCATGAGATGAACGGCGTTATGGATGGGTGCCAACGGATTGCGGAGCTCATGGGCCAACATCGCCAGAAACTCATCCTTGTGCCGGTCCGCTTCCTTGAGCGCCTGCTCGGCCCGCGCACGCTCCATCACTTCGATCTGCAATGAGCGGTTGGCCGCCCCCAGCTCGGAATTGGCCCGCTGCAAAGTCCGGTTCAGCGCTTCCAGCTCGCGGGTTTTCTCCGCCTGTAAGGTCGTGTTGGCCGTGGCCAGCTGCGCATTCGCCTCCGCGAGGGTGCGATTGAGCTCCTGGAGCTCGCGCCGCTTCAAATAGAGCTCGACCAGCACGGCAACCTTGGTGCGCAGGATCTCGGGAACGACCGGAATGGACACATAGTCCACCGCGCCGACCTTGTAGCCCTTCAGGCGGTCGAGCTCGCTGACGTGCACGCCGGTGACGAAGATGATCGGCGTCCGCTCGAAGCGGGGGTGCTGGTGGATCAGGGTGGCCGCCTCGAAGCCGTCCATGTCGGGCATGCTGACATCGAGCAGCACGACGGCGAACTCCTGCTTCATGAGCTTTTCGAGCGCCTCGAGCCCGGAGTGCGCGGACACCAGATTGAGGTTCAGCTCACTCAGGATCGTTTCGTATGTGAGCAAGCGCTGCTGCTGGTCGTCCACCAGCAGCACGCTTACTTTGTCACTCACGCTCATGACAATCCCATGACCCCTTCAGGTCTCAAACCCGACCCCCCGTAATGCAACGCATCACTCTACCGGTGCAGCCACATGCGCACCAGAGACAAAAGCTGGTCCGTGTTCACAGGTTTGGCAACATAATCCGACGCTCCGGCCTCGAGGCACTTCTCCCGGTCGCCCTTCATAGCCTTGGCCGTAAGCGCAATAATGGGCAGCAAGCGAAACTGGTGCTTGCTGCGGATCCTGCGCATCGTTTCGTAGCCGTCCATCTCGGGCATCATGACGTCCATGAGGACCAGGGACAGGTCCGGCGTGCTTTCCACCAGGCTGATCGCTTCCTGCCCGTTCGTAGCCGTGATCACCTGCATGTTGTGGCGCTCGAGCAGGCTGTTGAGCGCGAAGATGTTGCGGATGTCGTCGTCCACGACGAGCACCTTCCGATCACGCAGCGGCTCATCGCTCTCATGGAGCTCTTCGATCATCTGCTGCTTCGATGACGGCAAATCAGCGATGACTCTATGCAGGAAGAGCGCAGTCTCATCCAGCAGGCGCTCGGGCGAGCGCACGCCCTTGAGGACGATGCTCTTGGCTTTCTTGCGCAGCTCCGTTTCCTCGGCATCCGACAGCTCACGGCCCGTGAAGACAATGATCGGCGTCTCACGCAGGCTCGGCTCCCGTTGCACCTCGGCCAGCAGATCGAAGCCGGACATGTCGGGTAGCTTCAAATCGAGTACGACGCAATCGAACGAGCCCTCGCGCAGCTTCGCGAGGGCCTCGGCGCCCGTCTCGGCGGTCGTGATTTCCACGTCGGTATGACCCAACAGCTCGGAAACACTGAGCTGCTCGGCCGGATCGTCCTCGACCACGAGCAACCGGCGCGGCCGCGCAGCAGTGAAACTCTTCAGCCGATCGAACGCTTCCTCCAGGCTCTCGGTGGTCACCGTCTTGGTCATGAACGAGAAGGCGCCGCGCTCGAGGCCATACTGCCGCTCGTCCTCGATCGTGAGGATCTGCACCGGGATGTGCCGGGTCTCCGGATTACGCTTCAGCTGGTTGAGCACCGTCCATCCCAACATATCGGGGAGGAACACGTCGAGCGATACCGCCGTCGGCTTGTACTTGTTCGCCAGTGAGAGCGCATCGGCGCCGGTCTTGGCCAGGATGACCTTGAAACCGCGATCCCGCGCGAGATTGAGCAACACCCGGCCATAGTGTGGATCGTCTTCCACGATCAGGAGTGTCGCGTCGCCCGACTGGACCGTATCCCGATCGTCCGGAATATCTTCGGTGCGCGCGACAGGCAGCACAACCGGCTGATACTGCGCCCCGCTGACGGTCTGAACACTTCCGTTGCCGCTGAGCGGCCCCATCCGGGAATACGCAGGTCCCGTATACATGAGCGGCAGATACAAGGTAAACGTGCTACCGCTGCCCGGTATGCTGCTCAGGCGGATCTCACCACCCAGAAGGTGCGCGAGCTCGCGGCTGATCGCGAGTCCGAGACCCGTACCACCGTACTTGCGCGCGGTCCCGGCGTCGGCCTGCTGGAAAGCCTCGAAAATAATCTTTTGCTTCTCGGGTGGGATACCGATACCCGTATCGCTGACGGAGAACTCGACCACCGAGGGAGCCTGGCTCAGAACCGGGTGATCCGGCGTCCAACCGCCCGTCGCGACTCCGACATGCAACCGCACGCCGCCGTGATCCGTGAACTTCAGAGCATTCGACAACAGGTTCTTCAAAACCTGCAGCAGGCGCTTGGAGTCGGTAGTGATCGCACGCCCGAGCCGCGAATCGAAGTCCGCCGTGAAAGACAGCTTGCGCGCATCCGCCTCATGCCGGAAATTGCGCTCGATCGTTTCGCGCAAGTGCGTAAACAGCAGGTCCTCGCACTCCACCGTGACGGTGCCCGATTCGATCTTCGACAGGTCCAGAATATCGCTGATGAGGTTCAGCAGGTCGGTTCCGGCGCCGTGAATGGTCTTCGCAAACTCGACCTGGCGCGCGGACAAGTTCTTGTCGGCATTTTCGGACAGCTGCTGTCCCAGGATGAGAATGCTGTTGAGCGGCGTGCGCAGCTCATGCGACATGTTGGCGAGGAATTCCGACTTGTAGCGCGAAGTGAGCGCCAGCTCTGCCGCCTTCTCTTCCAACGCGCGGCGCGCGAGCTCGATTTCCTGGTTCTTGCGCTCGACCTCCGCGTTCTGCTCCGCGAGCAGCTTCGCCTTGTTGGCCAGCTCCTCGTTGGTTTGCTGCAGCTCGGTCTGCTGCGCCTGCAGCTCGCCAGCGAGCTGCTGCGACTGCTTGAGCAGCCCTTCGGTACGCATGTTGGCTTCGATCGTGTTGAGCACCACACCGATGCTGCCGGTAAGCTGCTCGAGGAACGCCAGGTGCGATGGGGTGAACTCGTACAACGAGCCGAGCTCCACGACGGCCTTGACGTGTCCCTCGTACAACACGGGGAACACGATCACATT
>Ga0105240_10005655_pt1 | contig 18555 bp, 18 predicted proteins | sample KBSC54metaG_FD_80426 | JGI IMG/M metagenome (GOLD analysis project Ga0105240, IMG submission 80426) | Corn rhizosphere microbial communities from Kellogg Biological Station, Michigan, USA - KBS C5-4 metaG | ecosystem: Host-associated > Plants > Roots > Rhizosphere > Soil | place: Michigan, USA... | reverse complement strand
TCTCGAAGCTGCCGAGGTGTCCCCCCAGAAGAAATACACCGCCGCCGTTCGAGAGCTGCTCGCGCATGAGCTCTTCGCCCTCGATCGTCACGTCGAATAAGTCATAACGCTCGTTCACCAGGTAAAGCCGGTCGAGGATGTTCGAGGCGAAGTAGAACACCTGGCGGAAGTAATCACGGGAGAGCGGCGGGCGGCCCAGCGCCCGGCGCAAATAGTCTTGCGAATGCCGGCGCGCCGTCGGTGCAAACAAAAAGAAATAAAGTGCGATGAAGTACAGGATAAACCTGCCCACCGGACGTCCAAGGCGCAGCGATAGGAAAGTCATTATTCGCAGAAGAATAAGACTACCCCGTTCGGGGTTGTTGGCCCATTGCGCGCGCTTGGGGCGCGGGCTGTGCGGCAAGTCAGCGAGCTTGGTGGCCATTGTGAGGCTCGTTTGCGGTGAGTCGGGGTACCAGGTTGCCGCTAGCGACCTGCTGGCCCGCGCTACGGATTGAAAAGCGCACGGCACCGTTGGCGAGAGGCTCATGCTCCACTGTCAGGGTCTCACCGGGACGAACGGGTTGCAGGAACTTCGCCGTCGCCAGGGTCCAACCATACTCCGCCGACAAACCCGAGTCGGCTATGGCGCGCAGCATCTCATCCAGCAGCACCACTCCGGGTAGTAAGGGCGAGCCCGGAAAGTGGCCGCGGAAGGCGGGATGTTGGGCGGGTATAACGAGGGTGATGATGTTAACCACAGGCGCTCGGACCGCAAGTCACGAAGTCGGCCGCAGATGTCGAGCCGCGAGGGCTCGCAGAGACTCCTGCGGGAGCTTGCCGGTATCATTGCGCGGCAGGCGGTCAACGAACAACAGCGGTCGCGGCAGAAATACCGGATCGACCCTGCGGCGCAACTCATCGGTCAGCGTTGCGGCATCCAGAGTGGGTGCCACGACAAACGCGGCAACGCGGGTTACGCCGGTCGCAGAGGCGTGTGACTCATCCGGGAAAAAGAAGGTCCCATCGACCACGCCTTGAATGGAATTTAGCTGGTGGTTGAGGTACGCAAGCGAGCTGCGCTTACCGGCGATATTGACCAGATCGGCCATCCTTCCGTGCAACAGGAACCGATCGCCCTGTGTCAGCTCCAGCACATCGCACATCGGTGTAGGTTGTTCAACGTGCCCCCCTTGCGCCCAGGCCTGGCCCTCTTTGAGGGTAAGACTGACCCCGGGCCAGAGTTGCCACTCGTCAGTGCGCGCCGTGCGTCGAGTCGCGATTTGCCCTGTCTCCGTGGAGCCATAGATCTCGAGCAGTTGGGTTGAGAACTTCTCTTCGACCTCGCGCGCGAGCTCCCGCGACAAAGGTGCGGTGGCGGAAACGATTAGGTCGGTTTCGGGCAGCACGACCTCTGCCGCAAGCAGTGCTCGCATATGGACCGGAGTCGAAATTAGAACCCGCGGTCTCGGTGCGGCCGCGAGGACCCTACAGATGTCGGCGGGGTAGAACGGCTTCTCCGCGCACAGAGCGCTTCCCGTCTGCAAGGCGAGCAGGACACTCGACTCGAAGCCATACATATGCTGCGGTGGCACCGTGCCGACAATCGTATGAGGGCGGCCGTCGAGCAACCCGAGGCGGCTCGCGCCATCGTGGACGCAACGCAGAAGCCGCCCCCAGGTTTTCTTGTAAGGCAGCGGTGTACCAGTAGAGCCGGACGTGAATACATAAGCGGCTAGCTGGTCGCTATCAAATGTCGGGACCGCCCACAGCTGCCGATCTTCAGTAGCTTGCGAATGCGCAATACGCTCCGAGTAGAACAGTCGCGGCAGGTCGATGTCGCAGCCAGCATCGTCCGTTAAACAAAACGCGTCCGGCGCGAACCGCGTGAGCTGACGGATGACCTCAGGTGTGTGCGTCGATGGGAGAAGGCTGACCTTCCGAGCTACTAAGCTCGCCGCAAGTCCAACGGTAAAGCGATAGCGGTCGGAACAGACGTTGAGCACGTGGTCACCCGCAGGCAAAGCAGCCACGAGGCGCGCGACGTCTGCAAGAAAGTGCCGCGCGAGCACAGCTGTCCCCGAGCGGTAAGCAACAACCGAATCGGGGTCCGCATGTGCTATCAGCGGAAGCGTGACCAGGCGCTTACTTTGTCCTATGCGCGTTGATGTAGTCGGATAAGTGTCGGAGTGAGCGGAAGATGTGTTCATTCTCTTCGCTGTCCGCGCGCAACTGAATTCCGTACTGCTTAGAGACGACGAGGGCAATCTCCAGGATATCGATGGAATCGAGACCCAAGCCCTCACCGTAGAGGGGCATTTCCGGCGCAATCTCGGCAGCGGCAATATCGAGGTTCAAAGCTTGGACAATGAGATCTGCGACTTCTCGCTCCAAGTCAGTGCTGCTGGCCGGCGGCGCCGGCTGTCGAACGGGCGACGCGTTATCGGGCATACAGTTAAGGTCGATGCGGATCTTGGACTATGGACGGCAGCCGGCCCATGCCGAATTAAACTACCTTCATTATACAGTGCCTCTAGCCTAAGCAACCATGGTGCCCAGCCGCTAAGGTTATGGAGCGGGATCTGGGGTGAGCTTCACTTTGGCCGCCCCAGGCAGCGCCGGACGACCAGGAACGGCAGCCGGATAATGAACCCGGCGAACAGCCGAGCGTGCATTGAGCTCAGGAGCACGTTGTCCCGCCAATAATTGAAGTGCGATACCCCACCTTCGGCGGGGGTGAAATACTTGACCTGCGCGAGCAGGTTACGGGCGGGCAGGCCGGCCCAGCTCAGCCGCACTACCGCCTCGACATCGAAATCAAAGCGCCGCATCCACCGGCTCGAGCGCATGACCCGCAGCAGCGGCGCTACCGGGTATACCCGCAAGCCGAATAGAGAGTCATGGATTCCTGACCAGAGCGTCTCCAGATTCGCCCACCAATTGGAGATCTTCCGGCCGTTCACTCGGATTGCGGGTGCGCTGGAGTCGAACACGGGTTCACCCAGAATCATCGCCTCGGGGGCCTCTGCTGAGGCAGCCATAAAAGCGCGGATACGATTCGCGGGGTGCTGGCCGTCCGAGTCCATAGTCAGTACGTGCGTGAACCCTTGCGCCGAAGCCTCAGCGAGACCATCGAGTACGGCGGCGCCTTTGCCTCCGTTCTGATCGCGAATAATAACCCGCAGGCCAGGATCGCTCCGGGCCAGGTCCTGAAGACCAGCGGCCGTCCCATCGGTGCTCCCGTCAACCACTACCCAAACAGGCTCCCACTGCTCGCGTGCCGCGCGCACGGTCTCAAAGACTTTCTGTCCTGGATTGTAGCTCGGGATCAATACCAAATGAGTCCGTGAGGGGAGAATCATTCGGTCTGGATCAACTGGTTATCCGGGGGACTGTTGATCTCGCCCAGCCACCCGTTTTGCAATGCGCCGGCCAGCTCTGAGTTGAACTCCCGCTTCATGTCTTCCATAAAAGCGGCGACGTCTTGCGGAGGGTTAAAGCGCCGACCCAGGCGCACTCGGTAAGTGATCGGTAAACTGGCCACGCGGAACAGCGGCCAGCCTTTGCTGAGGTAGGGCGAGTCCGTCTCAATGATCAGCTGTTGCACCGGCACGCCGGCATGCTTGGCAATGACTCCAGCGCTGCCCGTTAGAGGGTTGATGGGGGCGCGAATCGTGCGTGTCCCTTCCGGAAAAAGCAAAACGACTCCACCGCGTCTGAGTGCCTCCACGGAGTCCCTGATCATCTGCCGCGGTTGGCCGCTGGGGATATAACGCGCCAGGCGCGAGCCGGCACCCAGAAAAACGTTGTGCATCAGTTCCTTTTTCATCACACAAACTAGGTTTGGATGGCGCGTCAGAATGAGCAGCGCATCGATCAGGCTCGGGTGATTAGGGGCGAGCACAAGAGGTGGGCCGTCACGCAAGGCGTCGATGGCACTAAGATCGAGCCGATAGGCGCCGCAGAGCGATAGCGTCCAAGCAAAGAACCGGAAGCCAGCCATAATGCCCCAACGGCCGAATGCCGTTCCGGTATCCCGCGGTAACAGCGGATAACACACCAGCGCGATGATGGACCAGCTCAGGCAGATCACGCCCAGCCATACCAGGATGGCGTAGGTGGCAATGTGATCGATGAGTGACTTGATCAGGCGCGGCATGGTTCGTAAAGGCTATCCTCACACGCCCGTCGTAGCCACCATGGCGGTCGCCTCGATTTCGACCGACAGGTCGCGCCGGCAGATATCTGCCAGCAGATACACGGCGCGTGGACTCGAACCGAAAGCTGCCCCCAACTCCCTCTGGATCACCGGTAAATCCTGCGGGTTGCGCACGTAAACTTTGCAAGCCAGTGTCTGGAGAGTGAACTCCTTGCTCCCGGTTACGCGGTTCGCTTCTTCGAGGAGCGCTGCAATGTTGTTGACAGTCTCGCGAGTCTGCGCTGCCGGATCGCCGACGTGAATCGTTTGGTGACCTATGATGCTGGCAGTTCCCGAAATGAACAGCGTCAACCCAGCCGTTTCCTGCAGTACCGTCGCGCGTGAGAAAACTGGACTGCGCGCGCCGTATTGAGGTGGATAGTTGTAAGCGCTCATTTGCCGAGGATTCTCGACGAAGATGGGCGCGCTATGGCTGGCGAGGAAGTAGATAACAAGGGGGCTGCCGATAGTCGCGCCAAGCGCGCATGCGGCGGACACGTTCCCGGCTACCGGCCGCGCATTTGCGAGCAGAGCCGTTTGTCGTGCGCTGTTGAACTGGCGATACCGCTCAGTACCGTGAGTGTCGCGATTAATTTCTGGGAAGTAGTTCCATACCCGAACTAGATGGGGGAATCCGAGCGCATCGAGCGTGCTCAGAATTTCCCGGTAAGCTTGCTCGGTGGCCTCGTGCAGAGGCGTCTGTTGGGCAGCCGCTACGTCACTTTCGGAAATCGCGATACAACCGAACAGCATGTCTGCCGTGCGCGCGTAGCGGATCCGTCCACGCGTTCCGGGCTCAACTCTCTGTTGGGTTCTCCAGACTTCGCAGAGCACTTCCTGAGCGCCGAGGACTGGTGTGTTGATCTCGGCTACTGGAATGTCCGAGTCGCGCTGCCCGAGACGGGCGCCGTCGAAGGAGGCCACACCCATGACGCCGGCCCACCGCGCCGCTTTGAATTCGGCCAGTGAGAGATAGTCGAGGCGCAGCCCGGTTCTCGAGCCCATCAGACCGCGGTCATTCGGTCGGGCGCGGCCAGCTGAGGCTCGACCGGTTGGATATTGATGCGCCGCCGCCGCAGGGCACTGAGCGAGCGTCGCAGATTCGCCAAGGAGACGATGTAGTAGACAGCCTTGAACGCGCGGAGTGACATCCATATCGGTGTACGGCTGTAGATGTCACCCGCAAGGAGTCCTAAGAGAGCTTCCTTCATGCGGAGGAGCTGTGCGTCTTTGAAGTGGGCGTACATGGCCGAGCTGTTGTGCTTGCGGTCACGCTGCTTCGTAAGGATCGCGGCCGTGGAGCCCGCAGGGCCGCCGCCGATAATAAGCACGTCACTCTTGCGCGAGAGTGACGCCGGCGACCCTCTCTCAACGTTCATAGACCCGCTCCGGAGTTATCAAGTCAGGATATCCTACTTCGGATTGTCCGCCTTATGCGGCGTGGCCGCAGCCTCTGCCTTTTTGGTGTCCTGCTTCACGGCGTTCGCAGTCGTCTTAGCGCCGTGGGAGACGGCATCACCCACTTTTCGGCTGTCCTCGGCGACGGTATGCGCCACCTCACGAGACTCTTGCGCCACAGCGTGGCCTACTTCTTTCGACTTTTGAGCGACCGCTTGTCCCACCGCTTTCGAGTCGCGTGCTACTGTTTGACCCACTTCCCTGCTATCTCGAGCGATGGTCTGGCCGACTTCTTTGGCATCCTGTTTGATGGTGGTCTTAGCAGTTTCGATTTTGTCATCGCCGGCGAGCGCCGTGGCCGAGACGGCTGCCACCGTCACGGCGGCCGCCACGGCCAGCAGCGTCCGCAGAGATTCGATTTTCATCGGATGGAGCCTCCCTCGGGCGAGCGCAAGATCATGAGTTTACGCTTATCAGACAATAGGTTGTGAACTAATCTCAACGCAATGTCTCATTTAGGATCCGCGCGAGCCGGGCCCCGGCCAAGGCGAGACGGTCGCGCGCCACCCGATGGGCGATGCGCAAATAAACCCGGTCAATGAAGTAGGGGCCCGGACCGGTGCCGATCGGGGGTATGTAGACCGAATTCTGCGCAATCATGAAGCTTTCGTGAATCCATTGCCGCTCATCATCAACGGCGGCAACTTTGGCGTCCGCCTCCGGTAGGTGGTTGGCACGCCGGATAGCCACAATGGCCCTTTTCCCATTGCCAGGCAGATTATCCCAGAAGGCGTGTAGCTCGTTCCGGCAAGGTTTCTCGCACAGGGACACGAGATTACCGCCCTCGTCGCCGGCAGGCTGGGAGTGAGTAAAGCGCGAGCTCGCGTGCAGCGGCTGATGCACGTCGCCTACTAGATGCAAGAGCCAGACGAGGTCGTAAGACTTCAGTGCATCGCTTGCTCCTGGAGAGGACAGCGTCTTGCGAAATAAGGCGATCTGGGTTTGCGCATTAGGGACTGCGGGCCGTGCCAACGGTGTGTGATCCGTCGAAAACGGCAGATCGATGAAATGCCAGTAGCGGTGCTGCAGCCGGTCTGTATAGCCAATGTTACGTGCTGCGTTTGGGCCGGACGGGCGGTCGCCGTCATTCGCGTAACCGGGCTCGGATTTGATGTTATCGGCCCATGTTGCCGCGATGACAAAAGCTAACTCGTCGCGCTCCTCCGCCGCGGTATGCGACACCCATTTCGGATAGTCAGGATTGAGTTGCAACAAGTGTGCAACGTGCGCATGGGCTACGGGGGTGAGCTTTTCGTAAGCGACAGCCGCGATCATCATGTGCCCGAAGCTATTCCAGGCCCCGGCCGCGCGCGAGAGGAGGGTTAGAGTCAGAAGCAGAGCCAGGCGCTGGCTTCTCAGAATCAAGGGTCGGCTCATTCGTCGATTATCTTTCGGTTGCGAATGTCACAATGAAGCGGCTGCCACGGTCGTTGGCTCCGCTGGTCACTTCCACTGTTGCGCGATGCAGGCGCGCAATCTCCTCGACAATGGATAGACCCAGCCCACTACCATCGCTATTGCCGTTAGGAAGTCGATAGAACCGCTCGAAGATCTTGGTGCGCTCCTCGGCAGGAATGCCCGGTCCGTCATCTTGCACCGAGAGTCTCGTTTGTGCGCCTATCTCAACCATCAGGGTCACGTGACCGCCCGCATTGCCGTACCTCAGGGCATTGTCGATAAGGTTGGAGAGTACTTCACTCAGCAGTCGTTCGTCCCCTTGCACGAGTACGGGGTGGTCAGGGACTACGAGGCCGAAATCGATGTCGCGCTCGAGGGCACGGCGGACCCATTCTTCCCCAACCTGTCGAGTCAAAGAAGTGAGATCCACAGGTTTTAGCTCGATTGCCGACACCGCCTCCGGATCAGTGCGCGCTAGCGTTAGAAGCTGAGCGCTCAAGCGTGCCGCGCGTTCTACAGAGCGATGGAGAGCGCCCAGCGCCTCTCGTTCACTCGATGTATCGGGAGCGCGCTCCGCACGTTCAGCGTGCAGTAACACTGCTGCTAGAGGGGTTCTAAGCTGATGTGCAGCGTCAGCCACGAAGCGCTTCTGAGCGCGCATCGCATTGCTGAGGCGCTCCAGCAACTCGTTGATGCGAGCGACCAGCACACGCGTTTCACCTGGCAGACCGCTTTGCGGCACGGGCGATAGGTTGTTCTGATCGCGGGCTTCGATTTGTGCGGCAAGGTCGGTCAGCGGCTTTAGGCCGTGGTTCACGCCGATTCTACCCAGCAGCAAAGCGATGCCCAGCAGAGCGATCTGCGGCGCGGCCATTCCGATTAGGATCTCGCGCGTCAAGGTGGAGCGCTTGAAGAGAGTTTCTGCGACGGAGACGAGTACAGGGTCTTGCGGGCGAAGTGGCGCGATGAGCGTTGAGACAACTCTGACACGCTTTCCGTGAAGACTCGCGAAGCCGAGCCGTAGACCGCCAACTTGCATTGGCGCGACATCCGGTAGCTGGGCATCTCCGCCAATGAGGCCCTGGGCCTTGGAGGAGACTTTGAAATAAATCTCGTCTACCTCGTCGAACTGAAAGATCTCGAGCGCGATGCGGGGTAGGTCGAACTGCACGAGGCCGTGCTCGGCGCGCACGGCCTGCGCAAGGGAGCGGTCCGAATCAATGAGCCACCGGTCGTACACCAGGTTGGCGAAATGTAGCGCCGTGAAGTACGACGCTACCGCGTCCAGCGCCAGCAGCAGCACCAACACAATGCCGAGCCTCAACAGCAGGCCCGAGCGCAGGCTTACAGGGGCCTGCGTCTTGGCGATACGAATCACAGGAGGACCGCGGGGTGACCGCGCTCCCTAGGAGGGCGAGGAGGATGAAGTCGAGCGTGGCTCATCCGCCTCGAGCATGTAACCGAAGCCACGCAGAGTGCGCACCTTCAATCCAAAAGGCCCAAGGCGGCGTCGCAGACGGTGCACACAGATTTCGATCGCTGTGTCGGAGGGAGGGTTGCCACCGCGGCTGAGTCGATCCGCGATCGCCTGTTTACTGACGACTCGCCCCGCGCGTATGGCCAGTGTTTCAAGCAGCGCCATTTCGCTCGCCGGCAGGTCGAAGCTGGTTTCTCCAAGCACGACACGCGGCTGTCCGGCGACGAGTACTAGCGGGCCGACACGAATTTCCTCGTCCCGGTCGGCACGCCGCCGCCGCAGCAGGGCACGCACGCGAGCCTCGAGTTCGGGCATCTCGAACGGCTTCACCAGATAGTCATCGGCACCCGCGTCAAGGCCCGATACTCGGTCCTCCAGGGCATCGCGCGCCGTGATAATCAGAATCGGCAGGCCGACGAGCTGGCGGCGCAAGTTGCGCACCAGTGTCAAGCCGTTCATGCCTGGCAGCATGAGATCGACTATGGCCAGGTCATATTCGCTGCCCAGCAGACTGTTGAACGCTTCGCGTCCGTCGGCGTGGACATCGACTTCGTATCCGGCTTGCCGCAGCAGAGCGGAGAGCGCTTCGCGCAGCTCGCGATCATCTTCGACGATCAGAAGGCGCATGGATTAACCTGCAGTACTCCGGTAACTCCATTCTAAACCGTAATTCAACGCGTGAGTGATCTCCTGGATGACGACGCTTGTCTCGAAGTGTGTCATTACGGTGCCAATCGTCGTCTCAATCGGGCAAACTTCGGCGGATGCGCCTCGATCGTTTACCCGTATCGGTTCTCAAGACCCGGTTCATCCCAGGCGGCTGGGACGTGCTCGCGTTCGTCCTTGTGTTCGCGTTCTTTATCTATGCTGCGGAAGCGGCTCACGGCCTCACCGGATCGCTAGCGGGCCTGCAGGCGACGCCGATCTCACTCTCGCCGTCGGCGCTGGTAGGTTACTCCGCGCGCACCGGGCTGCGCATGCTTATCGCAATGCTCGCCTCGCTGTTCTTCACCTTTACGTATGCGACGTTGGCGGCGAAGAGTCGGCGCGCGGAAGTTGTCCTGGTGCCGCTGCTCGACATATTGCAATCACTGCCGATTCTTAGCTTTTCCATCACGATTCTATTCTTCCTCTCGCTGACACCCGGGCGGGTCGCGGGTGCGGAAATGGCGGCCATTTTTCTCATCTTCACCAGCCAGGCTTGGAATATGGCCTTCAGCTTCTATCACTCGTTGCGCAGCATTCCGCACGAGCTGGACGAAGCAGCGCGTAGCTTTCGCCTTAGCCCTTGGATGCGCTTCTGGCGTCTGGAAGTGCCGTTCGCAATGCCACCGCTGATTTGGAACATGATGATGTCCATGTCGGGAGGCTGGTTCTTCGTGGTGGCGTCCGAGGCCATTACCGTTGGCAACACAACGGTATCGCTGCCCGGTGTGGGCTCGTACGTGGCGTTGGCAGTGGAGCAGCGCAACCTCGGCGCAATCGGCTGGGCCATCGCTGCCATGTTCGTGGTCATTCTTATTTATGACCAATTGCTGTTCCGCCCGCTCATCGCAGGCGCGGACTGGTTTCGGCTCGAGCAGGAAGCCGGCCTAACGCCCTCGCAATCCTGGGCGCTCACAATGATGCGGCGCTCGCGATTTCTCGGCCTGATTGCGCGGCTCTTTGTCAGCATTCTCAACATAGGATTCAGGCCCCGTGCGCTAACGGTAGTGCGCCCGAAAAGTGAGTCCGAGCCTGCACAGCAGCGTCTGAGCGATTTCATTTGGTACACCTTGATCGCGCTGGTTGGCATCGTCGCCTTGTTGAAGACAGTGCGGTTTGTGTTCACCGAGATCAGCGCCGCGGAGGTAGGGCACGTCGTAGTCCTCGGGTTTTTGACATTTCTTCGTGTCGGCATCCTTATCGCGATCGCGAGTCTTATCTGGGTACCGATCGGCATGTTCGTTGGGCTGCGCCCAAGGGTAGCGAGCATCGTGCAACCGATCGCGCAATTCCTAGCGGCTTTCCCCGTGAACCTTATCTACCCCATCGTCGTGTCGGGCATTGTGCTGCTGCGCCTGAGTCCCGACATTTGGTTGAGTCCGCTGATGATCCTGGGCACGCAGTGGTACATCCTGTTCAACGTCATTGTCGGGGCCTCCGCGATTCCAACGGAAATGCGCTATGCCGGTCAGAACTTCCACGTGCGCGGCTGGCTTTGGTGGAAGCGGATCGGTCTGCCTGCGGTGTTTCCCTTCTATGTAACTGGGGCGATAACGGCTTCGGGAGGTTCGTGGAACGCCAGTGTCGTGTCGGAAGTCGCTGAGTGGGGACAAGAAAGGCTCACTGCAGCGGGGCTGGGTGCGTATATCTCGCACGCCACTAATGCTGGCGACTTCCAACGCACAGTACTTGGCGTAGTAGTAATGGCCATTTTTGTTGTCGTGCTCAATCGCGTGTTCTGGCGGCCGTTGTACGCTCGTGCAGAGCGAAGATTTCGGATGACGTGAGGAGATGCCTATGAACGCAAATGCCAATACTTTGAATATGGCACCTCTCCTTGATGTCCAAAGTGTCTGCAAGTCTTACCGCAAGCCGGACGGCGATGAGCTCGTGGTACTTGAGAACGTGAACCTCAAGCTGCGTCCTGGTGAGATCGTGGGCTTGCTGGGACGCTCGGGCTCCGGAAAGTCGACACTGCTGCGCGCCATCGCGGGACTCGAGCCGCCATCGGGCGGCGCCGTCAACTACCTCGGCAAATCGGTGGAGGGGCCCGCAGAGGGCATTGCGATGGTGTTTCAGAGCTTCGCGCTCTTCCCCTGGCTCACGGTGCTCGAGAACGTGAAGCTCGGTCTCGAGGCACTAGGCCATCCCGAGCCGGACATGCGCAGCCGCTCTTTGAAGGCCATCGATCTCATTGGCCTGGACGGCTTCGAGTCCGCCTATCCGCGCGAGCTCTCCGGCGGCATGCGCCAGCGAGTCGGATTTGCGCGCGCCCTGGTGGTTCATCCCAATATCTTGCTAATGGACGAGCCGTTTTCGGCACTCGACATTCTGACGGCCGAGACGTTGCGCAACGACTTCCTCGATCTGTGGGGCGAGGGGCAGCTACCGATCAAGTCCGTATTGCTGGTCACGCATAACATTGAAGAGGCGGTGCAGATGTGCGATCGCCTTCTGATTTTCTCTACGCATCCGGGTCGTGTTGTGAGTGAGATCAACATCGACCTGCCGCACCCGCGCCACGCGTTGGATCCGCGCTTTCGCGCGCTCGTGGAGCGCGTCTATGTTGAAATGACCTCTAAGCCCCGTGGCGACCGCGTCGGTCATAAGGCGGAACGCTTTCCGGGAACCGGCATCGGTACGACGCTGACACACGTGTCTTCCAACCTGCTGTCAGGTCTTCTCGAGGCGGTGAGTGAGCCGCCGTACAACGGCCATGCAGACCTACCTGCGATTGCGGAGGCGCTGAGTATGGACGTCGACGAGCTGTTTCCCGTCGCCGAAGCCCTGCAGCTGCTACGGTTTGCTGAGATCGAAGGCGGCGACATCAAGCTCACTGAGGCCGGTAAGGAGTTCGTGCGGGATGAGACCGACCAGCGCAAGCGACTCTTTGCTCGGCACTTGTTGACTTACGTGCCGCTCGCCGCGCACGTGCGTCGCGTGTTGGATGAGCGCGCATCGCACACCGCGCCTAAGAGCCGGTTTTTTGATGAGCTCGAGGACTACATGGCGGAAGAGGCCGCGGAGCAGACACTGCGTACGATTATCAGCTGGGGCCGCTACGCCGAAGTCTTCGCCTACGACGACGCACGCCAGGCGTTCAGCCTCGAAAATCCGGCCTGATTGCCGATGGCTGGCGTTGCACCCTATTTGTAATACCGTCCCTGGAGCCGCAAGCTTGCCGGCCATTGCGCTGCGCATTCCATGCTCCGCGCAAGCCCGGGGTGTCCATCCATGGCCACCCGCTCGCCGCATGCGGCGAGCCCCTGGCCGGCGCTCGGGGCGGGACGGCGCCCCTCGCCCCGCGTATCTTCAGGAGTCATGGACATGGCAGAAACAGGTACCCCTGACAACCGGCCCAAGCTGCTAGTCGTCGACGACGACCACGAGCTGTGCTCGATGCTGGTCGAGTACCTCGGACCTGAAGGGTTCGCCACTGAAACTGTCGGTACCGGCCCGATGGCCTTAGACAGGATCTCTCGGGGGCCCCTGGATCTAGTCGTACTGGACGTCATGTTGCCGGAACTCTCCGGCTTCGAGGTTCTGCGGCGTATCCGCGCGACGAACCGTATGCCGGTCATCATGCTCACTGCGCGCGGCGAGGAGGTCGACCGAGTAGTAGGGCTCGAGATGGGGGCGGACGACTATCTGGCGAAGCCGTTCAGCCCCCGAGAGCTGGTTGCGCGGATTCGTGCTGTGCTTCGTCGCATGTCCGGTGACGGGCAACAAACCAACGGCATCCTTACGTGGGGTCCTGTGCGCCTGGACTTGAGGGCGCGGCGTGCCGATGTGAACGAGCACGATCTCGAATTGACCGCTGCGGAGTTGCGGATACTGGAGCTGCTCGTCCGTGCCGACACGAAGACAGTTACGCGGGACGAGCTAATGACTCAAGCGCTGGGCCGCCGCCTGTTGCCAACCGACCGAAGTTTGGATACTCACGTCAGCAACTTGCGGCGCAAACTGATTAAGGTGACGGACCGCGTCACCGTGCAGAGCGTTCGCGGCACGGGATACGCATTGGCGCTCGCGTCCACTCGAGTCGTGATAGAGGGGGAGGCGCATGCGGCGCATGGCCGGAGCCGCGAGGAACCCCTGTCTTACGCTGAGCGGGCGGAGGAGGACCGATAGCCACTTCCTCTGGCAGAGTGACTCTCATGAACTCACTGTACTGGCGGATCTTTCTGACCTTCTGGTTGGCGCTAGCACTAATTCTCGTGGGCACTGTGACCGTAGCGGTGAACGTTGCAGCACAACGTCGGGCCGAAAGCCCGTGGGTGCAGCGGGGGCAGTTGTACGCGCAGGCGGCACGCGCCTTTGAGGCAGGCGGTCCCCAGGCGGTCAAGAGTTGGCTTGAGAACCTGAGTCCGGCCGAGCTGCTCAATCGTACGTTTGTAGTGGAGCCTTCCGGGAAAGAAATTCTGGGACGGCCTTTGCCACGATTTCTGCGCGGCCCCAATGATGGGGGTGATTCCAACAGCAGCTCAACGTCAGCGCCCATCGCCCCGGTGGGTGGCGCCCTCGTGCTCGTAGGGCCCAATGGCGGCACCTACCATGTGTTGGTAGGCCCGATACGGCAGGCGCCGCGACTCTTCGGTGAGTTGGAGCAGCCGGGCGTTCCTGCAGCGACCTTGTTTCTCGCACTCGTGGTGAGCGCTGTGGTCTGCTTCTTACTGGCACGGTATCTCGTCGCTCCTGTGGACCGGCTTCGCCGCGCTACGCGTCGTATGGCCGGAGGTGATCTTGACGTGCGAGTCTCGCAAAGCATGCGCGGCCGGCAGGATGATTTAGGTTTGCTGGCTACCGACCTCGATACCATGGCTGAGCGCGTCCGTAATCTTCTCGAGTCGAAGCAACAGTTGTTGCGTGACGTGTCGCACGAGCTGCGCTCGCCTTTGGCCCGACTCCAACTGGCTCTATCTTTGGCGCGCCGCCAGGACAATCCCGCCGAGCGGCATCTCGCGCGCATAGCCTGTGAAGCTGACCGGCTTGAGCAGTTGATCGCACGGACCCTGAAGCTGGCCAGACTTGAGCGGCCTGCCGACAGTGTCGAGTGCACGCCGGTCGATATTGGCGCGTTGCTCCAGAGCATTGTTGACGATGTCGCGATTGAAGCCGACGCGCAGGGCTGCGCTGTAACCGTGCAAGCCCAGAGTGGGCTCGAAGTTTCCGGAGATGCGGAGCTGCTGCGCAGCTCATTCGAGAATGTCATTCGCAACGCGGTGCGCTACAGCCCCGCCGGGGCGCAGGTTGGGATTACGGCTCGTCATACCCAGGGGCTTGCACAACGCGAAGAGTGTGTGGAAGTCATCATTTATGACCAGGGTCCCGGAGTTCCTGAGAAGGATCTCGAGCTTATTTTCGAGCCGTTCTACCGGGTGGACGCGGCGCGCGACCGCGCCGGCGGAGGAGAGGGGCTGGGACTCGCTATAGCTGCCCGCGCGGTTGCGTTACATAAAGGGGCAATCGAAGCGCGGAATCTGCAAAGCGGTGGGCTTGCGGTGTCGGTCATACTGCCGTCACTGGAACGTAAAGGAGGCGGGCGCACAGAGCCGAGCGAAGCTGTTGCAGCGACCGCCCGCCTTCGCAGAGCTGAGTAGTGAACCGCGCTGTAGCCTCGCGCAGCACGCCATTCCGGCGTGCGCGCCCAAACGAAGCCGACGTCTAAAAAAAAACCGCCCAGAGGCGGTTTTCCTACGGTGCCCGCATCTTGAGCGCGAACGCTCGTGGCGGGGCCTGGCGGTGGCATTCAAGTCTCAGGGAGGGAGGAAAACTTCGACGCGGCCGCCACACCGGGACAGTTGGCCTTTATCAGGCACGTCCTGTCAGACGCGCGAAAACGGCTAAAGTTGACCCCACTCACGGTTCTTTGGAATTCTTGAAGCACCGACGCGCGCTTACAAGTCCGCCCAGTTTGTTACAAGTTGATTCCTACGGGTCCCTCCAGCTTCAGGTTCCAACGCTCGCCTTGCGCCGCCACGGCTCCGAACCAGCCGGTCTCGCAGGGCAACACCTTTACGGTCCAGTCGCCACTTAACAAGGAAGCGTCAAGTGTCTCGATCCTGGCCGCGGTATTGCCCCGAAGAAACTCCACGCGAAAGCGGTCGAGCGGAAAGCCCAACCCCACGCCTTCGGCCTTGAGCACGGCTTCTTTGGCTACCCAATAGCGAAAGAAGGTCGCCTCACGCAGCTGCGCCGGTGCGTTCTCAATGTCCGCGCGCTCGCTGCCAAAGAAATAATGACTACTGATTGATAGCGTCTCGATATTGGAACGGAGCTGCTCAAGGTCGATCCCAAGCGCTCTGCCCACGCTGACACCGACGGCGGCGCGCGTTTCGGAATGCGTCAGATTGAACGTAATCGCGGCGGTGCCGGGACGCGTAGTTTGTAGTGAAGGTTTGCCAGCCTTGCCCGTCGAAAATTGCAAGGACTGCGGAGCCGTGCCGGTGTAGAGGCCGAGTAGACGCCTTAGAACGCCGTGGGCAATGATGTGGCGAGTCCGCAGGTGCGGGAATGCAAAACGGTCCGCGCGCTCGCATTCATCGTTAGATAACCAGGTGCGGCATAACTCGACACAGCTAGCCGGGCCGGCGAGCTCGAACGCCCAGATATGGACCGTGTTGGGATCGACGCGCAGCGGCGTCTGTAACGCAGTAAGGGTCTCCGCGTCGAATGTGAACAACTCGTTCGAGTTCTCCATCCGCTCTTCCCAATCCGCGCGTGCCGGTTTGGCGGCCGGTCAGGGGGAGAGCGCCGCAATCACATCCGGCGGCGCCTGGACGAGTTCGATGAGGACCCCCACGCCGCCCAGCGGAAACTCTTCGTTACTTTTCGGGTGAATGAAACAGATGTCATGGCCACTCGCGCCTTTGCGAATGCCGCCTGGGGCGAGGCGCACACCCCGCGAGCTGAGCCATGCCACGGCGTTGCTAAGATCATCGATCCAGAGCCCGATGTGATTCAGCGGTGTGCTGTGCACGGCCGGCTTTTTCGCCGGATCCAGCGGTTGCATCAGATCGACTTCAACCGCATGCGCGCCCTGTCCGAGAGTGCAAATGTCCTCATCCACATTCTCGCGTTCCGACACAAAATGCCCGCTGACGGTTAGGCCGAAAAGGTCAACCCACAGCGCCTGCAACTGCGATTTGTCCGCGGCGCCGAGTGCGATCTGTTGAATTCCAAGCACACGAAAAGGACGCATGAGTCAGCTCACAAAGAGATCGAGGAGGTGACGGGCCGCGGTTGCAGGCGCAAGCCGTGACTCGCTCACCGCGTTCAATGTCTGGGCAAGTACGTTGCGGACCGCTGGGTGACGCTGAAATTCAGCCAGTAGCGCAGCGTGTACCAGATCCCATGTCCAGGTGAGCGCCTGATCACGCCGCCGGGTTGCGAAACTGCCGTCGGCCTGCCGCCTTGATTGAAGCTCGCAGGCGTGATTCCAGAATGACTCAATTCCCTCGCCGGTTCGAGCACTGACTCGAACGATCGGCGTAACGCCGGTGCCTAGCGCGTGCGCCGGGTTGCCGCTGGCCCGCGCTGCGCGCATTACGGCCGCAATTTGCGTCTCTACCCGTTCTGCGGCAATAGGGTCGAGGTCGGATTTGTTGACGACAATAATGTCGGCAAGCTCCATCACGCCTTTTTTCATCGCCTGCAGATCGTCGCCGGCGTTGGGAAGTTGCAGCAGCACGAATAGATCAGTCATGCCGGCGACAGTGGTTTCGGACTGTCCTACGCCCACGGTCTCGACAACGATCACATCGAATTTAGCGGCCTCGCATAGGAGGATGGACTCGCGCGTTCGTTCTGCGACGCCGCCCAGCGTGCCGGACGAGGGTGACGGCCGGATAAACGCCGAGTCACTGACCGCGAGACGCTCCATGCGGGTCTTATCACCAAGAATGGAGCCGCCGTTGACGGTGGAGGAGGGGTCTATGGCGAGGACGGCCACTTTGCGCCCGCCCGCGACGAGGGATAGTCCAAGCGCCTCGATGAACGTGGATTTTCCGACGCCGGGCACTCCGGAGATTCCGAGCCGTAGAGACTGCCCGGTATGGGGGAGGAGGGTGTCCAACACTACGCGCGCGCGCTGTTGGTGCTCGGGCCGCGTGGATTCCAACAGGGTGATCGCCTTGGCTAAGGCGCGGCGGTCACCGGCCAGGACCTGGAGGGCGAGCTCGTCCTCGATCAAGTCAGGCGGAGTCGCGGCTCGCTCGGCCGAGGAAGGCAAAGCCATCGCACGTGTGGCCGGCGCGTTTGCGACCGACGCATTCGTGGCCGACGTGTTTGGGGTCGGTCTGTCTTCGGCGGAAGGCGGGCTGGCGGGCTTAGTCGGCACTGGTGCGCGCAATATGCTCTAGGACGTCACGAGCGCTTGCTGGAATCGGCGTGCCTGGGCCGTAGATTCCGCTAACGCCTGCCGCTCGGAGGAAATCATAATCTTGAGGAGGCACGACACCTCCGACAAATACCACAATATCGTTTGCGCCCTGGGCGCGGAGCGCCTCTATCAGGGCTGGCACAAGCGTCTTGTGACCAGCAGCAAGCGTGCTCACGCCGACCGCGTGCACGTCGTTTTCGATGGCCTGCCGGGCGCATTCTTCCGGTGTCTGAAAGAGCGGCCCGATATCGATATCGAAGCCCAGGTCAGCGAAGGCGGTAGCGACGACGCGCGCGCCGCGGTCATGACCATCTTGGCCGACTTTTGCGATCAATACGCGCGGACGCCGCCCCTCGCGTGCTGCGAAATTAGCGATGTCTCGCTTAAGTCCATCCCACTCTTCGGAACTTTCGTAGGCTGACGCGTACACCCCATTGATCTCCTTTGAGCTGGCTCGATGTCGGCCCCAGACCTTCTCGAGCGCACCGCTGACTTCGCCGACCGTCGCCCGCAGTCGCATCGCCTGGACGGTCAGCTGCAGAAGATTCGCAGAGCTGCCACTCGTGCCGCTGCCCGGCGGCTGTCCGGCCGCGTGGGTCAAGGCTTCTAGGCTTGCTCGGACTGCCTCGCTGTTCCGCGTTGCTCGCACATGCTGCAACCGGCGAATCTGGCTTTCACGAACGGCCACATTATCAATATCGCGAAACTCGATGGAGTCTTCGACTTGGGGACGATACTTGTTAACGCCAACAATGGTGTCTCGCCCCGAGTCGATGCGCGCTTGCTTCTCGGCCGCACTAGCTTCGATTTTGAGCTTCGCCCAACCGCTTTGCACCGCCTGCGTCATGCCGCCCTTAGCATCGACCTCTTCAATGAGTGCCCAGGCGGCATCCGCCATTTCCTGCGTGAGCCGTTCCATCATGTAGCTGCCGGCCCACGGGTCGACCACGCTGGGGATGT
>Ga0105240_10005648_pt1 | contig 18573 bp, 18 predicted proteins | sample KBSC54metaG_FD_80426 | JGI IMG/M metagenome (GOLD analysis project Ga0105240, IMG submission 80426) | Corn rhizosphere microbial communities from Kellogg Biological Station, Michigan, USA - KBS C5-4 metaG | ecosystem: Host-associated > Plants > Roots > Rhizosphere > Soil | place: Michigan, USA... | reverse complement strand
TTCAATTGAAAAAAGAAAATCTGTTATCTTGGCGGATAGAAGTTCTTTGAACAGCCTGAAATCCGAGCGCCACAGAAAAGGGGTTCGGGTAAAAAAGGGGATGGTAGGTATTATCCGTTTGGGCTGACGATGGCGGGGATTAGCGATAAGGCATTGAAAGCACTCTACTTTGAGAATAAGTATCGATTCAACAAAGGCTCGGAGCTGCAGAGTAAGGAATTTAGTGATGGTTCGGGCTTAGAAATGTATGAGACGAAGCTGAGAGAGCTCGATCCTCAATTGGGAAGATGGTGGCAGCCAGATCCGAAAACAGATCAGGTTTATGAAAGTGTTTCTCCTTACAATGCCATGAACAATGATCCGGAGAGATATAATGATCCAAATGGTGACGCGGGAGAGGCAGCAACCGGATGTTGTGATTTAACACGTGAGATTTATCAAGGTACACAACAGTTAGTAGAGCAAGTAGATCCGGAGACTGGTGAATTGGTAGAGGCAGGCGGCATTGCAGTAACGGCTCTTGTTGGCTTGGTTGAGATAGGGGCTAGTACGCATGGAAGCGGAGATGCTTTAGTGCCACACTCTGCACAACTGGTTCGGGAACAATATCATCGAAAATATCTTCTTGAGGACAAGCCGTCAAAACTGATACTCAGGTTATATTTGCCTCGCGATATACAAGAACCTGTACTTCAATCAAATGCTAAAAATGGAAAGAGCGGCACAATCTATAAAGTGCCGGGTAGTGCTACAAAAACTGGCAAACCGTACATTGGAAGACATAACAAGTCTAACCCTGCCAAAACAAGAAAGGCAAAAGACGGAAGAGACAGAACTAAGGCTGAAGTAATTGATACCTATGATCCTGAAAATGTCAAAGAGGGCCGTACAAAAGAGCAACAACATATCGATGACAACGGTGGAGTTGAAAACTTAGATAATAAACGAAATGAAATAAAAAAACCTCCTAAAAAAGACACGGGAAATGAATAGTGAAAAATTGGACATCAAGAAAATAAAACAGTTTTGGCAATGGTTTTCGGAAAATTGCGAAAAATTTGGACCTGAATTCGAGAATTCTGCATTACTGAATGAACTAGATGATAGAATAACCTCGCTGGGAGATTTTACTTGGGAAGTTGGGCCAGGCAAAACTAAAAGTAATGCTTTAGTAATATCGCCAAATGGAGATATCGAACAACTTGGAAAAACAAAAGAAATCATAAGGAATGCCAAAGAGTGCGAAGAGTGGGAGTACTTCTTTGCAAAACCGCCTAAAGAATGGGACTTGATTTTTGAGTTTGAGACCGCAAGCGGTGATTTAATGCAAATTGATGCCTCTGGATGGGACTATGTTTTGCTCAAATATGAAGACGGAATGTTTGAGATTATTGTTAAGGCTTACTCACTTCGTCAACTTGATGAGGAAGATAGGCAAGTCATTGCAGAAATCGTATTAGATGGTGTCTTGGGAGAAGAAGTGAGAATACAAAAGATTTGCGCAATTGAAGTTGTTAACGAATTTTCTCCTCAATATCAAAATAAGTCATCCAACATTAAAAATGTTGCCAATCATTTAAAGAATATCGTCACATAAGCTTTTGTAAATAATATTTGAATCACTCCTAAATAGGCCGGGGGCGCAGTTTCTTTCCAATTAACCTTTATCTTCAGATCGTTGGCAGTGCTTTGAACAGGTTAAAAACCGAAGCGCCACAAAAAGTGGGTTCGGGTAAAAAGGGGTCGGTAGGTATTATGCGGGCGGTCTCACCATGGCGGGGATTAGCGATAAGGTCCTAAGATCGAACTATGCTGAAAACAAATATCGGTTTAGCGACAAAGAGCTCCAAAATAAGGAGTTTTCTGATGGGATGGGATTGGAGGAGTACGATTTTGGAGCAAGAATGGAGGACCCGCAGGTAATGATGTGGCATGATATTGATCCATTAGCTGATAGAACCAGGAGATGGAGTCCATATGTTTATACATATGACAACCCAATACGATTTGTCGACCCTGATGGAATGGAAGCGGGTGATGTGACGACTTATAAAGGCGCGGAAGAACAGGCATATTTTAAGAAATTGCAAGCCCAGATCAATAGTCAGTGAGGAGATAAAGGCGATGGCGGAAAGGCGCCAGAAATAAGGCATAGCAATAAGGTGAACCATGATTTTGCAAAGGTCGATAATCAATGGATTCCCGCCAACGACCTGGAGGCGGCATCAGTTACTCCTAGCGTGGATCAATATGCAACTTCTTTCCTTAGGAAGCCTGCCGCGACTGATAAAAGTAAATTTGGCCGGAAGAGCAGCTATGCACCACCTGACGATGGAAAACAGGGATGGCAAGCGGTCGGTTACAACGGAGAATCGGGTAACGGCGACGAGGCAGTAGGGCCCCGCTGGAACCTGAATAAGTATACGTACTATTACAGCGATGACGAGCTGTTCGTTATCGAACTTGTATGGGGATTTGGGGAAGGGATCGGGAGACCTGAGATGAATATGGAAGGCGCCACAACAATAGGCGGATTAGGATCCTATAGACCAACTGGCAAACCTCAGGATGTATGGCACAACGATATATACGCCCTATAAAACAGTTCATATTAGATCCAATGACATACATCAACCAGACACTCAACGAATCATTGTACAGACGCCGTAATGACTATTTATTGAATATCAGCATTTTTACAGGAGTTATTCTGTCGCTCCTAACGGTAATTGGATGCAATGACAAAAACGGAGAATCTGTTAAAATACTTCACGAAGGATCGTATATTATTAAGGCTAAACTGGTCAACGGCAAGAGTAACGGGAAAACGGAATTTTATGATTCATCAGGAAAATTGACAGGGTTTATCAATTATAAAGACGATGAAAAGTGGGGAATGTGCGTACATTACTTTCCTAATGGCATCGTCTCAGACTCGGTGGAATATGTATGTGATAAAGAACAGGGTTACTGGAGACATTACGACCAGAGAGGCGTCCGGTCACATTTCAGCTACTTTTATTTTGGCTTGCAATTCGGTCCTGATCTTTGGTTTGACAAAGACACAATACTCAGAAACTACAATTTCTTGAATTTTGAACGTCAGCCAATTGTCGAATGCACCTACAATCGCTACGGGCATTTGGATTCAATTGTTAAGATGGATTTAACTTTATTTGTTGAAGAACGAGAAAAAAACGGAACACCACTCTTTAAATTGTTCGCATATCTTCCATGCATACCGCTGGCTGACGAGATGTATTCCATCGGAATTATTGACAGTAATAAAATTGCCAGGAAACTGTGCGATATCGAAAACAGGAACTTTTTTATTGACACCCTACTTGCAGCCCCTCCGAGAGGTTTTCATTTTTATCTAGGCTGTGACCTAAAAGCAAATGGGGAAAAATTTGATGAAACCATAATGGTAGAGGCTGTCAAGAAGGTAATTAATCGGTAATTGGGGATTTAGCCTTTGGGCGGATTCCCTTTAATGGCCTTACGGCGTGCTTGTATCATTTTCCCTTCGGCATTCGAAAGGGGATTATCTTTCAAATGGGATTTAATCATTTCAGCAATTTTCTGATACTAAGTTGTTCTTTTGATCCAACAACAATCCATCATCTCGCCGTACATCTCATCATCAATTCGAAAAGTCCTCGTTCGCTTCATCAATACTTGTTGATTAACGACTCAAAGATAGATGTTAGGCCTAAGTCGAATAGATAAATATTGTTATATGTTTGTATGAATTGTTATAGAATTGCTGGCAAAGAAAGTGGGCTCGGGTCAAAAGGCGGTTGGTAGGTATCATCCAATTGGATTGACGATGGCGGGGATTAGTGATAAGGCGCTGAAGACGGGATATGCACAGAATAAGTACAGATTTAGCGGCAAAGAGTTGCAGAATGGCGAGGTTAGCGATGGGATTGGTTTGGAAGAGTATGACTATGGGGCAAGATTTTATGATATGCAAGTTGGAAGGTGGCAGTCAATAGATCCAAAATCGGATAAATTTTTTGGATTTACGCCTTACAGCTATACTACCGATTACCTGATAAATATAGTAGATCCCGATGGAAGAGATGCGATATTTACAATCCGGGGCAGATAGCCGGGTAATCTGAGGTTGAAACAATTGTCCGCAACTAAAAGATACGGGGGCGCCATTGTCAGGCCCGGCAAAATCGGGTCCTCCCGCCGCCGCAGAATCACCTGAAAGGTCCTTCTCGGATCCGCCATGTAATATAGTTTGGGTAAGGATAGTAAATTTTGAACGGCAAGACAACGGGAAAAACACCCATTTTTCCAGCATGGACTATCATAATCGGTTTTCCGTCGGGCATTAACAGCCGCCGCCACTTCGGTATCGCCAGCAATTTCATGCATTTCGTGACCCGGCAAGGGATTTTATTGGGGATCAAACCTATTTTCTCTGAGATCAGCTTCCCATCTCCATAATTAATCTGGCAAAATGTCTTACAGACAACTGGAGCGTCGCCGATTTCTTGCATCATCTGAACGACCGTGTTTATATGTGGCCAACGCTGGGAAGGCCAATGAGCCACTATATGACCTATGAAGCCGAAAAGCCTGTCATTTTCCGCTTTTCCACTGCAGAAATCCTGGCAGCTAACCCTCACGTTAAGTTTTGCAGGCTAAATTCCGGAGATACCCGCTCCAACTCGTATCTTGACGGCGCCCCGCCTGAACGGGGCCCCCGTACCTTTCTTTCCGCCGCCGATTTTGACCGGACTCCCAGTCAGGTAGCGGAAGTCACGTTCGAACACAAGTGTGCCATAGCCGGACCTATTGGTCAGGATAGTCACCCCGATGGCCGTTTTAAAGTTATTGCCGTCTAATCTCCATCAGTGTGCTCTTGGTTAGTCTGGAATCCCTGATGGCCGAGGCAATACAAAAGATTACTCATCATGCCCGTACGTCGAAACTGCCGGTCCGATTTCCTGCCTTCGAAAAGCCTGGGTTTCGAGCACTCCCCTTGGACAATCCGGCCGGTAACCAGTAACCAGAGAGTTTTTTCAACTATAGGGATTCCTGCAAGCAAACAAACGAAGGATGCAGGGACGATAACGACAAATTAGACAAAAATTTTCTGTCGAGGAATGGATACTTGCTCCGATTCTATTTTCAAAATAAGGTTTACTGAGATAAATTTGTGTTAACTAGGAGAAAAATAACAAAACCCTACTTTATGTGGAATGAAATTGCCAAAGATTGGGAGAAGATTCCGTCAGATACCTATAAATTCCTTTTCAGCCAAGCTAAAGAGAGATATGATGAAATTATCTCAGAATCAGAGTCGATGACAAACAAGGCTGTAACATTAACAACAATTTCGTTTGCAGCACTATCTGCGTTTGTTGGATATAATTTTAAGGTAAGACCTGAACTTGGTTGGATAATCTTGTTAGGAGCCTTATATCTACTCAATATTATTGTATTGGCCAAGCTTCTTTTTCCCAAAAATGTGATTATGAAGGGGTCGCCTCCAAATGAGATTTTTAACGACTATTTAGACAATCCACAATACTTGCCAGAAGATAAGATCACAATAGTTTATTACCATGAACTAGTACGGTACCAAGAAAGAATGGATATGATGACGAAAAAGAATAAGAGGAGGCAAGCATTCTATGCTGTTGCTATAATTCTAACCATATCTGTCAGCGTTATTACGACCGCAGTAATTTTGAGAGTTATTTACCACCCTTAGTCGATGTATTTGATCCGTTAGGTTTAACGGTTCCGGTATCTTTTGCAAATAATTTCATAAACAGAATTATTAGATAAATATCAGCCATTTCATTTGCCGCCGCGAGTAGAAATGCCCGGTATATTTGGTTTTATCTCGCCTGTGTCTTTAGCAAAATTTTGCATGACTTTTCCTCTTTATTATTAGCTAATGAAGGTACGAAATGGTTTCTGCGTTTCCCAATAAAAATTGCTGGTTAGAGAAATTGTCGGCAAATGATGAGGAACACCCATGTGATTTAACAATGATGTGCTTTTGTAAAATGCAAACCAGGTCAATTGTTTAATGCATCTTTATGTGTTCTTGCGCTGCTGGATCCTTTACAAGTCAAGATTTGGCAAGCTTGGTGCTGTAGGCAGTCCTATCTGTCTGAAGAGTTTTTCCTCTATGGAATTCATTGTTCGGCTAATGTTGGATTTATTCGCTTTGACATATTTTTCTGTCGATCTTGTTTTTTTCTGGCCAAGAGTTGCTGCGATCGTTTTCAAATTAACCCCATTGTCGAACATGACGACATTAGCAAAGAAGTAGCGGGCTTTGTGCGACCTTAAATTCACTTTGTAGCCCTTTGCGCTCATAATGATTTTCAGAGTTCGGTTATAGTCAACATTGCAGGGCACGGGCAAACATTTTCGGCGGCGAAGAGAAATAGGATGGTTTGTCATGCAACAGAAGATGTTCGATTAGTAAAGTGCTAAAAGGCGTGTTTTTCCCGTTTTTTCTCCTGTGCCGAGCACTTACTTTCCGCACAAATTACTTCGGAATTGTTCACCGATTGTCACGGGCAGTGCCCTCGGTATAATATATGCGCTAATGATGGGGCGATAAGATGATAAAAACTTTCCTACCGGATTGGCGTTTCACTCAGTCATTGTAGCCCTTGGTGTTAATGAAAAATCTCAAACGGAAATTGCAAAGGTGGTGTTCTGCATTTTGTTTTATTGAGGTGAAAATCGAGTTCATTGTAGCAGCTTTGAAGGGAATCAATGCGAAGAGAACTTCCCTTCAGCACGATTCCGTCATTCCCGGACGGAGGAACACGATATTTCTTCGCACAGTCGTCATTATATCCCGTAATTTTAATCCACAATAGATCCATAGATTGTGTCCCTCTTAAATGACTGGCGGTGCAAGGATCGGTGGAAAGGAAGCCCGAAACAAGGGATGAGCGATCATAGCTCTTTGGAGGACGTACTGGAAGTGATTAATGCCAAGGTTTTGCATATTTTCCTGCGTTTCCAATTGTATTTGTTGGGCGACTTTTTCCCAGGTCAGGTCTCCAAGCCTTACTTTGATCGTCGTTCTTAACTCACTATATGGTTTTATCGTGGCACTTTTCATCCGGCGAAATAGCTCCAGTTCCCGGTAATGATTGTCAATGAGGTCGAATTGACCGGCATCGATACCATTTCTGTTCTCAACGACAAACTGATAATCGATCTCTCCGTGGCCGTCAAAAAAAACATCGACAAACAGGTACTGAACGTTGGGTAAGACATCGCTGTATAAATTTAAGAAACGACGTGTCCCATGCCTGGTGAAGGAAGCCCCTTTGAAGTTATTGCATTCTGTGCAGGAAGGGAAAAGATTGAAAGGATGCACTGCATATTGGGGAAAGGCGGCCTGACCTAACACATGATCCATACTGTTGACGGCGTTTATCGTGCAATTTTGACAGATATTGCCAAGCGGAAACGGTTGCAGGTCATCGATAGTTTTTTTTACGGATCGGATAGTAGCATTCTTATATGAGTACAAACTTATAAGATCTTTTTGGTGCGGTGTAAAATGGGGAACACTGGGGATGGTCTCCAGTTGATTGGTGCAGATCCGCTGGTCGTATAAGGTATAGGCAGTCGTGATCGGAGTCAAAACAGGTGCCAGCCTCGCTTTTAAGTCATTATCATGTTTCTGCTGGAGGGCCTGCGTATAAATGGGCAAAGAGGCGCTATTGAATCTGATCAGGTTTTTCAATTTCGTCAATTAGGGTTTTAATATAGAGTCTGGTACTCAAGCTGACCGGAATATCCCCTGTTTTAAGGGACCGAATGACATTGTCGAAATTCTTTTCCTGAGCGATCAGCTTTTTTAATCGTTCAATAAATAACTTGTTGAAGTCCTTATTACCAAAGATATCTTCTGTAATGACGGTCAAATTTTCCCCAAAAGAGTCAATGGAAAGCGGGCGGGCGTCCAATCCTTCTCCTGTTCTGGTAAGCACGATCACCTGACTGGCGGTTAATTCTCTTACAACCAAAGGGGAATGAGTGGCCATAATGCAAAAGGATTGAAACTCATCCAGCAGAGTAGAGAGGCTGCACATGAGATCAGAAATGGCATTCGGATGGAGGTGGTTTTCCGGCTCATCGTACATGATCAGCGAATTGTCTCTGATCTCACTAACGATTTTTGTTATAACAAATAGCAAAATAGTTTCGCCGGAGCTGCCAAGGGAAAGTACTTTTTGCAGTCCGGCGGGGCTATAGACCAGCAACTCCGGAAGTCCTCTGGTCAACCTGTCGGGGAAGATGTCGTCGAGATGTTCTTCGTCTAAAAATAAGTACAATGTTCTGTACCATTGGGGAATCAGCTCTCTTTCTTCTATCTTACCCGCTGCTTCCAACAACTCCGTCTGCCGTTCGTCCATAGTTTTCAAGACGTTCGCCTCCCTTCTCAGGCCGCAATAGACATAATTGAAATCCGCATTCGCAACCGGCAGCTCAAACCGGTCGAACGGACTAATCGACACGGTGAAATATTTTCCGAACGATAGATTTTGCGGAGAAATATTGGCGGGCGGCCGTACCCGCAATTCTTCAATGATGTTTCTTAATATAGACGTTTTCCCTGTTCCATTTTTACCAATAAGGGCCACAATCCGTTGCGGAAAATCGGGGTTTTTGTCGAAGTTAAAGTAGAGATTGGTGGAGTCGCCCCCATCTCGGTTTCCAAACGGTGGTGCAAAAATGTAATTGAACGCATAAGTTGGTCTGGAAACACCTTCAAGTTCAGATCGGGCAGTTCGTAACGCAGCTTCCGCCTGATTTCCTCGAAGCAGGGATGTTTTAAAAATGGGATCTTTTTCAAAGAGCTCATGAATTTTGGTAAAAAAAGCGGCATCCTGTAAGGCTAAGAGAATTGATTGGAAAGTGTCGGGGAATTTGTCTTTTAATTCCTGATAATAGCTGAGCGACTGACCGAGCGAACAATAAGGTGTGTTAAGATGAAGGAACTGGTCGTCCAGGCTATCCCAGGTTACTTTTTGTCCCCTTTTCATGATCTTAACCAAGCCGATAGAATGGTAGTTCTGCAAACTGACATAGTATCTGAGGTCGAATTGCGTCGTATATCCAAAATCATTCCACTTGTCGTAGGCTAGGAGGAAGCAGGGAAATTGATGGATTTGCTGGTAGTCTTTGAAGAAGGGGATGGAATTGTGCAGGATATGATTGGGTCGCTGGTTATCCTGGCTTTTATCCCGAACATTGTAAATAGGCAACTCGTCATAATAACCGGTGATCACGAGCAGGACGTCTGACCTCCTCAAATGGTCGTTGATGGTAAGAACATAGTTGTTGATCGTTTGAAGGTTCCGAGTGTTTTCCGGATGGACGATAGTTTCGAGAAATTTGATAAAATATTCCTCTTTGCCGGTGTCGAGCTCGAGCTGGTGAAGAAAAGTTTCCTGGATGTCCCAGTCATAGTTATTGACCAGATGCTGGAAGGCGTCGTCATAGGCATTCTTGAATCGCGTATCCTTGGAAGGCATATCCCGGAGCGGCCATATTTTTGACAGAAAATCCAGCCGGTCACGCCCATCTCCGGCGAGGTTGACGAAGCTGGAATCTTTTTCAAGGCTGGCAAATAGCTCGCGCTTTAATTCAAGTGGTAACATCAGGCAATCAGGAAATAAGGGTTAAATGGTATATTTGAGCTATGTAAAATAGCATCAGATCCCGAATATACACTTTCTGGCAATCGCAAGGTAGAAAAAATTGATTAGCAGGCATCGGTTAAGACACCTGCGTCTGTATCGGAAATTGGGCCGTTGATGTAATCACAAACCAAATTCGCCCGCAAAAACCTATGGATTGAATAGCGCGACCATAACATGCGTCCAGATAAAATTGGCGGTCCGTCGCTAAATTTCAATTCAACCCAGGACTCGTGTCCCACCGCGTGACCAGTCATGGTAATCAGGGCGGTTATAGTCACGGGGCGCCTTTTCGTAAGAGTGCAAAGCCGTTAGCGCAAACTGGTCCTCAAATAGGGCGGTAAAATTTGATCTTTTGAATAATTTCCCGGAGTCCTGTGAAGGCCCAAAGCCGTGCGCTAGAGAAAGCCGTACCATAGGTGAAGCTGGGATGTATACCCAAAAATAAGTACCTTCAACGTCTTAGCCGCATCCATGACCAAAGAATCTGAAGAAAGACACAAAATGCAACAAGCCAGCCTTGCCGGAGAGGCCGCAAATGAATTGGCGGAGAAAGCTCCCCTGATTGCCAGATTCAGGCAATTGTGCATGGCGAAGGGAATTCCAATTGAAGATAATGCCTTTTCCTATATCCCTCAAATCGGGGTCATAGCCGCCTCTCCCGGTCTGGTCACCCGCCTGCATCCGGACGTGTCAACTGACAAGGACGGACTTTATGATTTTCAAGGGCTGAGTGCAGCGTATACCAAACAACTGTTTGCGCCGGGATACTTATACGGCGAGCAGTTCATGCTAATGGCTCATCCTTATTTCAGAAGAGGATTTTACCCCGGGGCGGCTTTTCCACCTCGTTTTGTGGATTTGTTCTGGCGCCTTGAGACGCCAGCCATTCAAAAAAGTATTGCCCTCGATCGGGATCGCGTCCGGATTAATGTTGATAACAGCATGTATATGGAATTCGATACCTGGTACGGTCCGAAATTCAAAAGGGATATCCATTCCATTCCGGACGATGTTGTAAAGCTGGCGCCCCCAGGCGATCTTCAACCTTTTGATATATCCTTCCTTTTTAATGATGTGTGTGCGACGGACATTAAATGGTCTTCCCAGGGCAGGATTAAAAGCTTTTATGCGGAAGAATTCAATACGGAGAACATTACTGTTCGTATAGACGGCGGGAAATATCATCCGGCCAGGTACATTCATGCCGAGTTCGACCTGGACCGGGGTGAGTTCCGTCATTTTGATGGTTCACTCCATTTTTATAGTCCGGAGGATTATCAGGCGCGCCGCTATTCAGACTTCCATTATAATGCAAAGAACAGGCGCCTTATTAAATCCAGATCCCTAAAACTTTTCCGGATGGATGGCCGAATTCCCCCGGACGACTGGATCGAATTTGTTAGTCACTATTTTGAGCGCAATCCGCTTATTTTTGAATACTTTGAAGGCTCCTTACCCAGACATACAGCGGAAATGATTGATATTCTAAGGAAGCGCGATGGGTAGTCTTCGGGCCTTGTAGGAACCTGAGTTTACGTAATATATGGATATCTATATCGACCTCATCGCCTTGCATCAGGATCTGGAAGCAATAAAGTTTAGCTCCTACTTGGCAACGAACCATTTTCTGCGACAACTCACCAAATTGGGATTGCAAGAGAACTGGGCAGCAGCGAACAAACAGTTCAATACGGAAAAGGACGCTAAATCCGACATCTTCGATCTGGGATTCGGCCAGGAGAATTCGGATTTGCTTATTTGTTTCCTGAACGACCTTTACATCGCCAGACGGGAACAGTTTTGCGATATCCTGTCGGACCTGCTGGGCGACTTCATTGCCTCCAGTCAGGTATATATTGTTATCACTCCGGTCCAATTGGATCTGATCACACTTGGGTTAACGGAGGAAAAGCGGGGAGAGTTGATGGCTATCTGGAACCGGCATGACAACGATATTCTGCTGAAAGTGCGCAATCTTGAGGATTTACTCATCAGCATCGGGAGGGGAAGCAAAGAGGAAAGCAGACTGGCGCAGTTGCTCGACCCGTTGCTCGCTATCCCCGACATAAAGGCGTTGCTCCCGGAGATAGTCGTGAAAAATACCCGGATTGCGGCCTACTGGCCTGAGATCCGGAAAATAGGCGGCTACCAGGACAGGGATATGTACATTCACCAGCAGTTCCGACCACTCGTGGAGCATTTACAAAAAAGCAGGGCTGTGATGGCGCATTCCGTGATGATATCGGAGGAACATATTAACGATCAATGGCAAAAGGCACTGGGACGGGTACATCGGGATCCCGAAGGCGCGATCACTTCGGCCCGAACCCTGATTGAGACGGTATGCAAACATATTCTGGACAGTACAGGTCAGACGTACGACGAAAGCGGTGATGTTTCGCGCCTGTACAAGACCGCCGCCAGGAGCCTGAATCTCTCACCGGACCAGCATGCGGCAACCAATTTCAAGCAGATCCTGAGCGGGGCTTCGGCCATCATTGACGGCTTGGCAGGCCTGCGGAATACATTGGGTGATGCGCACGGCAAAAGCCACTCCAGTGGTAAACCGGCAGCGAGGCATGCAGCGCTCGCGGTCAATATTTCGGGGGCGATGAGCCAGTTCCTGCTGCAGACGTTCAGCAGCAAAAAACCTTGATCGGGACGGTGGTGTAAGGAGACACATAATTGAACGACATGACTTTTGACATTCGCCCTTTCTTCGAATTAGCGACTGTACCGACATAGGTAGGAGAATTTTTGCAGAAACCGGCTGATGCAGCAAGTTGCTCCTTTTATTTTGTACATTTACCCATAGCCGCTTTGGCCAGGTAGACAATGCAAAAGAAGGATCATGAACATAAATGGACCCTTTCCCCAACGACATCCGAATCATACACAGGAGTCTGTTTCCGAAAAATATTTTATAAACCACCTTCCGCGGGAGTGGTTTGTCGACAAACCCACAGATTACGGCATTGATCTCATTGTAAATTTGGTTATCCAGGGGTATGTCACAGGATTTAAATTCTCTGTACAACTGAAGAGCAAACGGGATGCGGATGGCAAACTGGCAGTCCGGCTGCAAAAAAGCACGCTTAATTATTTATTTACGAGCCTGGAGCCGGCCATGATAGTATTGTACGACGACGCTACCGGGCAGGCGTACTGGAAATGGCTGTTGCCAGATGATTTTGACCTTACCCAGGGTCAGGACAGCTTTGCGGTAAAGTTCGATGAAGGGCAGAACCTGTCAAAGATCAATTGGGAGGAGATCAGCGCCTATGTGCAGCAGGTATTTAAGGTAAAAAATCGCCTGTTGACCTCCCTGGAATACGACCTGTTCAATTCCGTTTCCGATAGGGAAGCCAAAGCATGGTCTCATTTTTTTGGTAAGAACTACGCGGAGGCGGCACTATACTTTAAGCGATTGATTGATCTGGATGCAATTAAAGTGGTATGGTTGGTGGCTTTGGCGCAATGTCAGTACGAGGAGTACGACTACCGGAGTGCTTTAATTACCATTAACAAGGCCTGCCAGTACGATACCGGTGGTAATATCCTGCTAACCAAAGGGACCATCCTGGCAGAAGACGGGCTCAGAAATAAAGATAAACGTAGGATAATCGATGCCAACAGGATCTTTGAAAAATTGTTTGAAGAGCATCCTTCTGAGGCAAACGCCTATAACTATGCCAACACCCTTTCCCGCCTTTACAAACAGCAGGAGGCTATCGCGATGTACCAGCATGCGCTGCGGCTTAACCCAAATTCTGCAGAGGCCTGGAAGAATTTAGGACAAGTGTACTACGATTTGAAAGACCATGTCCGAGAGATAGAGTGTTATGACAAAGCGCTAACGATCAATTCAACTTTATTACCCGCCCGCATTTGCAAGGCGATCACCAAAGGGTTTGTGTATAAGGAGTACGAACCTTCGGTTACCACTATTGTAGAATGCCTGGCGGAATCCGACCGGGTCGCTGCTGAGTTCCCAACGGCCTACTATTATCTGGGCTTGTTTTTATGGAGGTTGGGTAAAACGGCAGAAGCGCTGGCTTGGGTGACGACTGGGCTGGATAATCGTCCTGGTTTCAGCTGGCTACTCACTTTAAAGGGGGCGATCCTGAACGAAGGAGTGTGTAGCGATAATCCTTCGCCGTGGATAGCAGAGGCCATCAACTTTTTCTCAGACAATTATCAGGTTCATCCGAACGACGCGACCAATTTTCATTGCCTGTGTACCGCCATCTTCCGGGGAGGTGATAAAGCGAAGGCTGGACAAATGGCTCGGGCCTGGCTGAATGAATACATTTTTTCAGGCTTGGTTCCCCCAGTCCGGCAAGAGGAGTTGGGTATCGATGGGGCGATGGTGATAATTAAACAATACAAAATTGTCCAGACTTATCTACGCGATCAACCCCTGAAAAAAATTGACACCTTGCTGGACAATGCTGGAATTGACGATAGCGAGCAACTGCTTCGGGTATTTAATTACAAAAGGAGCACCTTTTTAGCCCAGGTGGCTGAACTATTGTCTGATCAAAAACTGGCAGGTGAGCTTGCCGATGACTTGGTAAAGCTGTTTCAGAATAGCTTCCTGACGATCGATCGCACCTTCATCGGTCCACTGATCAAAATGCCAAAGGACGAGTGGGAGGAATTTTTAGTAGGGGTCGCCCATGTTGATTCGCTACTGAGCGGCGTCTGCAGCAGCGAAGCCGTTCGCTGTATCAGATACGTGATGAATTACCTGCAACTGGCGGAGCCGGTTGGACTCGACAAACAGAAATTTTGGGTTTACCTGTACGCCCAGGCGGATAGGTTCTTTACGGACGAGATAGAACAATATTTTGGTCTTACTAAGTAGGACAGGCATTCGTCAGATTCAGTCCTGCAATAACCGAACATAGGGCCCCGCCAGGTCCTCCCATTTCGCCAGGACATCTAGGAAAGAAGGCAAAAACGGAAACAGTTCTGTAAGTGATCTCCAGTACCTGGGGAAGAAAGCGTCCATCCATTCCCGGCCAGGGCGCGGATGGACGCGGCAGCGTAGGTGCCTTACGGCTTGCGCCAATGGTCTGGCCGTCCGTTATCCGTGTGGCGGACCCGTTCAACAAGGATGATAGCATTGGGATCCAGCTGACGGGCGCGGTCGATGGCCTCCCGTTGGGTAGGAAGGAGATCACTGGCGCGTTCTGAATTAGGACGGCGGATGGCATAGTCCCGCTGGTCGTCTCTTCTTTCGATGAAGATGCGTTTGTTACTCATTTTTGTGGATTTTAAGTTATAGGAATGTTTAGAGTAAATAGCTTATACCCGCGACAGGATGCGGGCGGCAGTCTGAATATCCAGTATCTGTACACCTTGGGCCTGCAGGAGCTGGCGCATCTCCTGGAAGAAAGGCGCTTTACCGGCGGGATCCGAGATAGTTAACAGTGCCGTGAAGGGAATGCCGGCAGCCGGAATGTTTTCACCGTCACGGGCGAGTGACTCGATCTCCAGTTTCCAATCAGACGTTTGTCCAATACCTCGGGCAAAGGTGCGTTCGAAGACTTTGATCGGACTCCATTTAAAGGAATACTGGATTTGATTCTTTTCATAGAGTTGACCGGAAGTATCATCTGGCAGATAAAGAGGGTCTAACCGTCCCTTAAAGGAACCATCTTCCTGCTGCTGGCGCAGATGACCTACTATATTGACCCGGACGAACTCAGCGCCGTACCGGTAATCGAAGGGTGGCGTGCTGATAATCGATAAACGCGCTGATCCGTAGCAACAACCTGATCCAGAATTTGAAAAAGCCAATGGATCGCCAGGGCACACGGGAATGGATGCATAGGGGACGGGCGATTGCGACCATCGCCCAGGAACTCCAAGCGGCGCTGCCGGCCGTGATTGATTTTATGAATTCTACTATTATTCCCGTTCCTCCAAGTAAAGTGAAGGGCAATCCCCTGTACGATGACCGGCTGATGCAGATCTTGCAGCGCTGTTGTCCTGTCGGCGCGGACGTCCGCGAGTGGATTTCTTGTCGGGCAGACCTTTCCGCCTCCCATGAGAATGAGGATCGTGCTACCGTCGCTGAATTGCTGGACAACTACCAATGGACCGGGCCAACAGCGCTGCTGGGCAGGTCCCGTATCGTTATCTTTGATGACATGATCACCGGTGGAAATCACTTTGTAGCCTGCCGGCAATTGGTCCGGACGTATCATCCTGAAGCGGCGGTGATCGGAGTATTCGTGTCCCGGCGAATCCTTGCTCCGGATGACTCCTGGAAACTTGATTTTTTGAATATTCCGGAGTAGGATACAGCCGGTGTCACTCCCGGTACCATAGACTAAATTATATGGAACTGAGCAACGCCCAGCTTGCCGTCGCCAATATCGTGCTGCTGAAATTTCCGGTAAAGCAAGCGGTGGTCACGCCGACTTTCATGGATGAACATCTGCTGATCGGTTATCAGGACCAGTTTGATCCCGGTATGTTCCTCGAAATTCAAAACTTACTGGAATCCCGGGACCGTGCTATCCGTACCTTTTTGCTGAAGGCGAAATACCTCGAAACGGTCGACCATACTGTGCCCAGAAATATCTTAACCAAAAAGGGAGAAAAGGCGCAGGGGTTGCGTGGGCATTCCCAATATTTGTAATGGGCAAAAGAGGAACAAAAGACGAGATTGCAGGAGTTTCCGAATAGAAACTGGCTTGTTTTTGAGTTGGGGAAAATGGCTCATCTTTTTGCTGCCGGGGGTATTGATAGTATTTGCAGATAGAACCAATGTCCAGGGCCTCACCCATTCCCGTGCCGCCGCAGCAACACGCGCGGCCCAATAGTCCGGCCCAATTGAAAAAATAGGCTGTGTGCTACGTGGTTACCCACTTCTTCACTTAATGCATATTTATTACGGAGTGAACCGGAAATGATTGTGACGTGCTCTGAGACTTTCCCGCGGGGGCAGGTCGACCGCAGGTAAACCTCCCTCAGCAAAAGAATCAATTAATATTTTTTTAATTTTCCCTTTGTGATTGCAAGGATTCCTTGTGATCCATAGAGGGCATCTTCTATTCTGGACATAGTCCTACTTATATTTGATTTGTTGGCTTTTACGTATTTTTCTGTAGATCTCGTTGTTTTTTGACCTAAGGTTGCGGCGATTGTCTTTAAGTTAACTCCATTGTCGAACATTACGACATTAGCGAAAAAATAGCGCGCCTTATGTGATCTTAAATTGACTTTGTAACCCTTTGCGCTCATGATGACTTTGAGCTTGCGGTTATAGTCAACATTGCAGGGCACGGGCAAACATTTTCGGCGGCGAAGAGAAATAGGGTGATTCTTATATTTTTCGAGAATGTTGAGAGCTGTTGAAAGCATCGGCAGCGTTTCATCTCCGCCAGTTTTTTGCCGGTCTTTGCTGATCCAGAGCTTTCTGTCCACCCCGCGGATAAGGTCGTCCGGGCCTAACTTTCGAAGTTCGGCGTATGACAAACCGGTAAAGCTTTGAAACACGAATATGTCCTTTACTACATTTATATGCTTTTCGCCAAAATCCGTCGCTATGAGGTCCAGCATCTCTTCCATGGTGAGCCAGTCCGTATACGGGTCTGTATAGCTGCAATGGAACTGGTCAAATATATTTGCCGAAAGCCAGCCAAGTGACATGGCTCGCGACAGAATACCCTTTAGTATCTGTACGTACTTCATTGCTGAGTTTTCAATGATCCCCTGTTGAGTCATGTTATATTTTAGCAGCTCGTCCATGAATTTATATTGCATCCGGCTCAAGGGAATGTCGGAGGTTTCATACCGGTATTCCAAAAATTCGATATAGCGTTTTTTTCGTCCCCACATCTTCTCCAGGGTATTGGGTGAGCGGTGGCCGGAAAAAGCAATTTCCATAAAGTTGAGCAGGTGTTCGTTAATGGCCATCACCAGGGTCTTTTCCCAGGTAGTGTCGTCGAACATTACTTTTCCTTCCGCAGCGAGTTTGATAATCTTTTTTGCCAGGTCCTCTTTTTCATCCGACAGCCGCGCCTCCAATAGCGCCGGCGGAATTTTTCCGTCCTCGTGTGCCTTCTCATACCGGTGCGCAAAGTCCAGATAGTGGCTGACCGTCTCATCGATGGCTCTGCTGAAAGCTTCGTTTTTATCTTTCTCCTGCTTTGCCCGGGTGGCCTTCACGGGCGCCTTATAGGCCGTCATGACCTTTTTGGGAGTGGCTACCTCGTCTTTTGCCTGAATAAGGTCGACAAGACGTTCCAGATCGGTTTCGATTTGCCGAAGTTTCTTATTGGACGTTTTGTGGTCGGGATCGGAATCCTTTACCTTTTTGTTCGCCGAATCCCAGTCGGATAGTCTGACTTTTAGCCCCGTCGATATTTGTTCGACAAGGCCATCAATAGTCAGGCGGGCGGAAATAGGGCATTTCCCGTCGTTGGTCATTTTATCCTTACGCAGAAGGAAGAGAATTGAAACGGTTTGCTGTACGTACATAGAGAACAATTTTAAAGAATTAAAAAAATTGCTCCTTCACTTGCCTGGGATCTGTTTGCTCATGACCCCTCATGACCCTTTAAGGTAGGGGTCACGAAAGGGTCATGAATAGGTCACGAATCGGGATGAATCCGGATGAATCGCGATGATGCCGAAAATTTTGTGAAAGCCTTGTCCGGAGTGCATTTGAGGGGATAACACAAAGAAAAAGGGTACCGCGAAGCGATACCCGTGATGACCTTCTGTGACCCTGTCAGGATTCAAACCTGAAACCTTTTGATCCGTAGTCAAATGCTCTATTCAATTGAGCTACAGGGCCTGCTTTGACTCGTTGACTTCCCCGTAAGGGGCTGCAAATATACGGCGA
>Ga0105240_10005644_pt1 | contig 18580 bp, 11 predicted proteins | sample KBSC54metaG_FD_80426 | JGI IMG/M metagenome (GOLD analysis project Ga0105240, IMG submission 80426) | Corn rhizosphere microbial communities from Kellogg Biological Station, Michigan, USA - KBS C5-4 metaG | ecosystem: Host-associated > Plants > Roots > Rhizosphere > Soil | place: Michigan, USA... | reverse complement strand
TCGAGGCTTTCAGCTCTTCCTTGCTCGCCTCGAACGCTTCGGCGCCCGCCTGAAGCTCTCGCCTCAAGATGCGGATTTCGTCTTCCAGCTGGACATCCGGTTGCAGTAGAAAAGCCGGAGTCGTGTGAGTGTCTTCGGATCGGCTCTCATCGTTACTGGCGCGGTGCTGAGCAGCTTGTGGCCGCAGTTCAAAAGTGACCCGCAGGTTGCGGCCGGCCGAATTCGCTTTGAACGGCGCAACGCTGATGCGCACCCAGAGGCTCTGGTCCTCCGCCTCAAGGGGAGCGTCGATCGCGGCGGGACGGTGTCCCTCCACCGCCTGACGGAATGCCGTGCGAACAGCGGTTCTCAAGGCAGGCCGTGCCGCCTCTATGACACTCGCGGTCAGTTCCCCTTGTGGATAGGCGAGGAACGGTGTGGTGTCGCCGTGCACATATAACATTCTCTCCTGACGATCTACGATGACGGAAGGCGGCGCGAACTCCTCGAGCAAGGCACGCTCGAAGCCAGCGGAGTGTATTAATTCCGATCTGGTGCTGGACAGTGCATTCTCGCGGGTCTGCAAAGGCTCCTGAATCGCCGTGCGGGACATATTCGCCAGATCCGGGAAGCGATGTTGTGATGGCCCGACGCGCCGATAGATCCGCCAACGTTTGCTGATCGTCTCGAAACTCTGCTCGGCAGTCCCAAGACTTTCGGTGTTGCCAAGAAGGAGATAGCCCCCTTCACGAACCGCAAAAGACAGGAGCGATACGATGCGTTTTTGGGTTTCCGGCTCGAGATAAATTAGAAAGTTCCGGCACGTACAAATGTCCACGCGCGAGAACGGCGGATCACGCAGCAGGTTCTGCGGGGCGAACACAACCATGTCGCGAATTTCCTTCTTGATGCGATAGGTGTGTTCGTCCTTCTCGAAATAGCGCTCCAGACGCTGCTGCGCAATGTCCCCTTCTATCCCGGCGGCGTACACGCCTGCACGCGCGAGCGCAAGAGACTTGTCGGCGGCATCGGTCGCAAAGATCTTCACCTCGAGCCCCTTGCCGGTACGATGCATCTCTTCAGAGATGAGGATCGCCAGCGAATAAGCTTCCTCGCCGCTCGAGCACGCAGTGACCCAAGCGCGGAGGTCATCGCCTGCCGACCGGCTCTCCACCAGAGGCACAATCACGCTCTCTCGCAATGCTTCCCAAGCCTCCGGATCACGGAAGAACCCGGTGACATTGATCAGTAGATCATTGGAGAGCGATAGCGCTTCCTTCGGCTGCTCTCGGAGCACTTGCGTGTACTCAGGCAGGCTCGCCACGCCGACAATACCAAAGCGGCGCTGAATGCGACGCAGAAGTGTAGGCTTTCGATATCCGCGAAAGTCATGTCCGGTGCGCGTCCTGAGCAGCGCATGAACCTGGTTCACCAATTGCCGGTCAACCTCGGGATCCTGTTCCGGCGAGTGCTCGACGAAGGCTTCGGGCTTTTCAATCAGCGGATGCCGGACGTAGTTCACGACGAAGGCTGGAATACGGTCAGCCGGCAAAACCTGATCGGCGTACCCGGAGTGCATCAAGCTGCAGGGCATGCCGGGAAATTGGGCCGTGTCCGGATCCTGCGCCACACACAAGCCGCCGGCCGCTTTGACTGCCTGCGCGCCCGCAGTGCCATTGGTGCCCGTTCCGGAGAGGATGACCACGACCGCCTTTTCCTTCTGTTCGAGGGCGAGCGATCTGAAGAAGTCATCGACCGGGTGGCGATGTCCGCGCTTCTCTACCGGCGCCCCAAGCCACAACTTCCCGCCCGCGAGGGTTACGGTGAAGCCGGGCCGGATTACGTAGACCGTATTGGGCCGCACTTGCATATCGTTCTCGATCTGGACGACGGGGATAGACGTGCACCGGGACTATCCGGTGGCAGGTGTTGGATGACGACAAAGGCCATTCCGCTATCTGCAGGGTTGGCTCTGAAAAAGGTGGACAGCGCTTCAATGCCCCCAGCTGAGGCGCCAATTCCGATGACCGGAAAGGAAAGATTGGCTCGCGGCTCAGACCCGACCGGCGCTGCGGGAAGCATATGGGAATCTGCCGTCGCCGCATCTTCGGACGGATTGAGGCTCTCGTTATTCAAAAATCCCCCTTTTGTGTCGGTTAGCCAGCGAATGGGCTGGCAGGTTGCGCCGCGTTGGATGACTATAGGGGTAATGTCGAGCTGAGGCGAAAGATTCGCGGGGAGCGTATAATATAATAGCGTCTCTGCGGAGCTGCCGCTTCAGCCGGCGGCGAAAGATTCTCAAGTGACCAACCTCCACCACACAGATATCCTACTTTGGCCGACAGGCCAAGCGGTCGGCAATTCGCATTTTCGCCTCGGCACAAGCGTTCGGACCGCCGCGCCCTTGGTTACAGCCGTAGGTTCTTGAGGTTTGCCCGACCTTGATCTGTACCTTCTTCTCTCGAACGGCGTGAAGCACCTCACCGAACAACTCCTGTTCCTGTTGAGTATTGAGCGCATACAGCGCCGTCATATCTAAAGACCAATGCTTGTAATGATGTTTTAGATAAACGAGATCCCCCAAGATGGGGCCGGCCACATTAGCCGCGAAGGTTCTGCGAAACTCCACCAAAAGAGCGACATGCGACGCAGTATCAACCGGCGTCGATGCGACTCGGCACCGGATGGCTGCAAGTTGGTGTCGGATCTCCTGCCGGAAGGCTCAGACCGGCGTTCCATAATCTGGATGCATTGGGCAGTGATCTGCGGGACCAACCACTCAGTGGCTCCGCGGTCAGTCTTGCCCCTGCCGAGCCCTCAGGCCCTTGATCTATGTTAAGACTTGGGCTTGGCCATTGGCTCATTCAGGGTGCCACTCGTCGCAACTTGCGCGACCGCGAGGGCGCTGCCCGCCGCAGTTGCCATCTGGATCACAATACGCACGCCGTTTGATCAGTAAAAGGAGCCCATGTTCTCTTTGGTTGTAAATCAACTTGGATCGTCCTCCTAACATCTTCCGCTCAATGCTTCAGCCGGCAAGAGCTATCCTGTCGGACATTCCAGCCCGTCTCGGGCGGCTGCTGCCCGAAATGGGAATTGCCGCACGGCTGGGTTTTTCTTTCTGCATTGTCGGGGTACTCGCAGTCGTTGCCAATCTCTCCTGGCAGCGCGGTGTCTCCATAGTCGAGACGACCAGAACCTACACGCCTGATCTGAGCGCACGCTCCCAGGCCGCCCCTACGCCAAAGCCGCTTACAGCTCCGCAGGCGACGGCGAACGTGCTGACGTTGAATGACGTTGAGCTTTTGGACGCACTGACCCAGCTCGATCGGGTTGTTCTTCAGCGAGCTCAAACTAGGACCGCGGAGAATGACCTTCTGTGGGGCTCAGCAAGTCGCCAGTTGGAGGCGGTGGTCGTAAGCTTCTTACATCAGGCGGCTTTGACTCAAGACAATGCCGGGCCGGTGCGGACTCAGGCTCGGGGTCTGCGTAGCGCGGCGGAGCAGCTCATCCAACTGAGCGATGCACGCAGGGAGTGCTTTTCGCGTCAGAGCATGGATTTTGAGGCGGTGGACGCGTTACTGAAAGACACACTCGATCATAACTGGACGATCTTCGGTCGCGTCCTCGCACGCCAGTCCATCCTCTCGATGAGTCGCAACCTAGACGAGATCCGTCGGCAAATGACTCAGCTTGGAGCATCGGGAGGCTACGGCGCGGATACACTGAGCGCGTTGGCCAAGAGCGAGTCCCAGTTCTCCGTCACGCTTGAACACAACTCATCGGGTCTCGCCCGCGCACAGGGCGCCGCTTGGATCGCGCGGCTGCGTCAGAGCGCCGCAGATCTCACCTCGCAAACGACTCGCCTGATCGAGCTGGAGGGTCGGGCGAGCTCCGCTGCCGAACTCTTCGAGAGCAGAGTGAGATCGTTCGCCAGTCTCGTTAGATCAGCCACAAACGATTCAAAGCTCAGGCTGCCTCCGAGTAACACCCCCGCAGCCACATCGATCGCGGCTGCGCCTACCAGCAGCGCACAAGAGCTCGCTCCACCTTCACCCACTGTGCGAGTCTTTCGTCGTGAGGCGCGCACGACCGGCTCACAACCTCGGCGAGAGCTGTTCGCGGCGCTCAGTGCCGGTGTACTGGTCTTGTTGCTCCTGACTACGGTGGCGACGGTCCAAAGCGTCTGGTTACCTATCAAACAGTTCATGCACACGGCCAATCGGCTGGCGAATGGAGAGGCGGCGGCGCGCTTCCCCCGCGGGGGCCTCAAGGAGCTGGACACACTGGCGCTCTCGCTCAACAGTATGGCCGCCAATCTGGAGAAGGCGCAGACTCTCACCCGCGAATATCAGGGCGCGTTGGAGCTGCGCATCGAGGAGCGCACGCAGCAGCTCCAACGCTTGTCCGAACACGATCTGCTCACCGGGCTGCCGAACAGAAAACGTCTGCTGCAAGAACTTGCAGCCGTCCTATACGAGGTGCCGCCACAAAGGTCATTGACCGCTGTAGTATTTGTGGATCTGGATAACTTCAAAAACCTCAACGACAGTATGGGGCATACATTAGGTGATCGCGTGCTGCGTGCAGCCGGCCTTCGGCTGTCGGAAGTGGTGGGATCCGGCGCGATCATTGCCCGACTTGGCGGCGACGAGTTTGGCGTTCTGTTTCCATCCTGTGGAAGCATTGAGGAGATCGAGACGCGCGCAAAGAACCTGCTGGCCGGATTCAAGCGGCCGTTATCAGTCGAAGGGCGCGAGCTGCGGATCACGGTCAGTGCCGGTGCCAGTATCCATCCGATCCATGCGTCCACATCAGAGGCGCTGCTGAGCGCCGCAGATGCAGCTCTGTTTCATTCGAAGTCTTGCGGGCGCGACCAGCTAACTCTCTTCAAACCCGAGCTTCTCGAGCGCGCGACGGCCAGATTCAACACCGAGCAGAGTCTGCGTCGCGCCCTCGAGCACGATGAGTTTGAGCTCGTCTTCCAACCGGAGGTCAGCGCTCGCACTGGTGAGGTCTGCCTGGTGGAGGCTCTGCTGCGTTGGCGTCTGCCCGGCGGGCAGCGGGTCTCGCCTCTACAATTCCTCTCTACCGCAGAGGAGTCGGGACTTATCCTACAAATTGGCGACTGGGTGTTGCGCTCGGCGATCGAGTCCGCCGCCGGCTGGCAGCGCGGTAGGTGGCCTCAAGTCCGCGTGGCGATCAACGTTTCGCCAAGCCAACTGTTGAGTGAGGGCTTCGCACGACGCTTGCGCGACTTACTGCTGCAGCATAACCTGCCGCCGCACTGCATAGAGATCGAGCTGACCGAAACGGCGCTACAGACCGGCGCTAGCTGCGTGAATACGCTGCGAGAGCTGCGCGAAATTGGGGTAGGGGTCGCCCTCGATGACTTTGGCACCGGCTTCTCTTCGCTTGCCTCGCTGCAAAATTTGCCGCTCACGCGGGTGAAGCTGGATCAGAGTCTGATCGCAAATATCGATCGGGATGCCAAGGCTCGTGCGATCGCAACTGCGATTATCACCTTATGTGCGGAGCTCGGTCTGGAAGTCACTGCAGAGGGCATCGAACGCCCCGAGCAGCTCGCCGCGCTACTGGATCGCGGCGCAATCACCCTACAAGGTTATCTATTTTCTCGCCCGGTCGCAGCCACCCAACTCGAGGTCGTGGTTTCAACAATGCCCGAGCGCTTGTACGGGCTCATCCTGGAGAGTTCTGTCAGGCGCGTCCCGCCTGATCCCGCAGCCCCTTGCGCCGCGATTGAATTTTGGGCGACGAACTCCGCCTGAGGGAGACAACCCCTTCTGCGAGGATCCACTGGAGGCACCTTCGCCTTTGGTGTTTTCCAAAGGCCGTCAGCATTTCACGGTTGAACGCCGGAATATCTTGTGGCTTGAGACCAATCCCTGGTCCACCACAACTTCCTCATCGGTCCACTTGGCTCTACAAAGCGTGTGGGAAGGCTGCGAGGGCATCTGAGACAGACCGCGTTTGTAAATGCGCTGCTGAGCCGGAATTTGCCACTGGGGATCCTGCGTTGGGCGCGCGATGAAATCCAAAAGATATCGGATGAGGAGACTGTTGCCACTTGAATGAATACTGCGGCGCGCTAGCCTAAGCTCTTCGAGTCGAACTCGCCGTCGGGACCACCGGTGCTGCTGGCACAGGCTATCTCCTAAATTGAGCCGGCTGGGCAGGTGCTTATTCCGGTGGCGGCTTATCCGCTCCCATGCCGAAACCAGAAACCGCCAGCCTACAACGAGCGAGATCTGAAATTGGGACATTCCGATGACTAATTTTTGCTCACTGGCCGGAAGGCCCTTTTCACGTGATCCTGGCCGCAGGAGAATGCGGCGGAGCAGCTTGGACGTTAGTCCAACCTTGTGGTAAGAGGGTTTTGGTGCCGGTGTCCCTCACAGCGAGTTTTAAAGAGCAGTAGACGCCTGGATGAATGAAGACTGGGCGGTGCCAGAGGGCGACAGCGGTGTGCTGTTAGGCTCTGACCTGCCTTCCCACGGAAGACCAGCAGAGGTTGATCAGCTCATTCGCCAACACAACGACGCGTTGGTGAAGTACGCCTACCGGTTGACACATTCTTGGATTGACGCTCGGGACGTCGTGCAGGAGGCGCATTGTCGATTCCTGCGTCTGGATGACCCGACCGCTAGGAGCTACTTTCGAGGGTATCTGTATCGGACCGTGCGGAATGTGGCCATTGAATGGATGCGCAAGCGGCAGGTTTCGGATTCGTTTCTGAAGGAAGAGCGCCTTCGAACAGCGACGGAGGATTTTCCCTCGCTCGAGCGGGTGTGGGTCGCAAGGCAGGACATCGAGGCGCTCGTGCGGGCTGTCGAGGCGCTGCCCCCGAGAACCCAAGAGGCGCTCCGGATGTTCAAGGAGGAGGGCCTCAGCTACGAACAGGTAGCCGAGCGACTGAATATCAAGGTTGACAGCGCTCGACGTCTTATAAATCGCGCGATGAATTTCCTAGTCGGCGCAATAACACAGGAGAATTCATTTTCGGGGGAAAGGCGATGAGGAACCCGAGGAGAATGCAACGCAGTCAGACGCCCATGGCGGTTCGCTGGTTTCTGCGTTTCAAGGAAGCCGACCCGTCCACCTTGCCACCTGGGGAGGGGGAGGAGTGGGCGAATTGGTCTGACGAGCCTGAGTGCCTGGACCGATTCCGCACGGTCACTGAGGTCTGGCAAGGGCTGGATTCAGTGTGGTCGCGCGTGTCCCGGCAGACTGGTGAAAAAATAGCTGCCGACGACTACGACGGATGGGTCCCGATCGAGCAGTGGCTCGCTGAGCGCGCTCGATTGGACGAACTTACCCGAGCTCGACTGCGTAGAAGCCATCGATATCGATTAGCGAAGCTTGTGGCTTTGGCTGCCGGTCTGACGGTACTCATGATTGCGGCTGTGCGCTATTCCTACTACGAGTCCATGCATCGGCGGTATGGTGAGGTGCAGACCTACACGACGGCTCCGTCCCAGCGACGAATCATCACGCTCGCGGATGGGTCGTCGATTACGTTGGCACCCGGCACCGAGTTGTCCACGCACTACACCGTCAGTCATCGTGACATTGTGCTGGAGCATGGCGAAGCTTGGTTCAGTGTCGCACAGGATCGAGCGCGCCCCTACACGGTTCTTGCCGGCCCTGGGCTGATTAGAGTCCTGGGCACGCAATTCGATGTACGCCGCGAGAGGGATTCGGCCAATGCGGAGCATGTGACGGTGACGGTGAGCAATGGAACCGTTGAGGTCGGGCCACCCCCGAAAGAGCCGACTCGAGAAGTCGCTGTCATCCCAAACATGACTCCTTTATCAAAATGGGGACCGGCGAGGTTGGTGCAAGGGCAAGAGCTAACCGTTGATGCAGCCGGACCTCGAGGCGCGGTAAAGGTGGCCGATCTAAGATCCACTGGAGCGTGGAGAGAAGGACGTCTGGAGTTTCTAGACAAGCCGCTCAAGTTTGTCATCCCTAAGGTGTCCGAATACAGCAAGAAGCCTATCATTCTGGATGACGATGATGATGCCGCTGGAGAGTTGCGATTCACCGGAACAGTCTTCGAGCAGCATGTTCGGGGCTGGCTGCATGCTCTGGAGCACGGTTATCCAGTTGAGGTCACCGAAAACAAGGATGCTTTTGTGATCCACCCGCGTCGAGTGCAGCCTTGAGTCTTGCAGGTGAGGCCGTGCGGCGAGCAGAGCGCTCCGCTTGCAAGGGATCACGCGGAGCTCAGATCGAGCACCGGTAACTCCTGCCGCCCGAGATTGCGGCTCTCTTATGCCCTTTTTCAGCGTCCGCCTTCGTGAGACCTCACAGGACCATCGCGAACGACAGCGGTGTTGTAGTTGAGCGAGTCGCCGGTATACCGGCCGTTGTGAGCACCGAATAAGCGCCCATTCCGATGAATCTGAAAAATGTGCGTTAGCGGTTTCCGTTCCGTGTCCCATTTTTGCCCCGTGCTCGTTGTAACAGTAGGCGACTGACAAGATGCAAAGAGCCGGGCGGCAGTAATTTTATGCGGCCACGCGCATCGAATCAGGAATAGATCTCGGGAAGAGCGAGTCGACGGCAAGCGGCGTAAGCCGCTCGACCGAGTTGCACTCGGGAACCACAAAAGCGCTACAGCGAGAGCGGACAAACGGGGTACCACTGTCCGGCAGATTTGACGGTGGAATTCAGAATATTGATAGAGGTCACGACAATATGGGGAAGTTCCTCAGGCCCTTGGCACGTTGCCGATTTCCAGCTGTAAGCCCTATGGTTTATGTTTCCACAGTTTTATTGATGACGGCCTGCTTGGCGACGAAATCGGTGCAAGCGCGCGCCGTCGATCTCGATCACCGAGTCAACTTTGACATTGGTGCGCAGCCGGTTGGTTCCGCTCTGATTGAGTTCTCGAGGCAAGCCAACATTCAGGTCGTGCTTGGATCGGGGACTGACCACTCGGTCGTTGTCGGCCCGGTGCGAGGATTGGTGTCGGCTCGCGCTGCGCTCGATCTCCTGCTGAGGAACACCGGATTGAAGTACACAGCGGTCGACGATTCGGTGAGCGTAACACGTGCGAGTGGTACGGCGGCGAACCTCCAAAGCGGCGCTGAAAGCACCTCGAATTCAGCGGCCGCCACCGCAAATGCTGGCCAGGGGCAGAGCGTTGGTCATCAAGGCGAGCGGCTGCAAACTGGCCTGGGCGTACCCTCGGAACATGAGGATGAGAGCGGCCATCTAGAGGAAGTGATTGTTACGGCACAAAAGCGCTCCGAAAAACTCTTGGACGTTCCGGCGTCGGTTGGTGTGTTGACGGGTGGGCAGCTAGAGTCCTTGGGCGCGAACTCCCTCGCTGATCTGGCCGGGTACGTCCCCGGTCTTTCGATCACTTCCCACGGCGCGCCAGGGGCCAATCAGATCGTCATTCGCGGCATCGCGACGACGTTTCTAAATCTCACCGGTCCGCCTACCGTCGCGACCTACATTGACGACGTTCCGGTCGGCTCCGCGACCAACGGCGCTGAGTCGGCAGCTTTTGGTTTGGACTTAATGCCCTATGATCTCGACAGAGTTGAAGTGCTCGAGGGTCCGCAAGGAACCCTTTACGGAGCAGATGCCATGGGCGGAGTGGTCCGATACGTGTTGCGGAAGCCCAGCCTCAATGACTCTAATGTGCGGGTCGGCTCCTCGGTGGGAACTGTCGATGGAGGTAGGACTGGATGGGGGGTGCGCGGTGCGATCAGCCTGCCCTTGGTGACTAATACACTGGGGCTATTGGTCAGCGCCTACGATCAACACAACGCTGGCTGGCTCGACAACATTGGTACCGGCATTCGTGACGCGAATTCCTCAATTCAGTACGGCGGTCGAGTGTCACTGTTTTGGCGTGCGACGGACCGACTTTCGATTCAAGCAACCTGGTTAGCTCAAGGTAGTAGCGCGGCGGATCTCACCACGCTCGTTATCGATGACCAAACGCGGGAGTCGCTTTTTGGTCCGCAAGCGACATTCACATATTTTCCTCAACCCGTCGACCAGCAAACACGCTTGGCGTCGTTGGTCGTTAATTTGGATGTCAACTTTGCATCCTTGACCAGTGTGTCGAGCTGGTCGCGCCTGCTGACCAATTCCATTGGCGATGTGTCGACATCCTTTGGACCCTTTACGCCGGGGCACCCCGATGCTATTGGCGTAGATTACGTCGGAGATTCTGATACGAAGATCGCACAAGAGTTGCGACTTGCATCGCCCGAAGATGGACGCGTCCAATGGATGCTCGGCGGCCTGTACACCAAGGAAAACTTCGGGGAGACGCAAAATGCCCCCACCTATACGCAGGGCTACGTACCCCTGGGCCCTGACTACAACTTGCTAATTTCGGACGTGCGCGGCGCCTATAAAGAGTGGGCGCTCTTTGGCAACGGAACAGTGAAAATTACCGACCGCATGGATGTCAGTGCTGGGGCGCGCTATGCGTCTAACACACAGTCAGGGTTTGTCGCGGAAAGCACCGGGGCGTTCGGCACTGGTGCGGCGCCGGAGACCAAAAGACCTTACCAGGGAAAGGCGACTTGGATGGCGAATGCTCGGTACCATTTTGACAAGCAGAAAATGATGTATGTGCGAGTAGCAACGGGATATCGTCCGGGCGGGGGGTGCAGCAGCTGCGGAAATCCGAATCTCGGAACGCCGAATTACTATTACCCCGATTCGATCACCAACTACGAAGTGGGATTTAAGGGCCAGGCACTTGATCAACAATTGCAGATGAGTGCCGCACTGTTCTACATCGACTGGCAGAACATTCAGTTGACGCAGTTTAGTGATAAGGGGGTGCCTTTCACCGGAAACGGCGGCAAAGCGGTCAGCAGCGGAGTCGAGTTGACGACCACGTATGCGCTCACCAATAGCCTTCGCTTGAGTGGCATGTTGGACTTCATCGATGCTCATCTGACAGAGGATGCGCCGGCGGCCGGCGGCAAGAACGGCGATCAGTTGCCGGCCTCGGCACGTTGGGCAGGTGCTTTGTTGGTGAACTATTCAGCGCCGCTAACGCGCCAGTTGACGCTGATTCTGTCGGCTGACTACCGATACCGGGACAGTGTCTATAGCCAGTTTCCGAGTTCCAAGTTGCCGGGGTTGATGGATCCGCAGAATCTCGTCAATGTTTCCGGTGGGATCGCGATTGGAGACTTGACGCTTCGGCTATACGGAAAAAATGTTTTCAATAACCAGTCACTGAATGGATTGACCAACTCGACAACGGAAGGAACCTATGCGCATCCCGGCTTGCCGTTCGCACCGGTTCAGCCGCGGACAATCGGTCTAAGTGCAGACTATCGCTTCTAAGGAATTACGTGAATGCCAAACTGGGCAAGCCTCGCGTCTGAGATTCGGTGGCAGATCAGCCCCTTCATTTCAGGGCAATACCGCCCCTCCCGTTCCGCCGAGCGATTCCCCAACATCAGTCCTCGTACAGAGGAAGTGTTGAGCGCGGTGTCTGCGGGAGACGAGACGGATGTCGATGACGCGGTGGGTGCGGCCCGAAGGCGATTCAACGACGGCTCTTGGTCTCAGTTACCCGCGGGCCGCCGGGCGGACATCTTAATGAAGCTGGCGGATCTGATCGCCGCTCACAAGGAGAAGCTGGCGTTGCTCGATACACTGGAAATGGGGAAACCCATTCAGTCGGCGCTCCAGGAAGCGGGCTTTCTCGCGCCCTCACTCCTGCGTTCCTGGGCGGGATTTGCCGACAAGCTCGTGGGTGCCTCCGCCCCTATGGTCGGTGGCTCCATTTTGTTCAACGTCTTCGAACCCAAAGGAGTTGTCGGAGCGATTACGCCGTGGAATTTTCCAACGGCGAACGCGGTGTATAAGTTTGGACCCGCACTGGCGGCGGGTAATGCCATCGTACTTAAACCTTCTGAGCTCTCGCCCAGCTCGGCACTGTTGCTGGCGGAATTGGCGCTTGAGGCAGGGGTTCCCGAAGGGATCTTTAACGTGGTACCGGGCCTCGGGTCCACGGTAGGGGCCGCGTTAGCACTGCACCGAGATGTGGATCTCGTCTCCTTCACCGGATCGACAGCCACCGGGCGAAAAATCATGGAGATGTGCGGGCGCTCCAATGGCAAGTCGATGTTGCTTGAGTGCGGAGGTAAGTCACCGCAGCTTGTATTTGATGATGTTGAAGATCTGGATACTGTCGCGGATGCCGTCGTGAAGAGCGCTCTGGGGAATCAAGGCCAGGTGTGTAGCGCGCACACCCGTCTGATCGTGCATGAGCGGATCAAAGACTGCTTATTGGAGAGCGTCATCAGTCGGGCGAGTAAGCTGGAGCCGAGCGATCCTCTGGACGATGCGACCACGTTTGGACCACTGGCCAGTCCTACACAGCGAGATCGGGTCAAGACCTACATTAGCGACGGCGTGCAAGCGGGCGCGAAGATCGTATTGAAGGGCAGAATTCAGGACCGCGGTGGTTGCTATGTCGCTCCGACCGTGTTCGATGAGGTCGACAGCCGAATGTCGATTGTGAGGGAAGAAATATTTGGACCTGTGCTCTGTGTGCAGCCTTTCAAGACCGAACAGGAAGCCATCGCTATGGCGAACGACAGTCGTTACGGTCTTGCGGCTACAGCGTGGACGCGGGATTTGGGCCGCGCAAAGAGGCTGGCTCACGCTTTGCAAGTCGGAAGCATCTCAATTCGGACTGGCGGGAAGGAGGGACCTGGCACTGGCTGCGTGCTGGGCCACGAACCACAAAAGGCCTCAGGATTTGGGCCGGAAAAAGGACTTGCAGGACTACAATCGTACTCCACACTGAAGGCTGTCACATTCCATGGTGCGTGACGTCGCACATCCATCACTAAAAAGGGAACTTCAATATGAACACTGACACGACTCGAAGGGCAGATGCAACACGGGGAACGGCTCTGTGCCCGAACTTTTATGAGGGACCCAGCGACGCTCGTGGGGACTACCACGCACGCATTCGCTGTTTTACCTATTTAACGGGTGAAGGGCTGGTCGCTGGCAGAAACACCAGCCAGACATTCACCATTGACCGTCCCGCCAAAGAAGTATGGCCTTACATTAAGGATTTTAACCTTTGGCAAAATGGCTATGGTTACTACTACTCAGGGGTGGTCGGCGATCTGGAAGGGGAACACTTCTTTATAACCTCAAAGGATACTCCCCGGAAGAATGCCGCCAACGAACAGTTGCCGAAATCCGCTAAGTCCGCCTATCAAGTGATCAAGGTTCTACCCGAGCATCTTATCGTGATACGGCAGCCAGTGCCGGAAGACGGGAGCAGTGGAGGTGTCAGCCCGGGCTTTCACGTAATCATGCTGACCGAGCACGATGGAAAGACGACAGTAACGCTCTATACGGAGCACGCGGCCAGAACTTCGGACAAAACAGAGGAGGAAGCGCTGGCTCGCTTTCGCAACGGCGCCGAGGAGACGTTGCGAAAGTTTCGCGATAGCTTTATTCCCACCCTCAAGCGGCTCATCTACGAAGCCAAAGGGTGAGCCCTGAGACAAGAAGACTGCGAGTCTAGCCCGCAGGTCTGCGGGCGTTCTCAACATTTGAGTCGATGAGGAGCGTCTGAGCGGCGGTGCCAGAGAAATCTATAAACACGTTGGTCGCAATTGTTGAAAGCACGCATAACAGTGTATCAATTGCGAACGAACCAGGACCTGAATCAACATTGCTGGCATCGACCGCTACGGCGCCGTGGCTGTTGTTCAACCGCCGGCAACGCCGGATGCTTTTGCTGGTGCTGTTCTTGGTTGCGACCTCGAATTTTTTCGACAAGAACGTGATTTCGATACTGCTCGAGCCGATCAAACAGGACTTTCACGTCACTGACACCATGCTTGGACTTCTGAGTGGGTTTTGTTTCGCGGCTTTCTACGCCATTGCTGGCGTTCCCGTTGCACGCTGGGCAGACTGTGGCAATCGCCGGACGGTGATTACAACTGCGCTAGTCGTATGGAGCGCCATGACTTCGCTGTGCGGACTTGCGCAATCGTTTTGGCAGCTGGCGCTCGCTCGGGTGGGTGTAGGGGCGGGGGAATCGGGTGCGATCCCACCTGCTCATTCATTGATCGCGGATTATTTTGCGCCTGAAACACGGGCGACTGCGCTGGCCATTTTGACCTCCGCGGGGACAGCAGGATCTTTGTTGGGAGTGGGCCTAGGAGGATACATCGCAGCGACCCTCGGGTGGCGGGCGGCCTTCCTATTCGCCGGGGTACCGGGGATTGCCTTGGCCGTATTGGCACGGTGCACCCTGGCAGAGCCCCGCCTTCAGCTCGGTTTTCCAGGAACTCGAGCGCCTACTGAAAGTTTGCGCGAGACGCTTGCGAGGCTAAAACTCAAGCGCAGTTACCTCTATGCCCTAACGGGATGCATACTTTACACATTTGTCTTTCAAGGTGGCTTGCTATTCGTCCCGTCTTTTCTCGTGCGGGTGCTGCACGTACCCCTCAAGTCTGTGAGCGTCATGTATGGAGGAGTGGTCGCAACGGCCAGTGTAGTTGGCACGTTAGGCGGGGGGTGGATTGCCGACCGTCTCGGTAAACGCGACGTTGGATGGCTTGCGAGGATACCCACGATCACCTGCATCGCGGCCGCGCCGGTGTACATCTTGGCGTTGTCTGGCAATGACTTTCCAATGTTTCTTATGTTGGTATTTATTGGACAACTGCTCTTAGCTTCAGGACTTCCCGCGATTTTGGCGGCTATTCACGCAGTGTGCGGCACAAGGCGACGGGCCATGGCGATTGCCATCATGTATTTCACGGCCACGCTCGTCGGAAGCGGCTTTGGTCCATTGGTGACTGGGGCTATCAGTGACGGACTCGGTCAGATCTATGGGGCCGAGAGTCTTCGGAGCTCACTAATCATCGTGGTTGCGATACTGCTTGTTGCGGGCGCCTCGTTTTACAAGTGCGCCGGTGCGATGACGCACGATCTGGAAGACTAGCCTGATGAGGGCGGACCCAAGGGTGCATCAGAACTTGCCTCCCGGCCGTGGAGTTCTAGGGGTCCTCGGTGGCATGGGACTTGCCGCGACTGCGGACTCTGTCGCTAAGTCTCGCTTCCAAACGCTCGCACAGTCCTGTTCAAATCGCGCAGACGTCTTACTGCTTGCCTGCACAGAACTACCCTTGGCCGCTGCGAGGACTTCTGGCTGCGGAGGGAAAGTCATCGACACCACGACCGCCCTGGTCAATGCCTGCGTCGCATGGGCAAAATCCACGCAGACGAGGCCAAGTGACACGGACGCCGTCGGCTTCACCCGAGACGGCGATCAGCTGCGATGAAGATTGCCGTCGCTCACTTCATGCACGAAACCGTGACATTTCTTCAAAACGAAACCCGTCTGGATGATTTTATCTATGAGGGATCGCCGCTGGCAGGTGAAGTGCTGTTGCGTTCTGATGAGGGTCGTTATATCGGGGGATTCGTTAAGGTGGCCCGGGAGTTCGACGATGTCGAATTGATCGGTATCAGCTCACCGATGGTCCCCAAAACCTATATAGGGTCCGGGTGGATCACTTCCGAAGCCTACGAGCATTTCCTCGGCCAGATGCTGAATGAACTGAGCGCCCTCGGTCCAATTGATGGGGTGTACCTGTCGCTTCACGGGGCGATGGCTATACGGGGTGTGCTGCGGCCAGAGGCGGACATTGCGCGCCGCATCCGTCAAGTGGTCGGGCCAACAACTTACATCGCGGGTACCTTCGACCCGCACGGCAACGAAGATGAGAGCTTTCTGAGGTCGGCCGACCTTGCATTCTGCGCCAAGTACTACCCTCATTACGATGAGTACCTTCAGGGGTGCCGGGCGGCTCGGACGCTCGTGCGCGCGATTCGCGGAGACTATCGACCCTCGCACGCCACCTGCAAGGTTCCCATCCTGACACCCACGGTTGCTCAATGGACAGGCGCACCGCCGTGGTCCGAATTGGTCCAGCGAGCGTTAGTCTGGGAGGCGCGCTGCGTGGACCTGTATGTCAATGTATTCTTCGGCTTTCCCTGGGGCGATGCCACGGATGCTGGCCTAACCATTCAGGCACTGACGAACCAAGACCCGCTACTGGCTCGGAAAGCCGCAGCCGACCTCGCCCATGCCGCCTGGCGAATGCGCCAAGGCCTCGTGAGCGCGGCGAAGGTCTGCAAGGTGCGAGAGGGTGTTCAGAAGGCGAAGGCGCTCGCAGCGACTGCAAAGGTGGTGATAGCGGATCACAGCGACCGCTCCGGTGCGGCCACCTGGGTGTTGTCGGAGGTTATCGCGCAGGGATTGTCACATACACTCGTCGGAACGGTAGTCGACAGGACTCTGGCCGCTCGGCTCCAGCATATCGACGCACAACCCGGCGATACATTTGACATGGAAGTCGGGGGGAGGATCGAGGAGTCGGCGGGCCCCGCGATCCGAATTGTCGGCAAGATTCTCAAGATTGTCAGGGCCGATGCCCCGCCGCCGTATTGCGGCAATTCTCCCTGGATTGTTGTTGAATTCGGCGCGAGCAATCTCTTGATCGTCACGCCATTTCTGGCCCAGATAACTGAGCCAGGCGTGCTGACTGACTATGTCGGCTTGCACTTGGACCACATCTCGACCTTCGTACTCAAGTCCCGCGTTCATTTCAGACGTGGGTTTGTCGACAGTGGCTTTGCGCAGCACGTCATTCTGGTCGAGCCGGAACAGCCGTTTCTGGGGACCACACGGCTAGACGCTCTGCGCTATGAGCACCTGAAGATCGAGGAATACTACCCCTATGGGTGCGACGCGTTTCAGCCCAAGGTGATCTCAGGCGGGCATCAAGGCGGTGGGAGCACACATGCTTGATGAGAAATTGATGGGCGCGCTGTTTGAAGACATGTTGCGACGAAGTAACGCCGTCGGTGCGCAACTTTCGATCATTGAGGGTGATCAGCAACTGGACTTCGCAGGGGGGTACGCGAACGCAGATCGTCAGTTGCCGATGACGGCGGATACGCTGATGCAGATTGGCTCCATCACAAAGCTGTTCAACGCGATCCTCGTAGTCTCGTTGGCTGACGAAGGAGTTCTGGATCTTCATGCACCCGTTCAGTCTATTACTCCAATGGTCCCTCTACCCGCGCACCGAGCAAGCGAACGTTTAACGCTCGCGCGCCTGCTCTCGATGTCCTCCGGGCTAGATAACGGGCCTTATGCGTACTACGGGGGTGGTGAGGATGCGCTCGGGCAGTACGTGGCACATCTGAAAGCGCTACCACAACACTTTTTGCCGGGGGAGCACTTCGGTTATTCCAATGCCGGAACGTGCATTGCGGGCTACATCGCCTCGCATGTGACGGGCAAATCTTGGGAGACCTTGATTCGAGAGAGGATCTTGAAGCCAGCTGGATTGACTCGAGCAGCTCTTCTGGAGGCGGACGTCCTGTATCAGCCGATGTCCGCCGGACACGTGCTGTCGCCCGGCGGCGCCCTGGAGGTGATAGATCCTGTATTGACCATGGCGCGGGCGCGCGCGCCGTCCGGTGCGTCTCTGGCATTGAGCACCGGAGATCTGGCCCGATTCGCCAGAGTCTTTTTGCAAAGTGGTGTGGCCGATACGGGCGCGCGGATTGCCTCTGATCGCTGCATCGAGTGGATGATGAGTGCGCGGACCGCAGTGCCCACACGAAAATACGGTACGCAGTGGTGCATGGGTCCGTACACTGGCGATTGGAACGAAGTCAGGATCTGGGGTCACGGCGGTACATCGCCTACCTCTTCATCATTTCTCCATTGGATTCCTGATCGACAGGGAGTTATCGCGTTCACCGTCAATACTCACAGCGCAATGGGAGAGTTCTCGAGGATCGCCTTTGATGAGGTGACGAAAATCGCCTTCGGCACCAGCAAGCCTCGATTCGATCTCCCCGCTGAGGATCCCCCGCCAACCGACCATCGTCGCTATGTAGGTACCTATGCGGAGCTCGGCGCAACGATGGAGGTGGCTCGAGGGGACGACGATATGTTGGAGATTCATATCTGCCCGCGCGCCTCAGCGCATCGTTCTGAACAACGAGCGGTCTTGATCCCTCTGGGCGAAGACCGTTTTTTGGTGAGTCCTCGAGATGGCCCCGACAAGCACCGCGGTATCGTTGACATGGCTTTCTTTGGTGATGACGGCCAGGGACGTGCCACCAACGCGCTCAATCTCGTGTTTCCGATGAGTCGCGTCGCTAGTTAACGCAAAGTCCCTGAAGTCAATTGCGCTATTTCATTCTCACGCTATCTGTTTTGGTAGTGATGTCACTAGCTTCCACGGCAACTCGGGCTGAGGGCGTGCTGTTGCCGACACCCCAGGGGGAACTACTGGGTGAGTCGATTGGGCCGGCGCACGATGTCTCGGTCTTCAAAGGGATTCCATATGCCGTACCTCCCGTGGGAGTGCGTCGATGGAAGGCCGCCGAGCCCGCTTCTGCGTGGAAGGGTATTCGCAGGGCTGACTTTTTTGGACCGGAATGCGTACAACCCTCGACGCTTGAAGAGACGGAAAATCCGGAATCATCGTTTTTCTATCACAACCCAGCGTTGAGCAGCGAAGAC
>Ga0105240_10005639_pt1 | contig 18584 bp, 18 predicted proteins | sample KBSC54metaG_FD_80426 | JGI IMG/M metagenome (GOLD analysis project Ga0105240, IMG submission 80426) | Corn rhizosphere microbial communities from Kellogg Biological Station, Michigan, USA - KBS C5-4 metaG | ecosystem: Host-associated > Plants > Roots > Rhizosphere > Soil | place: Michigan, USA... | reverse complement strand
CCCGCCGACATGCCCGCCGACGTGATGAGCAGATCGCAGCCCATGGCGCGCTGCATGCGCTCGCGAAGATCGGCGGGATCGTCGCGCGCGATCCCCAGATTCAGCGGCTCGCCGCCCGCCGCGCGAATCAGCGTGTGCAGCGTGTAGCTGTTCGAGGTCACCACCTTGCGGCCAGCGAGCGCCTCGTGAAACCGGTCGAGGTCCACGATCTCGTCGCCCGAGCTCATGAAGGCCACACGCGGGCGGCGATACACGTCCACGCTGGCCGCGCCCACCGACGCGAGCACGCCGATCTGCGCGGCACCGAGCGCCGCGCCGCGATCGAGCACCACCACACCGGCCTCGATGTCCTCGCCGCGCGGCCGGATGTTGCGCCGCACGTCGCGCGCGCTCGTGATCATGACCACATCCGTCGCGCCGTTCGTGTCCTCCACGCGCACCACCGAGTCCGCCCCATCCGGCACCGGCGCCCCGGTCATGATGCGGATCGCGGTGCCCGCCTCGACGGGCCGTGATGGGAACTCCCCCGCCTGCACCGACTCGAGCACGCGCAGCGACACCGGCGCCTGTTCGCTCGCGCGCTCGATGTCCGCCGCGCGCACCGCGTAGCCGTCCATGGCGGAGTTGTCCCACGCCGGCAGCGTGAGCGGCGCGGTCACCGGCGTGGCGAGCACGCGCCCCGCCGCGTCGAGCAGCGCCACGCGCTCGACGCCAAGCGGTTCGATCCCCGCCAGAATGCGTGCGCTCGCTTCAGCGACGCCCAGCACTCAGCCCGTGCCTCCCAGGGTGAACGCCGCCAGCGCCTCGGCAATCTCATCCTGCACCTGCGTCACCTCGCGCGCCGGCACCGTCCAGTTGTTGCACAGCACGCTGAAGATCAGCGTGTGCCCGTCAGCCGTCGTCACGTAGCCGGAGAGCGAGCGCGCGTTGGCCACGGAGCCGGTCTTCGCGTGCACGTTCCCCTGCGCGGGCGTGCCGCGCATGCGACCTTCGAGCGTGCCGTCCACGCCGGCCACCGGCAGTCCATCGTAGAACGGCGCGAACGAGGCCGTGTCCTTGCGGACCGCATCCAGGATGCGGACCAGCGTCTCCGGTGTCACGTAGTCGTAGCGCGAGAGTCCGCTCCCGTCGCGCATGACGATCCCGTCCGGCGCCACACCCCACGCCGCGAGCTGCCGCTCCACCACGGCGGCGCCGCTGTCGGCGCGCCCCACGCTGGTTTTCTCGAGCGCGATGGTGCGCAGCAGCAGCTCGGCGATCTGGTTCTGCGACGGCTTGAGCATCGCGTGGAGAATGTCGCGGAGCGGCGGCGACTGGTACACGAACAGCGTATCGGGCGCATTCACGCGCTTGCGGCCGCCGCACGCCGTCACCGCCGTGTGCCCTCGGAGTGTGATGCCGCGCGCCGCGATCGCAGTGCGCAGCGCGGAAACGAACGCGGACTGCTGGTCCGGATACACGATCTCCAGCGTGTCCGTCTGATACGGTGCAATGAGACCGCTCACGATCACGGCGCGCGTGAGCGTGTCGAGTGACGTCTCCAGCGCCACGTCGCTGCGCCGCCGGAATCGGGCGCGTGCCAGCGCGGCCGCGCCCGTATCGGGCGGGAATCCGGTGCGGGCCAGCAGGTGCAGGGTCGGATACTTCGCCGCGGGAATGAGCGTGGCGTGCACCCGGCTTCCGATGCGGGGGCCGCCCTGGATCACGACCTGCGCGAAGCCTTCGTTGAAGAAGAGCGCATCGACTCCCGCACTGTACGACGCGTCCAGATCGTCCCACGACCAGCCGTAGCCCAGTTTGGAACCGATGAACGGATCCGGACCCGGCACCACGTGTCCGCTAATCGCGTGAATGCCGCGCGCCGCCAGCGAATCCGCGATCTCCGCCATGGGCGCCATGGCATCGCCGCGCATGCTGTCGCTGAAGCTCGGGTCGCCCCGGCCATTCACGATGAGGTCACCGTGCAGCACCCCTCCGCACACCGCGCCCGTCGTCGTGAACGTCGTGCTGAAGTGGAAGTCCGCGCCGAGCTGAGCGAGCGCGACGGATGCCGTCACGATCTTCATGTTCGACGCCGGCATGAACAGCTTGCCCGCGTTGCGCGAGTACAGGGTGTCGCCCGTCTGCGGGTCCACCACGAGGATGCCCCAGTTCGCGTTGCGGAACTGGGACTGGTCGGCGAGCGAATCCACGGCGCTGCGGAAGAGCATCCGCGGCGACCTGCCGAGCGTGCGCGGCGCCGCGGCGTGCGTATCGGGCGTGGGCACGCCCATTGGCGGTTCGGGCGCCACGCGGCTGGGCACCGGACGCGGCGTCGCGCAGGCGGCGAGTACGCTGGTGGCGAGTACGCTGGCGCCGAGCGCGCTGGCAGTACGCGCGCACGTGGCGCGCGTGCGCACGCCTGAAGGCAGGCGCAGCTGCATCACGATCTCCGCATCACAGAGCGTTCCACCAGCTCCGCCAGCGTCGCGAGCCAGTCGGGATTGTCAAAGCGAATCACCGGCACCTCTCCGGGAAAGTCGGCCGTATCGGTGACGACGGCCAGGTAGTGCGCCGCCAGCGGCGACGCGGCATCATAGAGCGGCAGCGGACCCGCCGCCGCGCGGAAGACCTCGATCTTGGGGAGTGCAGACTGCTTGAATCCCTCGCACAACACGATGTCGGCGTCCGCCATGTAGCGCTCCGCGATCTGCTCGGCGCCCAACTCCTCGGTCCACCGCTCGATCAGCGCGAACTTGTCGGGCGACACCATCGCCACGCGTTCGGCGTGTCCTTCGTGATAGTGCCGGTACGTGTCCGTGGTGGAGGGGTCGATGTTGAACGTATGCGTGCCGTGCTTGATCGTCATCACCCGGTGGCCGCGTGCGTGCAGCTCGGCCGCGAGCCGCACGGCGAGCGTGGTCTTACCATGATGCTTGCGACCGATGATCGCCACCATCGGTGGTCGTGGCATAGCGCTCCGCGAGCGTGAGCTCGTCCGGGGAGTTGACGTTCATGAAGAGGCGCGCGGGATCACCGTATGCCCGCACCGACGCAGCGGCAAGTCGCGCGACGCGAACATCGTCGTAGAACCCGATCACGCGCAACTCACCCGCTTCGAGCCGTCGCGCGATGGGCGCGATGCACGCCGGAGCGTAATATGCGCAGAGGGGCTCCAGGCCGCGCCGGGAGTCGCTCTCCGGCACCGCGACATCCGCCGCCTCGCCGAGCGTCCTGAGCTCGGCGAGCAGCCCGGCCGGCACGAACGGCATGTCCCAGGCGACGACGATGGCGGGCGCATGGGCGTGCACGAGTGCCGCGTGGATGCCGCCCAGACTTCCGGACCCGGGATAGACGTCGCCGGCGACGGGCACATCCGGCAGCCAGCTCGACGCGGCGGGATCGTTGGCGACGAGCAGCAGCCGATCGGTGACGGCCGCCAGCGCGCGCGCCACGCGGTCGATCACGCGTACGCCGCCCACCCGCTCGAGTCCCTTGGCGCGGCCGCCGTAGCGCGACGCCTGTCCGCCGGCGAGGATCACGCCGGCGCATTCCGCGCTCACGGCCGGTGGATCTGCGGCTGACCGCTTACGGCACGACCGGCGAGCACCATCCCCGATGCCCGCGCGATGTCCACCGCAATGGTGGACGGGACCGACGGCGTCGCGACGAGTGCGATGCGCGCCCGTGCGGCCTTGAAGGCGAGCTCGCCGGAAATGCGGCCGGTGACGAGCAGGATGAGATCCGTCGGATTGCGTCCATCGAGGATGCAGGCGCCGATGACCTTGTCCACCGCGTTGTGCCGCCCGATGTCTTCAGCGTGATAGAGCAGCTCGCGTCCGTCGGTAAGCGCCGCCGCGTGAACGCCGCCGGTTTCCTTGTAGCGCCCGCCGCGCGCAAACAGCTCCTTGAACAGCGCGCGCATCTGCGCGAGCTCCACCTCGGGAGCCGCGCCCGTGCGCCGCGGGAGCGAGCTCACGGAGCCGAGGATCGTCGTCACGGCGCCGCACCCGGACGCGAGCACGCGGCGCCGCTCCGCGCTCTCCACGGCGGCGAACTTCTCGGGTGGCACGTCCACCCAGAAGCCCGGCTCCTTCGCGCAGGGACGCATGCGGAGGATGTCCTTCGTGCTGTCGATGTAGCCCTCGCCGTGCAGCCAGCCGACCACCAGCTCATCGAGCTGATCGGGCGTGCACATCCACGTCACGGCGGGCGTGCCGTTCACTTCGAGCCAGACGGGGGTTTCCTCGACGGCGTCCAGTGTGGTGGCATCGGGAGGCATGTGGGGAAGATGCGGGAAGCAGCGCGGTGGGCCAAGGCCCACTGCGCTGCTTCGGGAAGCGGCGGCCTGCGGCCGCCTGCGGGAAGCGGTCGCCAAAGGCGACCTGCGGGAAGCGGCGACTGAGCCTGACGGCTCAGCGCCTGCGGGAAGCGCCTGCCGGGCCGCAGGCCCGGCGGCTGGGAGACCGCACCCCACCGCCTTTCTTTCAGCGCCGCCTCCCCCGCTCCATCATTCCCCATTCCCACGATTCCCCATTCCCGATCGCCGATTCCCAAGGGCGGGGTGGCCCGGCGGGGAGCGTGCCTCCCAGTCGCGCTCCGCGCGACGCTTCCCGCAGGTCGCCTTCGGCGACCGCTTCCCGGCGGCGCGCCGCGCCGCGCGTCAGCCGAATTCCGCGCTCAACGACTCATCCTCCCGCACCACCACCCGCTCCACCACCACGTCCTCTCCCAGTGCCTGCACCAACCGCTCGAAGATGAATCGCGCCAGGTTTTCTCCCGTCGGCACGAGCTGTCCCTCGGCGAACTCCGGAACGTCAAGATTGATGTTCCGATGGTCGAACCGGTCGCGCACTTCGCGCGCGAGCGCCTGATCCAGCCGGCTCAGGTCCACGATCATGCCGGTGGTGGCGTCGATTTCGCCGCGCACGGTCACGTCGCAGGTGTAGCCGTGTCCGTGATAGTGCTCGTTCGCGCAGGCGCCGAACACGGCGCGGTTCTGCGCATCGCTCCACTCGGGTCGGCGATAGCGGTGCGCCGCAGCGAAGGTCACGCGGCGCGTGAGCCGCGCCACCGCCGTGGCGCGCGAGCGATCGGGCGGCATGTCGCGGTCAGCGCGCAAACACGTAGGACACGCCGAAGGTCACCACGATATTGTGCGTCCACTGATTGTCGCCCGCGTTGGCCGGCAGGATGGGCGTGCTCCCCGGCGGCGCCACGAAGAACGAGTTGGGATAGTGGAGCTGGAACAAATAATCGGTCAGGTCCGCGCGCACCGAGATGTTGCCGCCCGGCACGAACCGCAGTCCCACGGATCCGTTGATCGCGAACGGATTCCCGAACTTGTAGCCGCTGGCGTCGGGCTTCGTGCCGCCGCTCGCGATGCCCAGCCCGAACCCCGCCGTCGGCACGAAGTGCCGATAGCTCTTCTGCCCCGTGAGGTTGAGCGTGATGCCCACGTCCGCCAGGTAGATCGCCTGCGACGTTGTGCCGAGGTCGCGCGCGTCATCCGGCTGGCTCGGATCCAGCACGGTCCGGCTGGACGACGCGCGCGCGAGACGTCCGACGAGCTCGGCCGGCCCGCCGACGTGCAGCGCATAGCGCACGCCGAAGAGCGCGCCGCTCTGCGGACCCACGCCGGCTGCGCCCGCGCTCCCCTTGAAGTATCCGCCATACACCGTGAAGTCCTGCTTCTGGGTGATGTCGTGATACGGGCTCTCGCTCGGCGGATAGCCAACCTGCGCCGCGGCACGCGCGGCGCCGCTTCCCATGGATGCAAGAACGAATACGACGCCAAGCACGTGCCTCACGGGCATGCTCCGGTATCTCTGAGGTCGGTTCCGGTCATCTCGGCGGGCTTTTCCACGCCGAGCATTTCCAGGATGGTGGGTCCTACATCGCGCAATGCGCCGCCGCCGCGCAGCGTGCGCGAGCCGCCGGAATCCACGAGGATGAGCGGGACAGGATTCGTGGTGTGGGCCGTGTGCGGTCCGCCCGTCTCGGGATCGATCATCAATTCGCAGTTGCCATGGTCCGCGGTCACGATCAGACGTGCGTCCACGCGCGCCGCGGCGGCGAGCACGCGCAGCAGACACTGGTCCACCGTCTCCACCGCCTTGATCACGGCAGGCAGTACACCGGTGTGTCCCACCATGTCGCCGTTCGCGAAGTTGCAGAGAATGAAATCGTGTTCGGCCGACCGGATCGCGCGGCACAATACGTCCGTCACGCCCGCCGCACTCATCTCCGGCGCCAGATCGTACGTCGCGACCTTCTGGCTCGGCACCAGCTCGCGCACCTCGCTGCGGTAGGGCGCCTCGAAGCCGCCGTTGAAGAAGTACGTCACGTGCGCGTACTTCTCCGTCTCGGCGGTCCGGAACTGGGATTTCCCCTGGTCCGCGAGCACCTCCGCCACGATGCGCGAGAGCACGAGCGGGGGAAACGCCACCGGCACATCGAACGTCTCGTCGTACATCGTCATCGTCACGATCTTCACGGCGGGCCGGCCGCTCACGTCGAAGCTCGTGAATCCCGTCTGCGTGAGCGCGCGCACGATCTGGCGCATGCGATCCGCGCGGAAGTTGAACAGGATCAGCCCATCGCCGTCATGGAACGGCGCCACAGGCGCGCCATCGCACGTGAGCACCACCGGCTTCACGAACTCGTCGCTCTCGCCGCGCTCGTACGCGTCGCGAATGGCCTGCACGGGATCGGTGGCCGATGGGCCGGCGCCCCGCACCATGGCGTCGTACCAGAGCTTGGTGCGATCCCAGCGGCGATCGCGGTCCATGCCGAAGTAGCGTCCGCCAAGCGATGCGATCTGCGCCCGGTTGCGAGTGCGCTCGATCGTCTCCTGCATGAAGCGCAGCGCCGAGCGCGGCATCGTGTCGCGGCCGTCGAGCAGCGCGTGAATGGCCACGCGGGGCACCTGCTCGCGCGCCGCCAGCTCCACAAGCGCGAAGAGGTGCCGGTCCACGGCGTGCACGCCGCCGTTGCCAATGAGTCCCGCCAGGTGCAACGTCCCCCCGCTGTCCCTGACCGTGCGGCAGAGCGACACGAACTGCTCGTTGTGGTAGAAGCTGCCGTCCTTCACGGCGTCATCGATGCGAACGAGGTCCTGCGGCACCACGCGTCCCGCGCCAAGATTGAGATGACCGACCTCGCTGTTGCCCATCTGTCCCTGCGGCAGTCCAACGGCCAGACCTGACGCATCGAGCAGCGTGTGGGGATACTTATTCACGAGCGAGGTCCAGGTGGGAGTGTGCGCCATGGCGATGGCATTGCCCTCGCGTTCGGCGCGATAGCCCCACCCATCGAGAACAAGCAGCACGACCGGGCGTTTCCCCGTTGGTGACATCTTTGCTCGCAGGAACGTTCGCGACTAGCTTTCGGCGCGGGAGTGCGCCGATGAGAATGTATGCGTCCCCACACGCCCCTTCCAGCGATGCGACTGATTCCAATTCTCGCCGCGATGCTCGTACCGGCCGCGGCAACCGCGCAGCACACGACGATTCGAAGCGCCACCGACCTGCGCAGCGCGCCGGACGGAGGTGTCGTGGCGGAGCTGCGGAGCGGCACGCCCGTGGCTCGTGAGCACACGCGCGGCGCCTGGACGGAGATCACGCTGGATGGCTATCTGCACGCGAGCGTCGTGCGCGGCAAACGGCAGGAGTATCCCATTTCCGCCGCCGACGGCGCCACGCTGCGCGCGACGCCATCCCGCTCGGGCACGCCACTGGCCCGGCTGCGGGAGGGCATGGGGCTGCATCGCGTGAGCACGACGGGCGACTGGGTGCACGTACGCCGCACGGCATGGGTGCAGACGAGCGCGCTCCGGAGCACGCAGACGACGCTGGCGGACGCTCTTACGGCGCCAGCTCGCACGGCGCCAGCTCGCACGGCGCCAGCGCGCACGGCGCCAGCGCGCACGGCACGAGCGGTCGCGCGCACGGTGCCAGCGTCCGCCCCGGACAGCGTGGTGAGCGACTCGGGATCCGGTGCGCTCGATTCCGCCGACACCGCGCCCACGCCGGCGTTTGCGCTGGAGCATCGCGCGGCGCTCCGCTTCGCGCCCGATGGCGCCACGCTCGCCACGCTCGATTCCAATACGCACGTCACCACGCTGACGCGCGATCGCCAGTGGGTGCGCGTGCGTGTGGAGGGGTGGGTGCAGGCGGCGGATCTGGTTCCCGCCGACACGAGCGTGCTCACCGCTGTGAGCGCCGCGGATCTGCGCTCCGATCCGGATCGCTATCGCGGGCGGACAGTGCGCTGGCACGTGCAGAAGATCGCGCTGCAGAGCGCGGACCCGCTGCGCAAGGGGATGGCGCCGGATGAACCCTACCTCCTGGCTCGCGGTCCGGGCACCGAGAACGCTCTGCTGTATCTCGCGCTGCCGCCCTCGCTCGTGGACCAGGCGCGGCGCATCGACCCGCTCGCGTCCATGCTGATCACCGCGCGCGTGCGCTTCGGGCGCAGCGATCCATCGGGCGTGCCGCTGCTCGACGTGCTCACGATTTCGCAGCAGTGACGTTCGGAGAGTACCGCCGCCGTCATCGCGGATTCGTATCCGTCGCGCTGCTCGTCATTCTCGCGGCGCTGGGTGCGGACGCGGTGCTGCTGTCGCGTCAGACGGCCTACGAGCAGGAGATCGCGCGGCTGCGCGCGGGCATGAACGACTTCGAGAAGAAGCGCACCGACGCGATTCTCGACGCGCGCGCGCGCCAGCGCCAGGCACAGGAGGAGGAAGTCCGGCGGCTGGCGCTCGCCGACAGCGGCATCCACATCGGTGTGGACGTGGACAGCGGACGCATCTACCTGGAACGGCGCGGCGCGCTCCTGCGGCGCAGTCCGGTGGAGGTCGGTCCGGGACGGCGCATTGGCATCCCGCCCGACACGGTGCACCTCGCCGTCCCCCGCGGCACCCGCACGGTGCAGGCCGTGCTCGGCGCGCGCGATGCGTGGGACGTTCCGGACTGGGTGTATCGTGAGCGGAAGCTGCCGGTGCCCGCGGACCGCCACGTCACGGGCGCGCTGGGTCCGGTGGCCGTCGTGCTCGATGGCGGCACGGTGATCTACTCCATGCCCGCCACGGGCCCGCTCGCCGACTCGGCGTACGTGCTTCCCGGCAGCATTCGCCTGCGCGCCGAGGATCTGGACGCCATCATGCCCAACGTGCAGCGCGGCACCGCCGTGTACTTCTACTGACGCCATGACGCTGCTGACGCCATGACACTGCGCGCGTTCACTTCGATCTCGAACGCCTTCCGGGACAACGCCCGCCTCACCGTCATCCTGATTGCCGGTGCGCTGGTGGCGACAGCCTCCGCGGCCGCGGTGGGGTACTCCGTGTGGCAGGTGCGCTACCACCTCGCCGTGAGTCGTCTGGTCTTCAACCGGAACTGGGCGCTGCTCGATGAACTCACGCACGACTTGCATGCGTCCGACGATACGCTGCACGAGGCAGCCCCGGCCGAGGATGCGCCATCCGCCAACGCGCCCTACATCGTCGTCAGCATTGCGGACCGGCGCATGTGGTACAAGATGGGGAACGAGACGCTCTACTCCACGCGCGTGGCCGTGGGCAGTGGCAAGACGCTCGTGAAACAGAACGGGCGCGACGAATATCGCTTCGACACGCCGCGCGGACGCCTCGTGGTGCAGAGCAAGGACGTGGATCCGCCCTGGGTGCCGCCCGACTGGCACTTCGTCGAGATCGCCAGGAAGCGCAAGCTGAAGCTCGTGAAGCTCAAGAAGGGCGACAGCATACCGGCCGGCGATTCGTCGTTCATTACCGTCGCTGGCAGCGACGTGGTGCGAAAAATGCCCGACGGAACAATTGTCCCGTTCGAGACGAGCGAGGGGCACGAAATCGTCGTCGGCAAGGAACTCATCGTGCCGCCCTTCGGCACGAATCAGCGGAAGTATCGCGGCGTGCTGGGCAGCCACCGGTTGAATCTCGGCGACGGATATGCGCTGCACGGTACGAACGAGCCGGCCTCGGTGGGCAAGGCCGTCAGCCATGGCTGTGTGCGCCTTCGGAACGAGGACATAGACTATCTCTACGGCCTGGTTCCGGTAGGTACGGCGGTCTACATCTACTGATCGTCTGGTCAGTCAGAGCCCCCGTTCCAGCCCGTTCCAGCCCCTGACGCCGGTAGCGATGGACCGAAGTTTTACATAGGGTTACCGGTTGGCTGCGTCGCTCGTGTCGGGGTATGGGTCTCTGACCGGGCTGGCGTGTCGTGGAGCCGGCTCTCTTGGGGGGAGGAGTGCAGCGTGGCAGGGGAATCAGGGAGGGAAGCGTGAAGATTGTCAGGCCTCGCGTGGGAGGCGTCGTGCGCACGATCGCCCTCGTCGCCGCCATTGGCGCGGTGAGCAGCGCATTTGGTGCGCCACTCAACGCCGATGCCCGTCCGGTTCCTGCTCCACATCCTGCCGTCACACGCGCCGCTGCCGCCACACGCGCGCTCTCCGGCGCCGACGTGCTCTTTCTCGATTCGCTGGTTGGCCGCAGTCGCAAGCTGCGCGCCTTTTTCGTCAGTACGGCCCACCCCTCGTTCGCCATAGACATTCTGCAGCGCCTCTTCGGGGATTCCGCCGCGAACAGACCCGGCGTGTACACCGTGAACGACAGCTCGCTCACGGATCCGATCTCGCTGATCACGCTCGTTCCCTTTGCGCAGAAGCTGCATGGCCGGATCGGTTCCTACCGGCTGGGCTTCTGGCCGTACGAGCGCCACACGCCGCGACAGGAGATGTACGCGAATCCTGACGGCTTCGTGGAAGTGACGCCGGACAACGAGGACGTGCGCGTGTCCGAGCACTTCGCGCTGCGCGACTTTCTCACGCACGACCAGGAAGATGTCTGGCCCAAGTACCTCGTGCTCGACGACAAGCTCGTGGACAAGCTCGAACTCGTCATCGAGGATCTCGAGGATCACGGCGTGCGCGTGGATCACATGACGGTGATGTCGGGTTTCCGCACGCCCGAGTACAATCGCGAGGGCGTGGGCCGCGGCCGCGTGCGCGACAGCCGCCACCAGTACGGCGACGCCGCTGATGTCTTCGTGGACAACACCGGGTCGGGGCGCATGAGCGATCTCAATCACGATGGCCGAGTGAACTGGCGCGACGCGAAAGTCATCCGCGACGCGGTGGATCGCGTCGAAGCCGCGCACCCGGAGCTCGCCGGCGGCGCCGGCATCTATCGCGCCACGTCGAAGCACGGGCCGTTCCTGCACATCGACGCGCGCGGCATGCGCACGCGCTGGGGCCGCGGATGACGGTTCCGGCGGCCGTTTCGTCGAGCGCGACCGGAACGTCCTCGCGCCGTCACCGCCGAATCGCACGCCGGCTCACCTTCCTCTTCACGACCTGTTCCGCTGTCGCGTTCGTCTCGGCGTATCACCCGTCACATTCGCTCGAACACCCGCCATTCGCCGCCGACAGCGCCGTGGCCACACTTGCCGTGGACAGCGCGTTCGGCACCCTTGCCGCCGCCGTCGAACCGGCGAGCAATGCCTACGGGCGCAGCGGCGCCGTGTGGATGCGCACCGCGCTTCCGGGCGAGGCGGTGGACTATCCCATCGACCTCCACGGCGCTGACAACGGACTGCGCTACAGTTGGGAGACGGTGCCCGATCTCGTGGGCTCGGACAGCACACGCGTGCTCGACGGCGGACCGCTGGTCGCGCCGACGCAGCCCGGCTTCTACCAGCTCGTCGTCCATCGCGACAGCGCGCGCTTCGCCGTACCCGGGCCCACGCTCGCGGTGCTCGTTCCCTTCGTCGAGAAGCGCGGTCCCATGCTGGATGGCTATCGCATTGGCATGTATGACGGCGAGCGCCACAGTCGGGACCGTGCCGACACCGCCGCCACGCCCGAGGGCTTTCTCAAGGTGATGCCCGACGAGATGGATCTGCCGATCAGCCGGCACCTCCAACTCGGCGATTTCGTCACGCAGGATGGGCAAACCACGTGGCCGCGCTTCGTGGCGCTGAGCCCGCGCGTGATCGACAAGCTCGAGCTCGTGGTGGAGCGGCTGACGCGCGCGACCCGCGACGGAAACCTGCATTACACCGTCTACGTACATTCAGGTTTCCGCACGCCCGCGCACAATCGTCTCGTGCGTCGCGCGGCGCCGGACAGCCGGCATCAGTACGGCGATGCGGTGGACGTGGCCATCGACGCGAATTCGGACGGGCGGGTGACCGCCGCGGATGCGCGCCTGGTGGCGGCGGCGGTGGATTCCGTGGAAGCGGAATATCCTGAACTCACGGGCGGCATGGGGCTGTATGTGAGCAGGCGCTATCACCATCCTTACGTGCACATCGACGCGCGCGGCACGCGGGTGCGCTGGCACGGCTGACCGCGGCACTGGACGCACCGGGGCAAGTCACATGCAAGATCAGTTACGCGAACGCATTCTGCGCAAGCTGGAAACGCTGCCCGACGTGCGCGGCTACCAGGTGCTCGACTTCGTCGAGTTTCTCGAGTCGCGCTACGCTGAAAAAACGGCGCAGTCGCCCAACGTCTTCCAGCGATTCGCCGAGGGCGTGGAGGACAGTCTGCGCGCGGGGCGCGTATCGGCCAGCACGATCGCGGAAACCATGGGGCTGCTGAACAAGGCAATGGGCGTGCTCTCCGGCGTTGCGGCCGCGGGCAAGTCCGTGGCGACCGACGTCATGGATGCCGCGACGCGCCCCGCGGTGCGTCCGCCGGCGGCGCCGCCAGCGGCGCCGCCAGCGGCTCCGCCGCCCATGGCGACGTCGCGGCCGCCTGTTCCGCCGCCGCCGAGCGCGCCATCGCCGCCGCCGCCGCCCTCACCCGCCAACAACTCGGGAGGGACCAGCTCATGACCGGCATCACCGTTAATCGTGGCTTCCGTTCACGCGAGAGCCGCGCGCGCGAACGCGCGCGGCGCCGCAGCGGCGCCAAGCGTACGCTCATGGCGACCATCGGGCGCATCCCGGCGTATCTGCGTCTGCTGGGCGGTCTCCTGCGCGATCCGCGTGTGTCTCGCGTGGACAAGGCGCTCGTTGTGGGCGCGATCGCCTACGTCGTCATGCCCATTGATGTCATCCCCGACTTCATTCCCTTTCTCGGGCAGCTGGACGACGTGTACGTGCTGATTTTCGCGCTGCACCGCCTCGTGAAGCGCGCCGGAATCGACGTCGTGGAGGATCACTGGGAGGGCGACCCCGCCGAACTCAGCCTCGGCAACATGCAGTCGGTGCTCGGTGCCGCCGCGCTGTTCCTGCCTCCCGCCATCCGGCGGCGATTGCGGCGAACCGTCTGGTAGCGCAGCACCCGTGCGGCGCGGACCATTCCCTATTGTCCGCCGCATATCTACCTTTCTCCATGGCTACCAGAGTTCGCCCCAACCGGCCCGCTCCGTCCACTCAGGTGGAGAGCGGGCCGTCGCGCATTACAGGGGACAGAGAGAACGGAACGGCGCGGGTTCGAGCGCAAAGCGCGCTCACCTTTGACGACGTCCTGCTCGCGCCCCGGCATTCGGTGACGCACCCGCGCGACGTGCGCACCGCATCCCGCTTCACGACCGGTATCGCGCTCAACATCCCGCTCATTGCGGCCGCCATGGACACGGTGACCGAGTCGGACATGGCGATCGCCATGGCGCGCGCCGGCGGCATTGGCGTCATCCACAAGAACATGTCCATCGACCGGCAGGCCGCCGAGGTGGACCGCGTCAAGCGTTCGGAGAGCGGGATGATCATCAATCCCATCACGCTCGCCCCCGACGCCACGCTGCGCGAAGCGAACGCGCTCATGATGCGCTTCAAGATCTCGGGCGTTCCCGTGGTGGATCGCGACGGGCGGCTCCTCGGCATCATCACCAATCGCGATCTGCAGTTCGAGCGCAATCTGGATCGTCCGCTCCACGATGCCATGACGCACGAGGGACTCGTCACCGCACCGGTGGGTACCACGCTCGACGAAGCCGAACGCATCCTCGGCAAGCACCGGATCGAGAAGCTGCCGGTGGTGGATGAGGGCGGCATCCTGCGCGGACTCATCACGGTGAAGGACATCCACAAGCGGCGCCAGTATCCCAACGCGAACAAGGACCGGCACGGACGGCTGCGCGTGGCCGCGGCGCTGGGCGCCGGGGGCGATTATCTGGATCGCGCGGCGGCGCTGATCGCGGCCGGTGTGGACGCGCTCGTGGTGGACACGGCGCACGGGCACAGCGAGGGGGCGCTGCAGGCCACGTCGGCCGTGCGCGAGAAGTTCCCGGACGTGGAGCTCATCGCGGGAAACGTGGCGACGCGCGAGGGCGCGGCGGCACTGGTCGAGCGTGGCGTGAATGCCGTCAAGGTGGGCGTCGGCCCGGGCTCGATCTGCACCACGCGCGTCGTCACGGGCGTGGGAGTGCCGCAGCTCACGGCGATCTTCGATGCGGTGGAAGGCGCGGGCGAGGTGCCCGTCATCGCGGACGGCGGCATCAAGTATTCGGGCGACATCGTGAAGGCGCTCGCCGCCGGCGCCTCGAGCGTGATGATGGGTTCCATGCTCGCGGGCACGGAGGAGAGTCCCGGCGAGTCGTTCCTGCTGGAAGGCCGCCGCTTCAAGATGATCCGCGGCATGGGCAGCCTCTCCGCCATGCAGGATGGCAGCGCCGACCGCTACTTCCAGGACGGCGAGATGTCGGCGAAGAAGCTCGTCCCCGAAGGGATCGAGGCACGCGTGCCGTACAAGGGCCCCGTGAGCGACGTCATCTATCAGATGGTGGGCGGCCTGCGCAGCGGCATGGGCTACGTGGGGTGCGCCGACATTGATGAACTGCGCACGCACACGGAGTTCGTGCGCATCACGCCGGCCGGCCTGCGCGAATCGCATCCGCACGACGTGACGATCACGAGGGAGGCACCGAACTACTCGTTGTAACTCGGTAGGGTTTGGGGAATCGGCAATCGGAAATGGGGAATCGGTATGGCAGTCCGCCCCCTCCCACCGTCCCCCTATTTCGTCAACAGCAGGGAATCGACCTCCCCATTCCCCATTCCCACCATTCCGCATTCCCGATTGCCGATTCCCAGGGGAAGGGTGGTGGAGCGGGGAGCGTCCCTTGACATTGCCCGCCCTGAGACAGATCGTTTGATCGCCTCGGGCCTCCCGTGGCTCCCATCTGCTGGTGCCCCGCGGTATGTCGTCCCTCCGCTCGTCCCCAAAACGAAACATCACGGAGTCCTGAATGAGCTTGTCAGCCGTCAAGAGCCTTGAAGTACTGAACGAGGAAGCGAACGCCGAGGGACAGGACACACTCAGACGTGTGCTTGGCGCCACGAATCTCACCTTGCTCGGTATCGGAGCGATCATCGGAGCGGGGATCTTCGTGCTCACCGGCACGGCGGCGGCGCAGTACGCGGGGCCGGCCGTGGTGCTCTCCTTCATCGTCGCCGGCTTCGGGTGCCTGTTCGCAGGGCTCTGCTACGCCGAGTTCGCCGCCATGATTCCCATCGCGGGAAGCGCCTATACCTACGGGTATGCAACGATGGGCGAGTTCGTCGCGTGGATCATCGGCTGGGATCTGATTCTCGAATATCTCTTTGGCGCGGCCACGGTGGCGGTGGGATGGTCAGGATACTTCGTGGCGTTTCTCAACGAGCTTGGCATCAAACTGCCGGCGTCGCTGACGTCGGCGCCGCTCGCGGTCGAGGGGACGCATCACATCATCCGGAACGCCGGCGGCATCATCAACGTTCCGGCCATGGCGCTCATCGCGCTCATGACCATCATGCTGGTCATCGGCATCAAGGAATCGGCGACCTTCAACAACGTGATTGTGTTCGTGAAGGTCGCGATCGTCTTCCTCGTGATCGGCTTCGGCTTCGCGTTCGTGAACAGCGCCAACTGGCACCCGTTCATTCCGCCGAACACCGGCGCCTTCGGGCACTACGGCTGGAGCGGCGTCGTGCGCGCCGCCGCGGTCGTGTTCTTTGCCTACATCGGGTTCGACGCGGTCTCCACCGCGGCGCAGGAAGCCCGAAATCCGCAACGCGACATGCCCATCGGCATTCTCGCATCGCTCGGCATCTGCACGGTGCTCTACATTCTCATGGCGCTGGTGATGACCGGGCTGGCGCACTACACGACGCTCAACGTGCCGCATCCCGTGTACGTGGCCATCGCGGCGGCGGGACCGGGCCTCAAGTGGCTCACGTATTTCGTGAATATCGGCGCCATCGCCGGCCTGGCTTCGGTTGTCCTGGTCATGCTCATGGGACAGCCGCGCATTTTCTTCTCGATGTCGCGCGATGGCCTCCTGCCGCCGGTGTTCGGCAAGGTGCATCCGAAATTCCAGACACCCTACATCACGACGATCGTCACCGGTTGCGTGGCCGCCGTGGTGGCGGGCCTCTTCCCGATCGATCTGCTCGGTGAGCTGGTGTCGATCGGTACGCTGCTCGCGTTCGTGATCGTCTGCGCCGGCACCATCGTGCTCCGCCGTCGCCAGCCCAACCTGGCGCGCCCATTTCGCACGCCGTTCGTCCCCTGGGTGCCGGCCGCCGGCATTATCGTGTGCGGAGCCATGATGGCCGCGCTCCCGATTGACACCTGGGTGCGGCTCGTGGTGTGGATGGTGATCGGGCTGCTCATTTACTTCCTGTACGGCCACTCCCACTCCAAGGTGCAGCGGGCTCGCCTGCAGATCATGGGCGACGACTGAGCCGCCCGAATCCGTTATCTTCAGTTGCGGCGCCTGATGTTCCGGGCGCCGCTTCGCTTTCCTGGACCATCATGACGCCTGTGCTTCCTGATCTGCTCGCCGTACCGGACTCGCGCCGCCATGCCATCGAGCGGCTGTCTGCCGCGCTCGCCCCTGGCATGACCGTCGCGCTGTCCACGCACATCAATTCGGATGGCGACGGCTGCGGATCGGAGACGGCGCTGGCGCGGCTGCTGGGCCAGCGCGGCATTCACGCGCGCATCGTGAATCCCACGCCGTGGCCCGGCATGTTCGCGTTCCTGCTCGAAGGCGGCGTGGACGAGTGCAGCGCGCAGGGCGCGGCGGCGCTCAAGGGCATCGACGCGCTCATCGTGCTCGACATCAACGACGTCAAGCGGCTGGGCGTGCTGGCGGATGCCGTCCGTGCGCTCACCGTGCCGCGTCTCGTCATTGACCACCACGTCATCACCGACGAGCCGGCGGGCGATGTGTCGTTCACGGACGCGAAGGCCTGCGCCACGGGTGAGCTGATCTTCGACTTCGCGCGCGTGCTCGATCTGGAGCTGACGCCGCTCATTGCGCGCTCGCTCTATGTCGCCATGCTCACCGACACCGGCGGCTTCCGCTTCAGCAACACCTCTCCCCGCTGTCACGCGATCGCCGGCCAGCTCCTGGCGGCTGGCGTGAATCCCGAGGAGATGTACCGCCGCATCTATGCGTCGGTGCCCGTGGGCCGGCTGCTCCTGCTGCGCGACGCGCTCGATTCGCTCGAGGTGGACGCGGAGCATGGACTGAGCTGGATCGCGCTTCCCGCCGGCGTCCTGGAGCGCTACGACGTGCGCTCGGAGGACCTCGACGGCATCGCCGAGCATCCCCGCTCGGTGGCGGGTACGCGCATGGCGATCTTCTTCCGCGATCTGGGACACGGTCAGGTGAAGGTGTCCTTTCGCAGCACCGGCAGCGTGGATGTGAATCGGTTTGCGCGGCGGTTTGGCGGCGGTGGTCATGCTCGCGCGGCGGGCGCGCTCATCAAGGGCACGCTCGACGACGTTAAACACCGCGTCGTGGACCAGGCTCGCGAATTCGTCGGCGAGTAGAACGCGCCGCGGGGCGGCTTTCGGGGGGCGCGCGCGTCGCCTACCTTCCCTTCATGCCCCTCTTTCAGCGCGGCCGCCGCGATTCCACGAGCGTGGAACGGCGCATCCGCAAGGCGATCGCCGAGGTCCGGCCCCTCCTGCACATCGACCCGGTGGGGATCGATCTGGTGCGCTTCGAGCGGGATACCGGCGTGGCCGTGGTAAGGTTCGAGGGCGACTGCCCCGACTGCGAGATGAACGCGAGCATGATGCGCTCCGGCGTCGAGGCCCACATTCGCATGCACGTGCCGGAAGTCCGTGAAGTACGCGCGGTCTGACGGCTCTGGAGAATAGCGAACATGACTGAACCGCTGCAGGCACGGATTGCATCGGCGCTGCACCAGGTCGTGAATGCACGCACGGGTGAGGACGTGATGACGTCCGGCATGGTGCGCGACATCGCGACGACCGTGGACGGAAAGGTCCGCTTCACCGTGCTGCTCGATGCGCTCGATCCGGCATCACTGGTGCGCGACGCGCGCATGGCCGTGGTGCACCTGGACGGTGTGACCGACGTGCGCGTGGACGTGAAGGACGTCGCGCAGGCCACGCAGGGCGCGCCGGCGTCGCATGCGGCGCCCGGCACCCCGCCGGCACAACCGCCGCAGGCCGCGCGGCCGCCGCACGCGCCGCCGGCGGCGGGGCAGGGGCGTGCGCTCCCCGTGATGGGACAGGAGCCGCAGTCGCGCCGCGCCGCGGTGCCGGCGCCAACGCCCGTCGTCTATCCGCATCTCGGGCGCATCATCGCGATCTCCAGCGGCAAGGGCGGCGTCGGG
>Ga0105240_10005638_pt1 | contig 18585 bp, 19 predicted proteins | sample KBSC54metaG_FD_80426 | JGI IMG/M metagenome (GOLD analysis project Ga0105240, IMG submission 80426) | Corn rhizosphere microbial communities from Kellogg Biological Station, Michigan, USA - KBS C5-4 metaG | ecosystem: Host-associated > Plants > Roots > Rhizosphere > Soil | place: Michigan, USA... | reverse complement strand
TCGTTACGTCTTTTTGGATCTCTACGAACGGACCGACAAAAGTCCCTTCGCCGATGGTACATCCATAGAGATTTACGGGCTGCACCACCTTTACATTCTCCCCAAATACAACATCCTCTTTAATATGCGCTTCGAAAATGATAGGCTTCGGCATATACTTAACGGTTTGCTGCTGAATATATCTTATCGATGATCTCCACCGTCTTCAACCCCTCGAATCCATTGGTGGCAATGATACCGCCGCCAGTGAGCACCTCCGCCACATTCTTATAGACCTTGTCGTGGTTGCTCATGGAACCAAGATACTGGCCATAATTGTTAGGAGGATTGCCGGGTGGCAGGTCCTTTATCTCATAGCCCTCGATCTTCTGGTACTCCATCTCATTCAGATATTGACCGCCGATCTTTATGGTGCCCTTTTCCCCAAAAATGGTCAGGGAACCTTCCATATTTTTTTCAAAACTGTTGACCGTATAATTGATCGTTCCGATGGCGCCGCTGTAAAATTTCAGACTGATACACCCGGTGTCTTCAAATTCAATAGTACCCTGGTGATGATAATTTCCTGCGAAAGCATGCACGTCCTTTACATCCCCGACCAGCCAGTATAAAAGATCGATAAAATGACTGAATTGCGTGAACAGGGTTCCTCCATCCAAAGCCTTGGTCCCCTTCCAGGAATTTTGGTAGTACTGCTCGTTACGATTCCAGAAGCAGTTGAGCTGAACACTGTATATCTTACCAAGCCGGCCCTCTTCTATCAGCTGCTTTACGGCCGCTACAGGAGGATTGAACCTGTTCTGCTTTACAATGAACAGCCTCCGGTTGGACTTCTCCGCTGTATTGATCATGTCCCCGCAATCCTGTACGCTGAGGGCCATCGGTTTTTCGCACAGTACATGGAAACCCGCCTTCAGAGCCTTGATCGAGTGTTCCGCATGAAGACCATTCGGCGAACAGACAGCTACCACATCTATATCCTTATGCGCCTTCAGCATATCATCCACACTCTTATATGCCTTTGCCTTGTATTTGTCGGCCAATGCCGCCGCCTTTTTTTCCTCGATGTCACAGACAGCTACAAGACTGCCCGTATTTTGAATATGTTCTGCATGTCTTTGCGCGATCCTGCCACAGCCGATAATACCGAATTTTAATGGATTCATTTCTTGTATAGTTATACGATCATATTTTCAGTTTCTCAGAAGGGAAGCTGATCAGCACCCCCATTCCCTTTTTCTGGTAGACAAACATGCTCCCCGCCGCCACGGCAGACGCCCCTCCATCATATACGGCCTGTTTGAGGTCCTGTATATTCCCCGCTCCGCCACAGGCGATCACCGGCAGACTGACAGCCTTGCTCACCTCCCGGACCAGGTCGACATCATAGCCTTCCCAGGTACCATCCCTGTCTATGGAATTCAGGAATATCTCTCCGGCGCCCGCACCTTCCAGCTGTTTGGCCCATTCCACGGGGTCAAGACCCGATCCGCGCGTCCCCGACTGGCCATAGACCTTTTGCTTGCCGAACAGGCTCTTTTTTACATCGACGCTTGCAACAACGGCCTGAGCGCCATAAATATTTCCTATCTTCTCTATAATCGAAAGATCTTCAAACAATATCGAGTTCAGCACCACCTTCTCAAAACCCCCATCAAAGACTTTTTTGGCATCATCCAGCGTCCGGATACCACCCCCATAGCCCATCGGCATAAATGCCTCTCCGGCAATCTCCGAGATCTTTTTGAGGTCCGGCCCCCTTTTCTCCAGGGAGGCATTGTAATCCAGCAATACCAGCTCATCCGCCTCCTTCTCATTAAAGATCTTGACCGTATTGATCGGATCTCCCACATAACGCGCATTCTTGAACCGGACGGTCTTGTAAAGTCCGCCATTCTTAAGCAACAACACGGGTATGATACGCACCTGGCTCATGATTAGGCTTTGATCCTCGAAAAATTTTCCAATACTTTCATACCAAACTTATGGCTTTTCTCAGGATGGAACTGAGTGCCGTATACATTCTCCTTCCGGAAGGCGCAGACAAACTCAGCGCCATACACCGCTGTGGCCGCCACCTCCTCCCTCCGCTGGAAGTCGAAATGATAGGAATGGACAAAATAAAAACGTGGCTCGGCAGGTAAATTTTCCCACAAAGGATTGCTCCCCGCCGGAATGATCTCCCTCCAACCCATATGAGGTACTTTCAACCCCTTCAGTCGGTCATCCCTGAAGCGGATCGTGTCCGCATCCACCCATCCCAACCCATCTACATCTCCCTCCTCACTGTGCCTCGTCATAAGCTGAGCCCCCAGACAGATACCCAGGATAGGTCGCTTCTCCTCCAGCACCAGCCTATCCAAAAGCTGCTTCAATCCGGATGCATGGAGATTCTCCATTCCCTTTCTGAAATGGCCAACCCCCGGCAGGATCAATCTTTCCGCCTTGCCGATAAGGGCGGGATCATCCGTGATCATGGCCTCGACGCCAATGCGCCTGCACATGTTCTGGATAGAAGTCAGATTGCCTAAACCATAATTGATGATTGCCAGCATTATTTTACAGGAAAAAAGGTGCGATAGATGGTTTTAAATGGCTTCAACGCGGGATAACGTTGGTCGATGGGCATTTCATAATCGAAATCGTAATGGCTCCGGGGTGGCGCCTGCATAATGGCATTGAACTCGTCCTCCGTAAGACCGAGCTTTTTCAATACGAAATCATAATCTATCTTGAACTGGGTCGCGTCATAAATAGGCTTTCTCAGCTCTTCCAGCGCCTCCTCCTTGGTGATCTGGCCGCCGAAAATAAGGTCCGACAAATGGGCCTTTCTCTTATCTATGTTGAATTTGGTCGGCAGGATATATCCCTGGTAGAATCGTGTCCATACACTTTCATAGTGCTTGCCGCCATAATCCCGCCATCCCAGCTCCCGCTGTATCAGCTCCTTTATCTTTTTCTTATTGTATTCCACATAGTTGATTACGGACACAGACGTGACACCCAGCACCTGGCGATAATACCTTTTCACCTTCGCATTGGAAAAAGGGAACGTCTTCAACGGCAGCGTGCCGTATGCCTTATGGATGGACTGGATATTGATATGGTCATGCTTGTTGAATATCCAGCTCCTGGGCAGCGTATTCTCCGTCTGGACATTGGTGCCGCTAAGAATGTATTTGATCTTTCTCTCTCCCGCCAGCCTGTACAAGCTGGCGAAAATGGCATGATCCGTAATGGCCTCGATATCTACGACAGAAGCCTTCAGATACGCGATCTGGATATCCCGGAACTCATTCCAGTCGATGACATAGGTGAAGAGGTCGAAGCCCAGCTTCGTAATGATATTTTCTATGTTCATGACGGCCAGCTCGGAATTCCAGCCATTATCGAAATGCACGGCCAGCGGACGAAGCCCCAGCTGCTTGGCCAGATAGGCTACATAAGTGCTGTCCACCCCACCGCTGAGACCCATGATGCAGTCATACGGCTTGTTCTTCCCCTCCTCACGGATCTCATCCGCTATCTTCTCCAGCATCGCCCAGCCTTCCGCCCCCTTGTGCAGACCGGCCTCCGCCTGCTTATACTCGTAGTAATAATTGCAAATGCCCTTCTCGTCGAATTTTATGTCCGGGTCGGCGATAGTATCCATCACGGACAAAGCACACTGCCTGTATTCCCGGTCAGAAGTATTAAACATTTAATTTTCTTTTGCGGTAATCTTCAAATTTATCATGTGGAATATAGCCATTATACTCATGCTTGTTTTGATACATGATAAATTTCTTTTTAATGGCTTCATTCCCGCTATAATCCATCACCACCTGGGCAGGATTGCCGGCAAGAACACAATAACCCTGCGGAAAGCTCTTCGTCACCACCGTTCCGGCCGACACCGTTGTGAAATCTCCCAACACTACCCCCGGAAGGATGATCGAACCCATCCCTATCCGGCAATATTTGCCCAGCTTGATCTCATCCTTTATATGCTGCCTTATGTCCAGCATAAAGTGATTGGAGCTTATAAGCCCGACATTGGGAGCTATTTGCGTATAATCCCCTATATAGATCTTTCCTACAGCCTGTATATAACATCCCGGAGATATCCCCGGCGCCGCATCGATGCCCACATAAATGTTCCGGGGAAACCGTACGGTGGAGGTGAAATGTACAGGCCAGTAGCAATATCGGTTGAATCCTAGTACTTTTTGAAAGAACCACATTTTGAACGATACGGCGCTTTCATTTCCCGTCGTATAATAGATGGGCCGGAGAAAAGGAATGGCTCTTATAACCGCCTTATAGACAGGCCCCGAAAATATAAACCGGTACGTAGCGCCCAGGGCCTTCTTGATCTTGACGGCCACCCAGACCAGGGGGTAGAAGACTTTTCTCATTCCTACTGCTGTCCTTTTGAAATGATCTTGCAGAGGTCGCCGATATTCGCAGCATTCATAATGTCGTCAAGCGAAAAGGTAACCCCGAATTTTTTCTCCAGCTCATCGATCAGGATAAGGTTAGTCATTGAATCCCAGTTTTCTACGTCCTTTGCCCTCGTTTCAGGTCCTACCACCAGCTGCGGGTCTCCGAATGTCTGCCTGCAGATGGTTGTTACTTCTTCCATTATCTGTTCACTTGTCATATCGCATTACTTATTTTCTCAAATAATACAGTGTCATTTTGTCTTCAGCCCTGAATCCGAGGGAAAGATAGAACTCCAGGCCTTCTTTGGTGGAATGAAGCACCAGCTCCTTATACCCCGCCGCAAATACCATTGCCCGGGCATGATCCATCAAAGCCCTGGCAAGTCCTTTTCTCCTGTATTCGGGGTCCGTGGCCACCATATAAGCACCCGGAACTTCTCCCATAAAGATCAGGGCCGTAGCCGCCGTTTTCTCCCCATAATAGACGGTCAGCGCTCTAAAAATATTGCTTTCTATCCCTTTTAAAAAAATATCTTCAGGCAGGGTCCTGTTATTGAACAACACCTTTTCAACCACCCGCAGCCAATCCGAAAGCATAGCCCGATCCTTCACTTCACTGATCGAAAAAGGTGCCTCGCTGACCTCGACGGGGCCGTCCGCTGACCGATACCGGCCTTCAGAAAGCTTCCAATCCTCCCGGGGAAAGATCATATTGGTCCATTGCGCCACGGGCAGGAACCCATTTGCCCGCAACTCCGACTGTACCTCGCTGGTAAGCCATCGCTGCCCCAGGATCAGCGTCCTGGCCCACCCATCCGCTCTTATCTGCCGGGCCAGTTCCCCAATGGCCCCCGCACTAAGCTCATTTACCCCCTCTGCAACAAAGGACATATCCGGCCAGGTCACGGCAGGCTGTGAAAAGCTCCGGAACGAAGCCGCCTCCTTCATCGGATAATGGCCCATCTGCGCGACCATACCATAAATTTCATATAAATTATGCTCTACAGGGTCAATTCTCATTTGCAGAAGCCATTTTTGAAAGGGTCACCCTGTCCACCTTGCCGCTCGTATTGTGCGGCAACTCTTCAATGGTGGTCAGCTGCGTCGGGATCATATAGTAAGGCAATCTTCCCTCCAGCTGCTTCTTAAGCTTATTCGTCTCCCCGGAATATCTCTCCAGGAAAAGACATATGTTGTCTACGCTGAACTTGTTCTTATATACTACCGCCACACAGTTGCCTCCCGTAAACTCCCTCGATGCGACCTCGATCTCGCTCAGCTCGATCCGGAATCCCTGGATCTTCACCTGGTGGTCGATCCTTCCGCAATACAATATATCCCCATCCCCGTCACGGTAGCAGAGATCCCCTGTCTTATACAGCCTTCCTCCCTCCAGCTGAAAAAAGGACTGCTGATTCTTTTCCTTATTGTTCAGATAGCCCGGTGTCAATTGCGGGCTTTCGATACACAATTCCCCCTTTTCGCCCTCCTTCACCTGCCTGCCCGACTCATCCAGGATGAATGCCCGGACATTCTTGAAGGGCTGCCCGATAGCCAGCATTTCGTTATAGCTCTTGGGCGCTGCGTCGTCGAAAAAATATCCGGTACACCATATCGTAGCCTCGGTGGGCCCATACAGGTTCACGATCTTTCCATTGGGCATACAGCCCGCCCACAGCTTTACATTCGTCAGGCCCGAAGCCTCCGCCGTCAGGACACAGTACTTCAGATCCGGAAGGCTGATCTCTTTAAAATAAGGCTTAAGATAGTTGATTATAGAAGGTACGATGCTCGCAAATGTGATCTGATATTTCCGCAGGATCTTTACCACATTCATATATTTGATCCCCTCCGAACTGACGGTATATACGCACGCCCCTTTCAATAACGGCACGAGATAGGACGCCACCGAAACATCAAAGGTCAGATCGAACATCTGAAGAAATCTGTCTTCGGACCCCGAACCAAAACCCAGCTGCTCATACGAGTCCAGGAAGGAAACGACATTCCCGTAATTGATGGGCACGCCTTTGGGAGTCCCTGTGCTTCCCGATGTAAAAAGGATATATAACAAGTCATCATTACCCCGCCCGCCGCCATCCGGCAGGACCGCTCCGGCCGTATGCAGGGAAGAAGTATTTATAAACCGTAAGCTTTCCGCCACAGCTCCCGCAACTTCCGGCCCGTTTTCCGGTCCCAGCACGACATCGATCCCCGCCTGCTCAACGGCAAAAGCATTGCGTTGCGGCGGAAAAGTAGGGCTCAGCGGAACATAGGCATTTCCGGTGAACCAGCAGGCCAGTATAGATGCATAGGTGGAAATGGAATTGGTGGTAACGATACCGACCCTTCCCATCCTGCTGCCACCGATGGCATTTATTGCCTCGATAATAGCAGCCGTCTTTTCTTGAAGGTATTGATAGGTGTAAAATTCATCTTCTATACAAAAAGCGTTCTTTGATACATGCGCCTCAATGGACCTCTTTAATTGTGCTAACATGGTTATTTTATTCTTTTCGATAGTTTGCCGGCCAACCCGTTGTAACAGCTTCTCAGAAAGCTACCCCAATTGTATCCCACGAGCTTGTACATTTTCGCAGCAGTGCTGGGGGAATGCCGGAAAAAGGTCATCAATATAGTTTTTGCAACCTCGCCTTGTGTTCTCTTTATGACCATCCCCGCCTGTTCCTTCTCCAATGGGCAGCCCTCTGTCAGGTATTTCAATGTCACAGGATAATACAGGAACCTTGTCATCGGATTATTGCGCCGCTGGAAATCTATTTGCTCATCATGTACCCTGTACCATGCTGTACCCCCCGGCATCAAAACAACATTGTGCTCCCGGGCCAGCAAAAGCCACATTTCATAATCCCCTTCTCCCGATGGGTTTGTGTACCCGCCGACCCTTTCAAAAGCCTCCTTCTTTATGATCGAGGATAAGGGAGCCTTATAAAATATCAGAACTTTTCCAACAAAATGCCGTTCGTAAGAAGCCCGCGGAGTCAGCAGATAAGGATACACTCGCTGATCATCCTGGTCTAGCTCGCTCAAACCGTAACCAGCCTCGGGGAACTGCTCCATCATGCTAACCAGTACTTCCAGCCCGGTGGGATATAAAAGATCATCAGAATCCAGGTACTTGAGGTATTTACCGCTGCTGAGTCGGGCAGCCAGGTTCCGGTTCGCGAACTGGCCAAGGTTTTTCTCGTTGACAAAAACCTTTATCCTGCTGTCCTTTTCCGAAAAACTCTTCGCAATCTCCACCGTCCTGTCCATCGAACAGTCATCGACGATTATCAGCTCGAAGTTTTTATAAGTAGATGCCAGCACGCTCTGGATCGCCGCCCCAATATATTTTTCTCTATTATACGCTGTCATCAAGACGCTTACCAATGGACCTTCCATCTCTAATATTTAACGGCTTGTGGTGGTTTCTTGCAAATTTCCCGATATAGAATATCCAGCTCTTCTCCTCCCTTATCCAGCGCGGCATTGAACTTATTGATGGCCGCCTTGACTCCCAACCAGTATCTCATGTTGAAAACAAACCATTTGAATTTGGCAGGCCACGAAAGCTTTCTCTCCTTTACAAGTATTTTGATAGTGATCAACGCACTTTTAAACAGGGACTGGCTGAGCCTGGGCCTCAACCCGAATATCTTGTATTCGAAATAATAGACGGCAAAATACCTTGGAAGGATAAACTCGGGCAGATGGTGGTGATAATGATAGGTCATGGCCTCATCCACGTGCCCCAATGTATATCCTTTTAGCAGCATTTGCTTAGCCCAGGAAATGTCTTCCGCAAACTCTATCCTTTCAAAAGGATGCTGCAACATCAAGTCCCGCCGATAGGCCGAGGTGACATTATCCCACCCGGCCTTCTGCCGTTGTTCTTCGGGACTAAGACGCAAAAATTCAGCGGGATCGTCAAATCGATAAAAACGCCTGGTATGCTCCGACATGGGACGAAACCAGAGCATAGGGTTCTTATCCTGCTCGTGTGGCACGATCTGCTGCCCGCACACGCCGGCAACCGTTTCATCTGTAAACCCTTCCACAAAACATTCCAGCCAGACATCGGACGCCGGAACAGCATCCTGCACCGTCATAACGACAAATTTGCCCTTTGCCTCCCTTGCACCGAGATTCCGGGTATCACCATGGTTGAATTCATGGGAAGGTATCTGTATCAGTCGCACAGGATACTGCCGGATGATCTCCAGTGACCTGTCAGTACTGCCTGAGTCTATCACTATGATCTCAGTCCTTCCGATCAGCGTCTGCTCCATCAGCTTCCGAAAAAGCCTGTCCAGCCATATGTCACCATTCTTCACGGGTATGATGATCGAAATAAGTATATCGTCGCCCGTCTGCATGAATGATTAAGCAAAATATTTTTTTAGCCTGAGGAAGGGCATTTCTATGAATTTGTAAGAAAGGGCAGCCAGGCCAACGGTAGCCGTCAGGCAGAATACGAGGAATACTCCATCCGACATGTGTACGGACGGGAAGTACTTAGCCTGTAAAGCCCTATATACAAAAGGTACAGGCATATGATAAAGGTAAATACCATAGCTGATGGTCCCAATATATTGAACTTGCTTGTTACGCGTGAAATATCCGAAAATGCCTTTCCACCCGAAAATACTTACCAGTACGATGGAAAAGGTGCAGCAACAAAGACTGATCTCCCGGTATAAATGCCAGAGTGCGCTGCTCTCCTTAAAAAAGACCAATACCAATACCAGGTGAATAAAGGTGATATAGAAAAGAGCATGCCTCCTGATCTTTAACCAGTCGATAACCGCCCCTCCCTGTACATAAAAATATGCCAGCACCGCACCGACCCCCAATGTGTGGAAATTGGAGAACGGCAGCGATCCAATGCGAATGTTCGAATAATTGATATAGGCGCTTATCAGGGCTACTCCGATAAGTACAAAAAATATCGGCAGCCTGAACCTTTTCGGAGGGAATAACAATATCCAGGGCCAGAACAGATAGAACTGCTCTTCTACCCCCAGCGACCAGAGATGTGAAAAGCAAAGTGCATTATTATTCCCGATCTTGAATATCAGGAAATTCGGCGTGTACGTAAAAAAATAAGGCGTGAACTCATCCTTCCACAAATACAGGGACAGATACCTTTTTGCCAGCCAGAAGAAAATGATAAAAAGGTAATAAATGGGGAAGAGCCGAAGCACCCTTCTCACCATGAAATTCTTTATGATATGCAGACGGGACGCCCCCTGACCCTCCTGCAGCGTGTTGAGCAGTATCGTTGTGATGAGAAAACCCGAGATCGTGAAGAAAACAGGCACCCCATACCACATGTATGGGATCTCTACAGGTGCAAAGTGCGCCAGCAGGGTCATCATCACCGCCAGCGTTCGTAACGAATCGAGCTCAGGGAGATAGCTTATATGTTTCTTTTGGACCTGAGTATGGGGATGGGCCATGGTCAGGGTCTGGGGATATTGGGTCATGATGCGAATCCGGCTTTATGGAAAATTCTCCTGATATAATAAGAGGATATAAAAGGGATCATTAAAAGCTTATCCTTCAATTTCATTTTATCCAGACGGATGTACCGTTTCATCGTCTCCCTTCTCTTCCAATCGAGCAGCCTTCTCACCTCCGGGGACTGACCTTTCACAAGCAGCTGCTTATCCAGGACCTGCAAAAAACCCTCCGCCATCAACTTCATCTTTTTGGACATGGAGTTCTCCGTCACCCTGTAGATGCATAACTTCTTATCGAGATACTCCACCTTTGGATTGAGCCTGAAAATGTTTACCCAGCAATCAAAATCCTCGTGATTAGGAAGACTCGTATCAAATCGCAACCCTTTTTCATAAAAAAAAGAAGCCCTGAACAGAAAGCAATGAGGAGGGATGATCAGGGAAGATTCCCATCTCTTTATCAGCTCTTCCAGCCGGGGAGAAGAATGAAATTGGGCCGATCTGTAAAATTCCGATGGCTGATAGATATCGCTTGACATTCCCGTACTGTAGTCGGTATAAGACACCGCGTCGCCCGCCGGGAACGAACGTAACTGTTCTTCCAGCTTGGAGGGTAAGATCACATCATCTGCGTCCAGGAATTGAATATACTTTCCTTTTGCATGATCCAACCCCGTATTCCTGGCGCCGGAAAGTCCCCTGTTCGCCTGATAGATATAGATGAATCGGGCATCCTGCTCTATCCATCCCTTTACGACTGCTGCAGTATTGTCTGTAGAACCATCATCCACAACAATACATTCCAGCCGGCTATGCGTCTGATCTCTTACCGAGCACAGCGTGTCGACGATAAAACCCGCTCCATTATACACAGGGACGATGACCGAAACCATCTCTTCATTCATCATTTCCGAAGACTTTTCTTAAAGCTTTATCTCAAACGGTTTGACATCAATGCTATTGTGCACCTAACCACGGTTTTCGACGCTTACCCAGTCAGCCGGGTAGTAGGACTCATACAAAAGCGACTCGTCCAGGAAAGGCTTCTCGGGCCGGATGACGATCTTTTCAGGATTGGCGTTCAACCATGCTCCCCACCAGGAAAAAGAACTGTTAGCTATGATCTGGTGCCGGCATTTCGACATTAGAAAAAGCTGAAGATAGTCTTCCTTCCATTGCGCATCATCACAAAACAAAATTCCATTTTCGCTAAACCGGCTTCTGCACCAGGGTATGTCGTCGGAGAAAAAGATAAACACAGGGTCCTCTATCTTCTGTCTCAGCACAACCATCGCCCGATGATAATATGCCTCGCTCAGTGCGCCAAAGCCATTCTCCACGAGGTAATCCGCTCTTCTTATATGGACAGCTACCGTATTTTTCCTGTTCAGCCATTCCGGGAACGCCGGAATGTCAATAGGAGTAAGCTCCTTTAAAAGCGTCGGCCGGATGTCCTTAAAATAATATTCCGATTGCCAGAAACCGCTTATGGAAGTAAGTGCGCCAAGCCTGTGGGGAAGCTTCTGTATCCTGAGCCCATCCTCGGCTATCATCCTATAGCCCGGCATGACCGCCATAATGTTATTATAACGCGTGTTCTTTCTGAGTATTTTGTGGAGGAGCTCACCTTCAATGACTTTCCCTTTGATGCGGAATTTATTCAACCTGAACTTCCGCCCTACACTGTTGTACTTAAAACTATCCGTATTCAACAGCAAAAAAGATTGTCTGCTCCTGATTTGCAAACTACGGCCCGCCGCATACTGGAACAGTTGATTGCCCAGGCCATCCGATATCTTGATTTCAAGAAACATTCCTCTCAGAGATTTTTCAAAGCAGCCATTACAGCTGCCGGGTAACGAGATCCATATAGCCGGCAATGTCATGAAAGCGCTTGTAGTTCGCTTTAAGCCACTCCGTATCCTTATCCCACCATTTGTCTTTCAGCAAAAACCCGATCTGATCTTTCTCAAACCTGTACTTAAGCAGCCTGGCAGGCATTCCACCCACAATGGAATACGGTTCCACATCCTTCGTCACAATAGCGCCGGCGGCAACAATGGCGCCATCCCCAACCGTAACATCATCCAAAATGACGGCATTGAGCCCTATCCATACATCGTTGCCAATCACCACACGCCCCGTCTCATTGTAATAGCTGCCATCAGAGAAGGTGGTCCCGCATTGACCGACGGTTGAAAAGAAGACAGGACTGGTGGAGACAAAACCGCTGGAAGGATGTCTTCCGGGTCCGGCTACCACTCCCTGGCCGATGGAGCAGAACTTTCCGATCTTCGTATTCATCATGGCGTTATACCCGGCCATATAGGTATAGTCGCCTATTTCCACATTGATCAGATGCGAGTTCCTCCCGATGGAATTGTACCTGCCCAACCGGACATTTTGCAGGATCGCAGTAGCGTCTATCGAATGAGTAGGATCACCCGCCGTCTTCCCCGGGCCGCTTATCATACGTCTGATCCTGCTCCCGATCCTATTGAACATGCCACTGGGTTTTTGAGTTGATCACTCCTACATTGGATACCTTATATATCGAGTGCTCCGTCTTATCTTCATCCTCGACCTCGAATTTTATAAGATCGGCGTCGTTGTCGATAAATTCGACAAAAGGGATATGCAATATGACCTTTATATAATAAATACCCGGCAACAAAAGATCGCCGGGTATCACAGCCTTTAACCCCAGCCTTTCCTTTTTGGTATCGTCGAGGTTCAGGTGGCTTGCGAATATAGGTTTTTGGAACTGGTCATTCACGACAATGCTGGCGGTAAGATTTCTCGGCTGATTGACCAGATTGTCTATGCGGATGTCAACATTGACCCTTTCCTTCGTGGTAAAGACGTTCCGGCCCGCTTCTTCATCGCTCAACAGACGGACCTCATCGATGAAAGGCTTTTCAGCCTTGGGAGCGCCCTTGTATGATCCTTCCGAGCTCGTCCTGGATATGTATTTACTTACCGTAGACTCGATGGAATCCTTCATGATCATTTGGCCATTCTCGAGCAGAATGCCCGTTTTACAAAGGTCCACCATGCTGCCCGTGTTATGGCTTACAAAAAGGACGGTCCTTCCTTCCCCCTTGCTCACATCTTGCATTTTACCCAGGCATTTCGCCTGGAAGTCCGCATCGCCCACGGCCAGTACCTCATCGACGATCAATATCTCGCTGTCGAGATGGGCCGCCACCGCAAAAGCCAGCCGCACATACATCCCGCTGCTGTATCTTTTTACCGGTGTGTCTATATAACGCTCGACCCCGCTGAAGTCTACGATCTGATCCAGCTTGACCGTGATCTCTTTCTTCCGCATACCGAGAATGGCCCCGTTGAGGTAAATATTCTCCCTTCCGGTGAGCTCCGGATGAAAACCCGTACCCACTTCCAACAGGCTGGCGATCCGCCCCCTGGCTTTGACAACACCCTGCGTGGGAGTAGTCACACGGCTTAATATCTTTAATAATGTGCTCTTGCCGGCGCCATTTCGTCCAATGATCCCCACGGCATCACCTTGCTCGATCTCAAAACTAATATCCTTAAGGCTCCAGACAATGTTGCTGGTTCCCTTCACGGTCCTGTCATTTACTTCGCCTACCTTCAGAAAAGGGTCCTCTTTCCCCCGCACCCTGGCCAGCCATCTTTCTATATCCCTGGAAACGGTGCCGGTGCCAATTTCTCCTAGTTGATACGCTTTGGATAGATCTTCTACTTTAATTGCGACAGACATAAGCTTTTCTTGATTCCGGATTAAGGGTTGTTCTTCGATATTGAATTATACGGTGTCGACAAAGCTCTTTTCGACCTTGTTGAAAGTGAGTATTCCAATAAACAGGATCAGAAACGTGGCCCCAATGGAATAAGCCAGCAGTCCCCACGTAAAGGTGCCGCTGCCAAGGAAGCCTAATCTGAACGTCTCGATGACAGCCGTCAATGGATTATATGTTACCAGCCAGCTGATCTTCGGAAATTTTTCTATTACCGTCGACAATGGAAAAACCACGGTGGTGGAATACATCATCAACTGCACGCCGAATACCACCAGCAGCGCCAGGTCACGGTACCGCGTGGTCAATGCAGTAACGATCATGCCCAGACCAAGGCCCTGCAACGCCATCAGCAGGACAACCAAAGGAAATAAAACGATATAAGCCGTGAAATGAAATCCATGCTCGCCCTTCCCCCAGTAATACCAGGCCATAGTCAGCAGGAAAAGGATCATTTGTACCGCAAACCGTACAAGGTTCGACAACACAAGACTCAAGGGCATGATCAATCGGGGAAAATATACCTTCCCGAAAATATTGGCATTGTCCTTGAACACAGTAGATGTCTTGGTGATACAGTCTGCGAAATAATTCCACGCCGTGATGCCCGCCATATAGAACAATGGGCCGGGAACCGCACCCGTAGAGATCTTCGCCAGCCCTCCAAATACAAAGGTATAGATCACCGTCGTAAACAGTGGCTGGATAAAAAACCACAGCGGCCCTAAAATAGTCTGTTTGTAAAAAGACACAAAGTCCCTGCGCACAAGAAGCCACAGAAGATCCCTGTAAGCCCAGACGGCCCCAAGATTCAGTTGAAATAATGATGTCTGCGGCCTGAGGACCAGGTCCCAGTGCTCAGAACCTTTCGCTACCTCGGTTTTGCTCATGATATTGGAAATTGCTTATTGTTTTTTGCTCTGGACGCCCAGCCAGCTTCTTATTTTCGCTAATATTGATCCTTTCTGTTCATTCGAATCCTCCTCAAAATATCCCGATCCCTTTCCATAGCCATAGGCCCCGTAATAACCATACCCACCGCCATAATAACCCCCATAGTATCCGCCCTCTGCCTTTACATCGTTCAACAGCAGACATAACCTGGGAAGCTTTTTGTTGATATACAGATCCTCGACCAATCCCAGCTGTTTCCTGAACGTATACCCCTGGCGTGTAATATACATCGTACAGTCGGCAAACCTGCCCAGGTTGACGGCATCGCTGACCAGCCCGACAGGAGCCGTATCCATGATGACCACATCAAAATGATCTTTCACCTCTTGCATCAGCTCGTCCAGCCGCCGGTCCAACAGCAGCTCCGAAGGATTGGGAGGGATGGGTCCGCAGGGAATGACATACAGGTCATCCACCCCTTCCACTTTCACCAGCAGCTCCTCGAAGCTGGCTCTTCCGATAATATAGTTGGTAATACCCATCTTGCGCTTCAGATCGAGACCCGAAACGATCTTGGGCTTGCGAATATCGAACTCCATGATCACCGTCTTCCTGCCCGACAATGCCATTACCGCACCCATATTAGTGCTGACAAAAGACTTGCCTTCCCCGCTGAAAGAAGAGGTCACCATGATCACAGGCTTTTCCACTTTTGAGATCAGGTATTTCAGATTGGTCCGGATGATACGGAACTGCTCCGAGATCAGGCGGCGGCTGTTGTGCTTTACTACCAGCGCCGTTTTGCTTTCGGAATGCCCGATCTCTCCCATAATAGGGGCCGTAGTATACTTCTCGACATCCGCCTTGCTGATGACCTTATCCTGTAACATCTCCCTCGCCGCTACGAATCCCACGGGGATCAACACACCGATAAAGAAATACAACATGTATATTTTCTTCTTGTCCGGACTCACAGGCATATTGGACGCAGTAGCAGGCTCCACCACCCTGGAATTGGAAATGGTCGATGCGGAAGAAAGGGATATTTCCAGCTTTTTCTGCAGCAGCAAAGAATATAGCTCTTCCAGTATCCTTTGTCTCCTTTCAATATTCAACAATCCCAGAGATTTACCAGGCAGGGCGGTGACATGCGATTGCAGCTGTTGATCGACCTTGTCCAGGTTGGTCGACGCAATTATATAGGCCTGTTTCACATTCAAAAGAGCCTGGTAAATGTCCCTCCGGATCTTGTCCAGCGTCTGATCCATGCCTACGATCAGCGGATTCGTGGGGGTGCTGGTCCTGACATTCTTATCTCTTTCCAATTGCACCCGGTTGTATTCACTTACCAGCTGCAGCAACGCCGGTTCGTCAATACCGAGATTAGTAGGTACCAGCTCATACGTGTTCTTTTTATTCGATATGTACTCCAGCATAAAGTCCACGATATGGATCTTTACCTCCTGTTCAGCCTTGAGCTTAGCGCTTTCACCCATCTTTTCAAGGTAGTTTTTGGACTGATTCTCCACGTCATACAACTTGTTCTGCACCATGAAATTGGTCAACACGCCCTGCACCCCCTTGATAGTATCGCTCAGCTCATAGAGCCTGTCGTTGATGAAACGAAGCGTGTTCGCGGCAATCCGGTTCTTATCCTCGACCACCAGGGTATCGTATACCGACATCAACGCATTTATCACATTTATACCCAATGCGGGGTTTTCACCTTCATAGCTGAGACCTAGTATAGTGGACTGGTCATTGGGCTGGGCGATCTTCAGTGAGCCCTGAAGGGTCACCGCCATGGCAGACATTGGCCCCCAGCTCACCTCCAGCACATTGCCGGGACTCCCATACTGACTGGCATCCCTGTTCCGAAGGAACAGGAACTTGTTACCCCCGCTTTCGATGGTGTCCCCAAATCTCACCGGCGTCTTAGCTTCGTTGAGCAGATATTTACCACCCTCCTGCAGAGTCACCTTACAGCTGAATCCGATGGTGGAATCCGCTAGCTGAACCATTTTCAACATGATGGGCGACAAGGGGTACAGCAGACTGGACCGCACATTGCCTTTACCATAATAGCTGACCTGCAGGTCGAGGTTCTTAGCCACCCGCTGCAGAACAGGCCTCGACCGAAGCACCTCTATCTCATTGCTCAGATTCATGGCATCGGAAGCCATGAATAATTCCTGGAAACGCTCGTCCTTGGATAAAGATGTATTGGCATTGGCATCGCTCTTGATCAAAAGAGAGGATTGTACCCTGAATATAGGAGTGGTATAACGTACCTTTAAATACGCAAGGAATAGAAAAAGGCTGGCGCTCAGGATCACGATGGGCAGATACCGGAGATATTTAAAGATAAACTCCTTAGGACCTGTCACCCAGGATTTGTTTATCCTGGCATTGGACCCCACTTCATTCAACCCATTTGCATTTGCATTTTCAGGCATGGACTATTGGGATTATTTTCTGAATATACTGTAAATAATTGCCAGCGTCGAGACGATAGTGGCGGCAATCGAGACATTCCGGACCGTGGCCTGATCGCTCGCTACCACCTTTTTCTTGTTGGCTTCTATATAGACAATGTCATTTTGTTGCAGGTAATAATAAGGAGAGGCCAAGACTTCGGGCTTCGTGAGGTCCAGCCTGGCCCATTGTCTCACACCGCTGGAATCCCGCATGACAAGCACATTCTCCCTCCTGCCATAAAAGGTCAGATCACCCGCCATACCGATGGCCTCCAACAGGCTGATGTGCTCCCCGGGTATGCTGAAGATACCTGGATGCTGGATCTCACCCAGCATGGTGAACCGGTAGTTCATAAACCGTATGGTGTAATAAGGGTTCTTCAGATAATCCTTCAATCGGGCATCCAGCAGATCCCTCAGCTGCTGCTTCGTCAACCCGTCTATATGCAGCTCCCCCAGCCCCTGAAATTGGATATTCCCCCGATCATCTACAAGATATCCGGGCGTCGTAGGCGACGAGGCTCCTGTCGTGCCGGCCAGCGAACCCGAACCGCCGCCAGATCCATTACCACCACTGGAACCTGATGAACCGGTACTGACAACGACAAGGGACTGGTTGTACAATGCCGTGGCCGTCGGGTTATCAGAGTATACGATAATGCTGACAAGATCACCCTTTCGAAAAACAGGCTCGCTGATCTGTATCTGACTGAGCTTGGCCGTATCGAACTTCCCCTGCATATAGGTGATATGCCTGGTATCTCCGCAAGAACAAAATGCCATGGACAACAGGATCATACCCACTATGTTCACGTAAATTGCCTTTCTCCAAAATAGTAGCGCCTGCATATTAAATAAAATAAATTTTAACTGTGCTGTTTCTCCGCCACAGCCGATACATTCGACCGGTCGACAACGGCTACCAGCGAATACCCTATACTTTCGATGAGCACCCTCACCCTGTTGCGCGTCGCCATCACCACGATACCCTCCTTATCCATAAATGCCCCCTTCAGTATCGTGACTCTTGCATCCTTCTGCAATACAAACGGCTCTGCCCAAACTTCCACATAGTCATTCATAAACTTTCGGATCGTCTCTATCTCATGATCCCTCACTACCGCAGGCTTGCCCAACCAGTATACGAAATTCACGATCCCATTGATCAATCGTATACCCGTCTGTTCATCCTCGGCGATCCTTACAAATACATACGACCTGAACAAGGGCTCTTCCACCCATTTATAGCGATCGCTCCATTTCTTTTTCACCTTGTTCAATGGACAGTAAGCCTCCCATCCCTTTTCAACAAGAAGACGATATACTTTTTTCTCCCACCTGGGCTTAGTATACACTACATACCAATTCTTTTCTCCACTAGACATAGCTTCGCCACCTCAGTCACAAGTAGCTTTTTTAACTGATTGATAACCAGATATTATTATTCTAAAGGGTGGGGGATTCCGTTAACAAGAAAAGGGTACAAGCGAGTCTTTCTGAGAAATACTCCTTATACCCTCTCCATAATAGCTTTATATTAATA
>Ga0105240_10005636_pt1 | contig 18586 bp, 14 predicted proteins | sample KBSC54metaG_FD_80426 | JGI IMG/M metagenome (GOLD analysis project Ga0105240, IMG submission 80426) | Corn rhizosphere microbial communities from Kellogg Biological Station, Michigan, USA - KBS C5-4 metaG | ecosystem: Host-associated > Plants > Roots > Rhizosphere > Soil | place: Michigan, USA... | reverse complement strand
CCTCCGGCAACCGATTATTGCTGGCCGGTTCCAGTGCGCTGGCGCAGCTGCAACGCAATCATGTCGCCGCGCTCGATGAAACAACCGGAAGCCCCACGGATTGGAATCCGGATTGCAATGCCACGGTTTGGTCTCTGGCCTACCTCACCAATCAGATCTATCTGGGCGGCGATTTCACCCTGGTCGGTTCGAGGCCACAATCATCCATCGCCGCAGTCGATGCGCAGAGCGGTCTACCTTCCGCTTGGAACCCGAACCTCAATGGCAGCGTCAGGACTATCCTGGTTCATTCAAACGTGGTCATTCTGGGAGGCTACCTCACGACGCCTGCGGGCCGGTACCTGGCGGCTGTCGACCGGGCCACCGCCACGGTTGGACCATGGAATCCCAACCCCAACGACGGAGTCGTGAGCCTGGTCGAAATGAACAACACCATCTATGCGGCTGGGTTTTTTACCTCCATCGGCGGCCAGTTTCGAAACTACCTCGCAGCGCTGGACCCGGTCACCGGCAACGCCACGAGTTGGGATGCGAAGGCCAATAACCTGGTGCTGGCTTTGGCCGCGGGTGGCAGCACCCTGTACGTCGGCGGGACGTTCACCCAGATCGGTGGAAGAGGCCGGGTAAGCCTCGCCGCGCTGAATCCGGTTTCGGGGCAGGCTTTCCCGTGGTTGGCGGATTCCGACCAGACAGTTTTCGCGTTGGCTTATGCTTACAGCACCATCTACGCCGGAGGTCAGTATGGCACGATCGGGGGACAGACTCGCACCGACCTGGCCGGCATCGATACCCGGATCAACATCGATGGAGCGACCGCGTGGATGCCCTTCGTGGATAAAATGTTCATCTCCGATTCGACGATCTATTCCCTCGCAGCCACTCCGGATACACTTTTTGTCGGAGGCAAAGGCAAGTTCGGAATCGAGTTGAGACCTTACCTCGCCGCGTTCGACTTTCCTCCCCGGCTCCAATCATTCACGGCTTCCGCCCAGGGCGGGATTCAATTCCAAGTGGCTGGCGCCCCTGGGCACCAGTACATCCTTCAAACTTCCGGCGATTTAAAAACCTGGACCTCCGTCCAAACCAACTCCGGACCGTTTAGCGTCCGAGATAACGCGGTGACTACTGGTAAACGGTTTTACCGGGCCGTCTCGGCTGATTAAGCTGAGGGGGCCGCCCAAGCCAGGATACCCGGGCTGTATCCATGGCAAAGACGCGCCCGAGAATCGCTGCGCGCGCGGAAGCGCAACCCCCATCGTTAGCCCAGGAGATTCACTGGGCCGAAAGTCCCATCGACTCCGAGTCTGAAACCAGGAACAGTGGAGCCGGTGATGCGTCACACAGCCATGAATCGACAATTCGAACCTAGAAAGATCTCCGCGAAACCGCACGGCTCCCCGCAGAACAACTCACCGATTTTAAGAGGCGCCTTGGGCTCATCCCGCAACTTTCGCCCTAGTCGAGACTTAGCGATTTGCTATGGCTGGTTGCGTTTGTTTCAAACGATCGTTTCCAAACGATGAATCGCCAGAAAGGGATTAATTTGGGGGGCCTTGCCCTGTTCGTTAAACCAGTAGCGCAGGAAAACCAGGTCGCCGTCATCCTTCTCACGGTGGGTGACGGTCTTCATGCGCCAAAGGAGCCGAGGTGATGCAAACGGAATCGGAAACATCGCCAGCCGTGAAGCAAGCATCGTAACCCGTGAGACAGGTTTGGCCGCCGCCATGGCGACTCTCCATCGGTCTCCGGGCGGACATGCGCCCGCTATTCGGATGAACTGGGTCTACATGCAGGCGTGGCGCTGGCTGGCCGACATCGAAGGCCATCAAGAAGCCGACACCACGTATGGCGACACCGCGGCGCGGTTTAGTGCTGGACGCAGCGCCCTGAAGGAGCTTTTTAGGTGGGTATGAAAGTAATGGTTCGTTTTGGCGGTTCAGGCAGGGGGTTGCGTGAACCGGGAAAGCTCGCCGTTCGAGCAACAGTGGCCCTGGTCGCGGTGCTGGCAATCGGTCCCTCAGCTCATGCGGACGAGCTTGAAGCAGCATTCGTCCATCCTCCCGCTTCAGCGCGCCCCTGGGTGAATTGGTTCTGGTTGGATGGCAACATCACGCGAGAGGGCATCACCGCCGACCTGGAAGCCATGCAGCGGGTCGGAATTGGTGGAGTGCTGCTCATGGATGTCGCCCAGGATATCCCCCCAGGACCGGTTACCTTCGGGGGGGACGAGTGGCGGGCACTCTTCAAACACACGGTGATGGAGGCCGACCGGCTTGGGCTGGAGGTAAGTCTGCACAACGCGCCGGGTTGGTGCGGAAGCGGCGGCCCCTGGATCACGCCAGAGCTGGGAATGCAGAAGGTCGTTAGCAGCCGGACCAACGTCGTCGGACCGGGGCATTGGCGGGGTTTATTGCCTGGACTCCCGGGGGCCCGCAACAGCGGCCGCGAAATTGCCACGCTTGCCTTCCCCACCCTGGTGGGTGAGGGGGCGGAGGTGCCGGGCTTCAGCCCGAAAATTACCACGAGCGCTGCCGGGGCATTGGACGCGGCCAAATTGTTGGACGCGAACAGCGCGACATTTATCACCCTGCCCGTGCCTGCAAAACGCCGGCCGCTAGAACTGCAACTCGAGTTCACCAGTCCTTTCACCGCCTCGACCCTCAGGCTCGCCGGAACAGCTCACCGCCAGTCTTTCGAAGGCATCCTCGAGGTGTCGGACGACGGACGCGCCTTCCGGAAGGTGCGGGAGTTCATCAGTTTGCGCTCGAGTATTGCGCTCACTTTCGAGCCGGTTTCAGCGCGCTATTTCCGGATCCTTTTCACGCGAGCGGATCCGCGCCTCGAACACCTCGAGTTCTCGGACTTGGAGTTGGCACCAGCCTTCCGGATTGATTTGGCGCAAAGCAAAGCCGGCCTCAGTCGGCTGCCGGTTTCTGCAGACACGGCCTCCCTTCCGGTCGTTCCGCCCTACTGCGCGATCGGCCTGGACCGGATCCTCGATTTGACGACGAACCTGCGCGCTGGCGGCTGGCTCGACTGGGAGGTGCCCAGAGGTAAATGGACCGTCCTGCGGCTCGGCTCGATTCCCACGGGCCAAGGCAATCATCCTGCCCGCGAGGGAGGTTTGGGCCTCGAATGCGACAAGCTCAGCCGGCAAGCGCTGGATGTCCATTTCAATGCCTTCCTGGGCCAGGTCATCCGGGACGTTGGCAACCTGGCCGGACGCTCCTTGATCGCCACGCACATCGATAGCTGGGAAAATGGGTTCCAAAACTGGACCCCGCAGTTCCGCGACGAGTTCCGTCTGCGGCGTGGCTATGACCCGTTGCGGTATTTGCCGGCATTCAGCGGCCGGATTGTCGGCAGCCTCGCGCAGTCCGAGAGATTCCTCTGGGATGTGCGGCGGACCATTGCGGATTTATTGGCTGACAACTATGCCGGAGGCCTGGCCCAACGGGCTCATGAGCACGGCTTGCAGCTCTCGATCGAGGCCTACGGAAACGGGCCGTTCGACGACCTGCAATATGCCGGGCGCGCCGATGTGCCCATGGCAGAGTTTTGGCTCGGGGCAAACGACTTTTCGACCTTCGAGTGCCGCGAAATGCCTTCGGCGGCGCACACCTATGGAAAACGCATTGTCGCGGCTGAGGCGTTCACCTCCTACCCGGAATATGCCAAATGGCAGAATCACCCATTCTCGCTCAAGCCGCTGGGTGACGCTGCGTTTTGTGAAGGCATCAATCGGTTGGTGATCCATCGGTATGCCCACCAGCCATGGCTGGACCGGCGTCCAGGCATGAGCATGGGACAGTGGGGCGTCCACTACGAGCGAACCCAGACGTGGTGGGAACAATCGAGCGCCTGGCACCAATACCTCGCCCGCTGCCAGTTCCTGCTGCAGCAGGGTTTGTTTGCCGCAGATATCTGTTATCTCACGGATGAAGGCGCCTTTACCCAGGCGCCGCTCAAAACCAAGTTGCAACCCACCTTGCCCGAAGGCTACGACTTCGATCTGGCAGCGCCGGAAATCGTGCTCAGCCGGATGTCAGTGAGGGACGGCCTGCTGAATCTCCCCGATGGCATGCGGTATGGCGTGCTGGTACTGCCCCCAAATCCTCTGATGACACCACGATTACTGCGCAAGATAAAAGAATTGGTTGTGTCAGGCGCCACGATCATGGGCCCACGGCCACTTGCGTCTCCCAGCTTGACCGACTATCCCCATTGTGACGCTGAGGTAAAGGATCTGGCAGAGCAGCTTTGGGGAGCCTGCGACGGAACTCATGTCAGGGAGCACCCGTTTGGCAAGGGTAGGATCATCTGGGGGGAACCACTGCACGAAGTGCTCGTCCGCTCAGGATTACCCCCTGATTTCCAGGAACTGACCAAGCCTTCAACGTACCCACTCCATTGGATCCACCGCACGGTTGACGGAGCGGAGATCTATTTTGTGGCCAATCTTAACCGAGAAGCTATGGAGGGCGAGTGCCGCTTCCGCGTGAAGGGTAAGCGGCCGGAGTTTTGGCATCCCGACACGGGAAGTATCGAGGATGCAACTGTCTGGCACGAAGAGAAAACAGCCACTTGCGCGCGACTCCAATTGGCTGCGGGTGGCTCCGTGTTTGTCGTGTTCCGCAAATCCTCAACTGGCGTGGACCCGGTCGTCAAAATGACTCGCGATGGTCATGAGGACGGCGCTGCGCAACTCAGCCGGAGCGAAGGTGGTGAACTGGAGCTCAGGGCTGCAAGAGCGGGAGTTTACCAGGTGAAAACCAGTTCGGGCCGGACTCTCGAGGGCCGGATCGCCGCCCTTCCGGAGCCGCTTGTCCTCAGCGGTCCATGGGACTTGCATTTTCCGGCGGGTTGGGGTGCGCCCGTTCACGTTGAGTTCGAGAACCTCATGTCGTGGACGCGACATAACACTCCCGGCGTCCAGTTCTTCTCTGGAACAGCAACGTATGCCAAGCATTTCGAACTGCCCGCGGACTTCGCCTCCGAAGAACATCTTCTGTACGTTGACCTAGGGAAGGTGCTCGTCCTCGCGGAACTCGAGGTGAATGGCCGAGACCTTGGGATTTTATGGAAGCCGCCGTTCAGAGCCGACATCACCCAGGTGGTCAAGGCCGGTGTCAACCTAATCAAGGTGAAAATTACCAACCTATGGCCCAACCGGCTGATTGGTGATGAACAATTACCGGAGGACTGCCTGTGGCGCACAAACGGCACCGGCTACGGCCAACCGCTGGCTCAGTGGCCCGAGTGGCTGCTGTCCGGCAAGTCCAGCCCGGCCGGGAGGTTTACCTTTGCGACCTGGAAACATTGGAGCAAAGACTCGCCGTTGCTGGACTCAGGCTTGCTCGGCCCGGTGACCATCAGTGTGATGGGGAAAACACGATTACGTAGTGCTGACAAATGAGGAGGCACCAGCACCTCAAACGCGACGTCAGCACAAATAGGGCGGTCCAAATCGGGTCATCCAAAGCAGTGCATGGCAATTGGGTGCTTGAAAGGGGTCACCCGCTAAGGCGGCCTGGGGAGACTAAGGCTTTTCGGTTACAACCTTGCCGTTCTTCCAAAAGTAAAGTGGTGTATCGTACATTTTGGCTGTCTTGCGGGCCACTTTGGCGGCCCGTTTCAAGGCGGGCTCAACACTCGCGGCAAATCCTCGGGCCACGGGCTTCTTGGTTCGCTTGTCGATAATGACTGTTCGAGTATTACAGGCGCCGTCCCTGAGTTTTCATATAACCTACTCTGGCGTCGACCTGTCGGGCAATTTCAACCGCCGAAGAATCAACTACTCCCAAACTCTAAACGTTTGCTTTCCACCCGACGAGACCTCGAACGGGCCGGGGAAAGGGTTTTTCATGTGCCGTCGTTTTCCGAAATAGTCGCTGGTAACCCGGAGCGCAGAGCCGTCGGGATTGTCGTAGGCGCAATCCGATATCTTGGCCCGGCCCAGCAGTTCGGTCGTCACCAGCTTGCGTTTGACCTCTTTGCTCCAGGCCGGGTCAGCACACAGTTCGACATACCAGGCGCCGGCTTGCTGGCTCAGCTTTACCCCCACTGCGCAACCTGGTTTCAACAGCGCCTCGGTATCAAATTTCGAGGGTTGCGACCCCTGGCAGTACACATTGCCGGCGGCGAAGCAGGGCAGCATTGAATTGTCGAGTCCGTGAAGGCTGGCGGGCGGGACGAACAGGTTGTTATAGAACCGCTCGTCCCCGTTGGTGGAGTCGTGAAGGCCGGCGACTTCCGTGGAGTGCGGTTTGTGGAAGGGCGTATTGCGGGCGTCGAAGCGTTCCTGCTCAACCGGGCCGGCGATCAGGTTATGCACGAAAGCAATGCCTTTGGAATTCAGGTAGATTCGATTCGTGGAAAGCAAGAGGTTATTATCGACGAGGAGTGGGCCATGCTGCATCTCGAGGAAGAGATCGCCGCACCACCCACGGTTATCGTGCAAAAGGTTGCCCGTCACGCGGGCGCCCTGGGCCATCCAGTCGAGCCAGATCCCCGCCACATCTCCGCAACGGTAAATATGGTTGTGGCTGATCGTGACATCAATCGCGCCATGGAACTTGATCCCGGCCATCTCCGCTCCCCCGAAGAGCTGCCGGACATGAATATCGTGAATCACGTTGCCCGTCACGGTGCTGAAGGAGCAGCCGAGGCTGCCGACCACCCCAGTTTGTTCGCAGTGATGAATGTGGTTGCTGCGCACCAGGTGGCCGCCGACGGTTGCCCGGTTCCAGCCGTTCGTGAGGGCGCGCGTGAGCGTGCCGACATAGCCTTCCGCCGACTCGGCCCGGTTGTCCCAAACATCGCTGTATTTCCCCAGCGCCACCCCGGAACATTTCGAATAGGCTATTTCGTTTCCCTCAATGATCCAGCCCTTGCACCAGTAGGCCGAAACGATTCCGATCTGGCCGGCCGTGGGCGGCGCCCAGGGGGTGGCCGCATTCCGCAGGTCAAATCCCCGTACCGTGATGTAATCAACGCCCGGCTTCTCCGGTGTAAAGACAGTCTGGCGGACGTTGATCTCGATGGGCTGATCATTGGGGTTCACACCTTTGAACTGAGCCCAGAGGGTAGTGCTGTCGGTGCCAACTTCACCAAACCACAACGGAGTCTCGCCGGCGCCCTTAAGCACCGGCTCCAGGCCGGGTGCCTCGATCAGCCAGTCGCCGTTCAAATAAACCGCGCCGGAATGGTGCACGCGGCCTTTGGCGTCGAACCAGTCGCCGTAGATAACATCCGCGTAGGGGTTAAAGGTCCCGAAAAAGCGGTTCGGAATGATCACTTTCCAAGTGTCCTTGGTGACCGGGACCCAACCCTTCACGATTTCTGAGCCGGTGATCGTAGCTTTCTCGTTTGGCGCGGCGCGAAAGGTGATCCGCTTTTTAGCGGAGGTGCCGCCGCGGGGCGGGGTTATCTGTTCGCGGTAAACACCGGCGTGGACGGTGACAATATCGCCGGGCCTGGCCAGATTTGCCGCATGCTGAATCGAGCGGAGAGGTCCTCTAAGTGTGCCAGGATTGGTATCGGCGCCAGTTATGGCGACGTGGAGTTCGGTCGCATACAGGGCCGGAACGGTGGCGAGCAGCGAGGCAAGAATCTTCAGTCTGTCCTTCATGATTATTAGCAAAGTGAAATAAGCTATCCGCAATGTCACTTGCTAATTATGCACCGGTTGACGTCCTTCGCGCCGTCTCCAGCCTGGAGGGGTGATACACGGAAAGCCTCTAAACCACGAAAGACGCAGCAAATAGGCCCTAAAAGCAGGTCGAGTCTCAAAAATCCTCACATATTTGAGGTTTTTCGCTTGATTGTGCGGCCCATCGTCGCTATCAAGTGCGCCCTAATGTCAAAAGCACTAACTAAATCACAAATCGCAGCCACTCTCGCTGAGAAAGTTGGCATCACTAAGAAACAGGCCGTCCAATCCCTGGAGACTCTCTCCAGTCTGGCGTACCAGCAGGCCAAGAACACCTTCACCCTCCCCGGTATTGGTAAATTGGTTCTCGTGACCCGCCCGGCGCGCACGATGACCATGCAGTTCGGGCCGAAGAAGGGCCAGACCATCAAGGTTCCCGCCAAGCGCGTGGTGAAGTTCCGCGTGGCCAAAGCGGCCAAGGATTCAATCCTCGGCAGCAAGAAGTAGTCAGGCCCGGTTCAATTCTCGAAAAGGCGGAGGAGTATTCCTCCGCCTTTTTCATTACTGCAGGTCAAACAGGATCGCCTGAGTAGGTTGAGTGGCCGTGAGTTTCAAGGTGCCAGGTTTCTCCGTGCTCGCCCCGTCTCCGGTCGTCAACTCCACGCCGTCCAAACTTAGCGATCCTTCGGCAACATGCAGCCACGCGCCGCGACCGGTCCGAAGTTCGTGTGTCACCTTCTGGCCTGGCTGAAGCCGAACCAGGTAAATGTCCGCATCTTGGTGGATCGTTGCTGATTCGTCCCGGCCATCCGGCGAAATGACTAGCACCTTGCCTGTTTGCGCCTGTTCAGGCTTGGGATGCCATTCGGTATAACTGGGTTTCAACCCGCGCTGCCCTGGCTGGATCCAAATCTGCAGAAAATGCAGCGGTTCGGTACGGGAGGGGTTGTATTCGCTGTGCGCGATGCCTTTGCCCGCACTGATGAGTTGGATCTCGCCCGGCTTGAGCTGCCGGCCGTTGCCCATGCTATCCTTGTGCTCCAGCGCGCCCTCCAGCACATAGCTGAAGATCTCCATATCGCGATGCGGATGGGTGCCAAAACCCATGCCGGGAGCAACCCGATCGTCATTGATGACACGCAGAGAGCGAAAGCCCATGTGCGCCGGGTCGTAATAATTGGCAAAGGAAAAGGTGTGGTGTGTATCGAGCCACCCGTGGTCCGCATGGCCCCGTTCATTGGCTCGCCGGATATTCAGTTCGGTCGTTGTCGTTCTCATGGCTACACCGTCGATGCGGCGGCACAATTCCTCCAATACCGTTTTTCTCGCCTAAGCATACCTTCGGGTTATGCTGGCAATTCCGTTCACTCTGGCGGGCCAGGTGGCGTGCATTTTACGACCTTTTCAGCTGAGCCGCCTGGTCGTTGCCAAGCCCGCGAGGTGTGGTACGTTTTCCCACGAAGAGTTGATTATGAGCGCAGAAAAGAAGGAGAAACCGCCGGGTTTGCAGCGCAACCCCGACGAGTGGAAGACTGGTGATGAGCCCATGACAGCGGCCCAAACCTCGTATTTGCACACTTTGGCAAAGGAGGCCAACGAGGAGGTACCGGCAAACTTGACCAAGGCGGAGGCCGCCAAACGAATCGAGGAACTTCAAAGAAAAACCGGCCGAGGACAACCCAGTCGACGATGAGGTTTTGACGAAGGCGGCCGAGACCGCGGAGGAAGCTTGCCGAAGTCTGGCGCCGCGCCTGCTCGCTCCACCGGCTTCCTTTTTTCCGCTGAGGGGGGTGATCACCTACTTCACAGCGCGGATCGTTTTGGCAAGATTCCAGAAGAGCGGGACCTGTCCCGCCGGGGCACTTAGGGAAATGGCATGACCGATCTGGAACTCAATTTGATCAGCTCCTCATGGGCCGCTGCCGGGCTCGTTGGTATTCTGATATTGATGTGGGTTAGGGACCGGCAAAATGAGTGATTCTCAACCGTTCGTTTTGCGGAACCATTGAAACCCGACGGATCGCGGGCTTTAGTTACGCCTTCACCGCCTCCCGGCTCTCGATCATGCGACGCAGCTTTTCGAAGGCGGAGTTTTGAATCTGCCGGACGCGCTCGCGGGTAATGCCAAGCACGACACCCACTTGTTCCAGGTTCTGCGGTGGGCCGCCGTCCAGGCCGAAACGGGCGTTAAGGATGCTCGCCTGCCGAGGCGGCAACGCCCTAACCATTTCAGCCAACATGCGCTTCAACGCCTTATCCTCAAGCAACTCGTACGGTGTGTCGGCTTTCTCATCTTCGACCACTTCACCCAATAAGCTTGAATCCTCCCCATCCATGGGAGCGTCCAGGGAAGCGGGCCGACTGGCCGCCGCCCGCATCTGTGCGACACGCTCCGGGGTGATCCCGAGCTCGATGGCGAGTTCCTCGTCCGCCGGTTCGCGCCCCAGCCGTTCGTGGAGCCGAGAGGCGATGCGCCGCATTTCCCTGAGCTTATCCAACATGTGAACGGGCACGCGGATGGTTTTTGATTGCGTAGCCAGGGCGCGTTTCATCGCCTGCTTAATCCACCACGAGGCATAGGTGGAGAGCTTGGCACCCTTGGCGGGGTCGAAACGCTCAACGGCTTTCATCAGCCCGATATTTCCTTCGCTGATCAAATCCAGCAGCGGCAACCCGATGCCCTCGTAATCGCGTGCGATTTTAACCACCAGGCGCAGGTTCGCTTTGATCAACTCCTCACGAGCCTGGCGGTCGCCCCGTTTAATCCGCCCCGCCAGCTCAATCTCCTCGTCGGGGCGGAGCAGCCTTACCTGTCCGATTTCCCGCAAATACAATGTGAACGCTGTTCGCCCCTCGTCGCGCGCAGCCGCCGGTGCGTCCTCGTCCTCGGAGGTCGGAACGGCTGGTCTCTCCGTCCAGGCGCGAGCAACCGGTTTTTCAATCTCGTCCCGCGCCAAGTCCTCAAGGGAAGGCTCCACCTCCCCTTCCGGCTTGTCCCCGGTCGATCGGGGGCGCGGTAGCAGAACAGTTGGCTCGGGCGACGCCAAGCGATCCGTGTGGAAGCCGGGTGGGTCGCCGGCTTGTTCATACGCTTCAGAGTTTCTGTTTTCGCTAATCATGGCTTTTGATGTCCAGAATCTTAAGGCCGCTAACCTCAATTGAGAATGGAGTGATGACCTCCCAACCGATCGGCATCTCGGCGAGGGCGATTTGCATTTTCTGAGGACCCGGCGGACCGCCGCGCCCACCGGGTCGTATTCGGTGTCAACAACGTTCCGCACGCCGCCATCCGGCTGCGCGTTCTGGGTCGCATATCCTCCGTTCACCACCGCTTCCCAGAGTTCGTTGTGGATGTGGCCGTAAACATCGTTCGGCATCCGAACATAATCCGGGTCCTCGTTGTATAGCCACTGGGTCAGGCTCTTCCTTTGGTATGCGGGCTCTTGCTTGTGCCCACGCAACCAAAGGGTCACCAGCGCTAGAATCATCACACTGGTGATACAAACTATTTTAAGGTTGCGCCTAAGAAACGTCATCCGGATTCGATTCTGGAAAGCAAGGGCTTCGACTGGAGCTGTCATGCCTATCGCGAATGGCAGGGCTGAGCCTGGAACACGAAGGACCCGTTGATACTCCAGCCCTGGCGCGAGCCCCGACGGAGCGCATGAAAGTCGTCATGGGCTGGTTGGCGGAGAATCATCCGGCGACTTACTGAGAACACGCGTGTGAGGATCCCACGCTGCTCCGGCTAGGGTCCGAATTTGGTGCTCTGCTCCTCGGTGATTGCCCGGCCGGCACGTCCGTTTGGACCGAACGTCCGCATTTTCAGAACCGCCCCCTGCGGCATCGCAAATGGCCGATCATACACGGGCGATTTGGGGTTTGGATCCGCTCCATCCAGCGTGTAGCGCACTTGGGCCTTTTCGTAAGGTGGGATGATCTCACTCCGCTCCCCTGCCCGGCGGACCATCGGCAACGGCAGCCGGTAAGTAATCCCGGCGGCGTCAAGCCGGGCGAAGTGGCGATCGCTGAGCCTCTGCCAAAACTCTGTCCAGGAACGGGCACCCTGCGGCGTCCAGCCGACCTCTGCCAACGCGCACACGCGCGGGAAAGCCATGTAATCCGGGCGCTCAGGGTTGACTAACGTTTCTGACCAGAGGCAGCCCTGGACTCCCAGGATGCGCTGGGCGACCTCGGGGGCCAACGCGGCGGGCCGAGGATCGAAGGAATAGGTCTTCTCAACCGAAACCACGCCGGCCCACCTCGCGCCCGGTTCGGCCGGATCTTCATTGTAAGAAAGATCGAAATAGGTGAAGGGCGAGGGCGCCAGGATGACCGGATAACCCTTCTTCGCCGCCGCGATCCCGGCCAGCACACCGTTCCAGGCCAGAACGGTGTAATCCTTGTCCAGCACGCTTTCCTGCTCCAGTTCATCCCACCCAATCATCCTCTTGCCATGGGCGCGGCAGATCTCCTGTACCCGTTTGAGAAATCGGTCTTGCAGCGCTTTCCCATCCGTCAAATGTTCGTCCCTCATGTGCTTCTGACAGCGTTCGCATTGCTCCCATGGCCCCGCCGGGCGTTCGTCACCGCCGGCATGCAGGTAGGGGCCGGGAAACAACTCTGCGAGCTCACCAAAAACGCCCTCCAGAAACTGGTAGGTGAGCTCCTGGCTTGGGCAGAGCACATTCGCCGGAACATCCTGAACGCTCTTGAACTTGTACGGATCGCCCGCGCAGAGCAGCTCGGGGTAAGCAACCGTCACGGCGCGACAATGTGCCGGCACGTCCACCTCCGGGATGATCAAAATATGGCGTTCGGCCGCGTAGCGAATTATCTCGCGCACCTGCTTCTGAGTGTAAAAGCCGCCATACCGTCTGTCGCCCGACTCATAAGAAGGGGGGAGCGCCTCGTTGAGCCCACGCCAGGCACCGACCCGAGTTAGACGAGGATACTTTTTGATTTCGATGCGCCAGCCGTCATCGTCCGTCAGGTGCCAATGAAAAACGTTCATCTTGTGCATCGCGAGGTTGTCGAGGTAGCGCTTGACGAATGAGATGTCGAAGAAATGACGCGACACGTCCAAATGCATGCCGCGCCATCCAAAACGCGGATAATCCATGATGCGGACGCAGGGTATACCACACCCATTGCGCCGGTACGCCCGGCCTGAACCAAAAGTGTCGGGAGGCAGAAGTTGGCGCACGGTTTGGATCCCGTAAAACAACCCAGCCGCTTTGGGGGCGCTCAAGACCAAGCCCGTGGAGGTTACCTCGAGGCGGTAGCCCTCGTCTCCCAGTTCAGGGTTGGCCTCGGTTGTTAAACGCAGTTCATTCTCCTGCGGAGCCGAGGCGGTCTCGTGGACACGCAGAGAGAGCCCGGTGCCTCGGTGTAATGCTTCGGCCAACAACTGCGCGGCCTTCTTCGCGTCAACGGAGCCCTCGCGGTAGGTGATCCGGCATTCGTGGCTCAGCGCAAAAACTCCAGGCGTCACCTCCACCGAAACCGGTCTGGGAACCAGCCCCAGTTTCGTCGCCGATTCCTCCGCCGCGTGGACGGGCGAGATTGCGCAAGCGGTGACAACTATCCAGCCAACGGCCAGAGAGGAGCTCCAGGATGGTTTATACATATCGAGCAGCGTCGCCTTTCAAGATTAGATAGATTCGGGAACGTTCCCGGCTACGTCGCGAAGCTGACAGATAATACGCTACCTTCCAATTCGAAAGATCTCCGCACCGTGGCGGGGTTGCCCGACGGGATTCTCCACGCGAAATGAGACAGCCCGGAGCTTGCTTTCCTGAACCAACGGGAAACCCGCCCCAGGGGCTGGGTTGAATCGGGTACGCGTAGCTGCTGCGGGTGAGCACGAGCCGCGTGAGGGTGAAGCCCAGCAGCGTGCAGAAAACGGCGATCAAGGTGGCGAGATTCCAGGGGCGGCTCAGGTAACCCGAGTGGTCCTTGAGCCACAGGTGACCCACAAGGAAGACCAAAAGGGTGACCAGGAGCAATGCGTAGCCCTGCACACCTCCTCCCCGCTCCATTCGGACCGATGAGCCCATAAATCGCCCCACAAGGGACCGTCAGGCTGAGCGGGCCAAGTCGGGCAGCAGAATGATTAGGGCAGAATGATGGCCATCCAACTAACCACCGCGCCGGTCCGGTGGAGGTCTAGTCGAGGATCGCGTTTGGTATAGGAACACACAGATCCGGTTGACCGGCATCGGACCGGATGATCAGTTCCACGTCACGCAGCCCGTGTTCGATGCAGGCGTTAATGGCCTCCGTTGGGCCGTGGAAGCTGTACGCGCCGGATTCTTCCGATACCCAGCTTTCCTTGGCGTAGTACCGGCCGTTCTTGACGTTCCTAAGCAATCGGCGCATGAAGCGGGAATAGTAGCCTTGCAACGCCGCTTTGCAAATGGTCCTATGAAGATTCGGTAGAATTGACGGAGGGCACCAGAACGTCTCGCCGTGCCCCTCCGCGTTAGCCGGCGGCAGTCGGGAAACTCCCTATGGCCCGACGCATTGTTGCGCCGCGGAGATCGCGTACATTCCAAGCTATGTTTTCCAGGGAAGTTATCACGAGGGGATACGCAGGCGCTGGTTTTGTAGTTTTTTGGGCGTTTTGCGTGGCCGCGGGCACGTTACGCGCGCGGACTCGCGCTGGGCGGGACCGGCGGTGACGTTCTTCACAGTTCGCGGAGGGCGGAGGCAATGGGGAGGCGGGCGGCACGCAAGGCCGGGAGCAATCCACCGATCAAGCCGATGAACGTCGCCCAGATGATTCCCTGGACGACCAACCCTTGAGTCACCTTGAACGCGAACGTCACCTGGCTGAAGCTCTGGAAATTCATAGTGGAGGTGTGAAAGCCGTTAAACGCCAGGCAGGCTACCGCGGCGCCAATCACCCCTCCGACCAGGGCCACCGCCAGCGATTCCAACATCACCGAGAAAACCACAGCCGCTCTGCCAAAACCCAGGGCGCGCAACGTGGCAATCTCGCGCGTTCGCGTGGAAACGGAATTGTACATCGTATTCAACGCGCCGAAAACGGCTCCGACCGCCATGAGCGAGGCAATCAGAACTCCGAGGGTGGTAATCAGGGTGGTGACCAAAGCGGATTGCTCCGAGTAATAGTCGCTCTGCCGCTCGACTTTTACATTTAACCGCGGATCGGTCGTGAGTGAATCCTTGAACTCCTTGAACGCCCCGGGCGAGGTCAGCCGGGTGTAAACAGATTGATAGCTGTTGCCGCGATTGTAGGCGGCTTGCAAAACCTTGGCATCGGTCCAAATCTCGGACTCCGCTGTGCCGCCGCGCGCGGCAAAAATCCCCACCACTTCCCAATCGTTTCGGCCGATGTGAACCTTGCTCCCCACATCCAACCCGGCAAATTCCTGCGCCGCGCCGGCTCCGACGACCACTTCATTTTTCCCCCACTCGAAGGCCCGCCCCCGGACCAACTGCACCTGGTCCCGCACCTGGAACGCGGCCTTTTCGATTCCCCTCAGCGGCACGTTGGCATCCGTGCCGCTCGAGCGTTTGGGGAGATTGATGATCACGAACAATTCCGCTGAAGCCAGCGCGCCGTTCGCGCTCCGAGCCACCCCAGGCGCATCAGCGATCAGCCGGGTTTCCTCCTGGCCGAAACCGCTGACCATTTCGCTGTCGGCACCGTTGCGCAAGACGATGGCCGAATCGGGCGAACCGGAGGAGGCCATCGCCGCTTTGAACCCAGCCGCCATCGAAAGCACACCCACCAGCACTCCGACCACGCCGGCCACGCCAAAGACGGCGGCGGCGACGGACCCGCCCCGTTTGGGTATGCCCATCAGACCGAACTTGGTGACGGCGCCGACTTGTGACAGCCAATTGGAAAAGCCAGACATGTTTACATCCTCCTTAAGGCGTCGGCAACGCGCAGACGCATGGCTGAGATCGCTGGAAAAATGCCCGTCACGATACCCAAGGCCAGGCAAATACCAAAACCCAAAAGCACATCGCGCAGGGGGAAGAAGAACATGGGCAGCATGCGGGACAAGGCCTGGCCAACGACCGGCACGATGAGGCAAGAGAACCCGAGGCCAATCACCCCGCCGAGCACGGAGACCAGGCAGGACTCCGCCATCACCAACCCGAGCACCTGGCCGTTGGTAAACCCGATCGCCTTAAGCACCCCCAGTTCACCGGTCCTCTCCCGCACGGCTTGCGAAATGGTATTTCCCGTCACCAGGAGAATTGTGAAAAACACCGCGCCCAAAATGGCTGAGGTAATCAGGGCGATGTTGCCCACCTGGTTGGCCCAGGATTGGGCGAAGGCGCCCTCGGGCTCAGTCTTTGTTTCCTGGTCCGAATTCTCAAATTCCTGGTCCACTAACTTCGCGACTTCCGTCGCCCGGGAAGGATCCTTGATCCGGATCGTATACCAGCCAACCTGGCCTTTGGCCCCGGCCCGCGCTTCATCGAAATAATCGTAATGGAAGAAAAAAGACATCTGGTCGTCGGTTTTATTTTTGCCATCAAAAATGCCGGCGATATCGAACTCCCAGGTTTGACCGCCATCTGGTCGGCGCCAAATTGGGGTAAAAATCGGAACCTTATCTCCGACTTTCCAATGGCACTTTTCGGCGGTGGACCGGCCGACGATCGCTCCGGTGCGCGTTCGGAACCAGGTTTTTTTCTCGTCGTCGGGCAGGAGGAATTCGGGATGCATATCCAGAAATTCCTCCGGGACTACGGGGTTTTGCATGAAAAACAGGTTCTTCTCCCCCTCGAACCTCCCGCCAAACCAGGTTTGGTGCGTGACCAGGGACACGCCCGGAATGCGTTCCATGCGCTGCTTGTAGCTGACCGGCAGCAACTGGATGATGGACACTCTGTGCCGCACGACCAAGCGGTTCTGCCCCTCGATGCTGATGCCTCCCGTGAGCGCCTGCTTGATCGAGGACAGCAACCCGAACAGGACGAACGCTACGATGATAGACAACAGCGTTAACGAGGTGCGGAGCTTTTTCCTTTTTAAGTTGCACCAAATGAGATGAAGGAAGCGCATAACTTACAGGACGGGCTCATTGGTGAGCTGCCCTTTGTTGAGGTACACAGTCCGCGAAGCGCGGGCGGAGGCATGGGGATCGTGGGTGACCATGATGATGGTCTTGCAATGCTGCCGGTTCAAGGCCTGCAGCAAATCGAGAATTTCATCGCCCGATTTGCGGTCCAGATCTCCAGTGGGCTCGTCACACAGGAGGAGCGTTGGGTCCGTGACCACCGCTCGGGCAATTCCCACGCGTTGCTGCTCGCCGCCGGAGAGAGTCCGGGGGTAGTGCTTGGCCCGATGCGATAGACCGACCACCGCCAGGGCGGTTTCCACATGGCTCTTTCGCTCCGCTTTCGAGAGATGGGTCAGTAACAGGGGAAGCTCCACGTTGCGTTCCGCGGTGAGCACGGGCATCAAGTTGTATAGCTGGAACACAAAACCAATATGGCGCGCTCGCCAAGCGGCCAGGTGGCGATCGGAGAGTTCATTCACCCGCTCCCCGGCAATGCTGACGGTGCCCTGGGTGGGCCGGTCCAGCCCACCGATGAGGTTTAAAAGTGTGCTTTTGCCCGACCCGGAAGGACCCATGAGCGCCAGAAACTCACCGGCCGGGACCCTTAAATGAAGGTCCTGGAGCACCTGGATATCCTCCGATCCGCGGTGAAACAGCTTCTGAACCCCGTCCACGTTAACCAGGGTTCCGTTGGGTTGAGTCAACCTCGAGTCTGTCATTGTTTTATCTCCTTAATGAATGCGCCGTCCCCGAGTCCAGCGGGCCAGTCCACCACCACGTGCTCTCCGCCGTTGAGCCCGGCGCTGACCAGCGCGTCATCGGTTCCAGTGCTGCTGACAGTGATGGCGCGGCGCTCCGCGCGGTCCCCCTGCACCACCAAAACGACGTCTCGACCGTCCTGCTGGTGAACTGAGGCGCGGGGAACGGACACCCCCCGAACCCCGGTCGTTGCGGGCCCACTCGCCTCGTGAAAGGCAACCTTGACCCCCATCTCCGGGAGAATGCGTGGATCGAGCTTGTCGAAACCGACGCGCACCTTGACCGTGGATTTTTGGCGGTCGGCTGTCGGGACGATCGCGATTACCTTGCAGGGGATCTTCCAGTCGGGATACGCGTCGAGGGTCCCCTCGACTGGCTGCCCGGCCTCGACGCGGTTGATGTAGCTTTCATTAACATCGATTTCGATTTCGAGCGATTGCATATCGACGATGGTGCAGATGCCGGTGCGGGTAAAACCGCCGCCGGCTGAAATCGGGGAGATCATTTCACCCGGTTGCGCATTTTTGGAGGTGACAATGCCGCTGAACGGGGCGCGAATGATTGTATCCTCCATTTGCTGCTGCCAGGAAGCCGCCTGCCGATCGGCGACGGTGACCTCGGCCTGCTGCTGGAGCAGCCTGGCCTTCAGGGCCAGGGTGGAGGCTTCAGCGTGGTCGTAATCGGCCTGGGTGGCGATGTGATTCTTGACCAGACCGTTTTGACGTTGGAGTTCCTGATCGGCTTCCTTGATCCGCACTCGAGTTTCCTCGAGAGCCTGGCGGGCGGATTCGAGCTGGGCCTGCGCCAAAAGCAGGCTGGCACGCACGTTGGTATCATCCAACCGGGCCAGGACCTGACCTTCCTCTACTTTCATGCCTTCCTCCACCAATACCTCGATTACTTTGCCCGTGACCTTGGAGGATACGGTCGCTGCACGTCGCGGCGTGACATAGCCGGAAGCGTTCAGAACCGTTCGGTCGCTGGCATTCGTGCTGACCTGTCGCGCCACTGCGGTGTGGACTTCCACGATTCGAGGCTGCTTTAGCAACCACCAGGTGACCAGGGCCGCCACGATGAATACGGCGAGTCCCAGCAGGAGGCCCGGCCGAGAGCTCGGCGCCGGTTT
>Ga0105240_10005635_pt1 | contig 18588 bp, 11 predicted proteins | sample KBSC54metaG_FD_80426 | JGI IMG/M metagenome (GOLD analysis project Ga0105240, IMG submission 80426) | Corn rhizosphere microbial communities from Kellogg Biological Station, Michigan, USA - KBS C5-4 metaG | ecosystem: Host-associated > Plants > Roots > Rhizosphere > Soil | place: Michigan, USA... | reverse complement strand
GTGCTCGGCCAGCGCCTCGCGCAGCACGCGCCCCGTCACTCCTGCCACTGGCGCCTGCCCGAGGATTTCGGCCACGGTCGGCACGATATCTGCATTTCCGCTTGGCGCGGTATCAACCAACCCGCGACGAAAGTCGGGTCCGATCGCGGCGCAGAAGTTGTGCAACTCCCGCGCGCCCGCCGCGCCGTGCATACCCATCCCGCTCGTGAACCCGTTAGCGTCCGCGTAGATCACGCCGGGCACCGGATGCACCAGCGCGACCGAATGATTCGCTTGCGCCTCAGGGCCTTCGGGCCCCCTCGTGACCGCCGGATGGCCCGGTCCAGTGAGGTCGCGGTTGTCAACGTCGGAAAGTTCGCGAAACGAAATGATCAGGTCGGGGGCGCGCCGGTTGTTCCCGAGGCCGAAGGCGGACTCGTCGAAGGTGCCCGCGATCGGTCCGTCATATCTGTCCGTGGCGCCGTCCTTTCGACGAGCCTTCCCGTCGGATTCATCGCGCGCGAAGATCGGCCCGACCCATTCCTGCGCCGCCGCATATTCGACGATCCGCCGCAGCATCTCGCGGCGCGCGGCCGCGGTCGGAAAATCGCTTCGCGACACATAGATCGATTCGCTGCCGCCGTCGCCGGCGATCATGACGTCAGTGCTCTTCACCGATTTCTTAAGACCCGCCGCCACCAACAGCCGCGCCAGCGGAACGATCGCCTTGATCGTCGCGAAGCCGTGATCGGATACCACCACCAGGTCGGTCCGATCCGCGATCCCCATTGCTGCGACCGCGTCACGAAGCGCGGCCAGGTTCGCGTCACAAGCGCGCAGCGCGTCGAGCGCCGGCTGCGTGCCGAGTCCCGCTACGTGTTGCGTCAGGTCGGGATTATGCTGCCAGAAGACGATCATCGCGGGCTTGCCCGCGTCCGACGCTGCCCGCGCCGCCGGCAGCGCACGCTCCGTTGCGAGTTTCGCGAACCATCGGTCTCGTGCGATTACTGATGCGAAGTCGCCGCGCGTCAGCGGCGGTTCGTCGGCGATTTCGGCCGCCATCGCCCGCGGCGCAGCCATCCGGTCAGCCACGAACATGAAGTTTCGCGGCGACCCTCCTTCGACGCTCTCCTCATTAGCGAACTTATCGTCAAAAAGTAGTGTCGGACCTTCCTTGCCGAGCACCGCGACGTAACCGCCCGCCGCCTCCACTTCCTTCGCCGTCGTCTGCAGGCCAAGCAGGTGTCCGTCGAAGGCGCGCGGGTCGTTCAACGCCGCCAGATACTGCGAATTCTCCAGGTTGAGCGGGTTGTCCAGCAATACGCCAATCTGCGGTATCGCCGCCGCGCGCGCCATGTCGAGCACCGGCGCCAGGTACATCGCGTCGCCGTAAATTCCCGATCCGCCGGGCCCCGCTCCGGTCGCGAGGCTCGCCGCATTGACCATCGTCAACGTCGGATAAATCGAATGGTGGCGCGAAAAACGCACCCCCGCGTGCTCGAGTGCAAACAGATTCGGCGTGTTGACCGCATCGACCAGGTCCGGCCGCAGACCGTCCCACACCATCAGCACCAAAATTCTGCCGCGCGCGTGGATCGCGCGCCCACCCGCGTCCTTGGCGCCGGCCCCCGCCACCGTCGTCACGTTCACGGCGATCGCGAATACCGCGATGGTCACGACGGCCGCCATCAGTCCGGCCATCCGCGCACCTCTCGCGACCGTCGTCTGCGCGCGCGCAACTGCCGCTCTGCACTGTCCGTATTTCATCGTGAGGTCAATTACGCAGCCGCCCGATCGAGTCAATCGCGCCGCGATTAACGCTCGACGCGTGGGCGCGCGCCCGCGGCCAGCCGCACATTGCCAATCGGCCTTGGCGCTGACTCAAATGATCGATAGCGCTGCGGCCGCGCCGGTGCGCTATCGCGAATCAGCGCAGCAGATGTTCCGCAAACCAGTCACGTGCCGCGCCGCTCGCACGCTCGAAATCATGCACATACGCGTCGAAGTGGCCGCCCTTCAGCACCACGATGCGTTTGGGTTCGAGCGCCTCGTTGTATGCTCTGAAGGCCTCGTCGGCCACCGCCAGATGATCGTTGTCCGCGATCACCATCAGCAGCGGCGTCGGGCTGATGCGCGAGACGTAATCGCGCGGCTCGTATTCGCCCAACATCTCGACCGTGCGCAAGGTCACTTCGTTGCGCCACGCGCTCGCGCGGCTGCGGCCGGTCTCGGTAAACCATTGCCACGAATCCGCGGTGGGCAGCGCCGACGGCGCCATCGCATCCTCGGCGACCACCGGCATCATGGCCGGCGCCAGGCCCTTGAAGCGCGCCTCGCGATCGGCGTCGAATTGCGCCCGCACCGGCGCCATCATGTCCGCCCGGATCAACCTTTTCAGGTTGCGCGATCCGCTCACCAGCGGCACTTGCGAAACCACGCACTTCACCCGCCGATCGATCGCGCCGACCACCAGCACGTGCCCGCCGCTGTAGCTCGATCCCCACACTCCAATGCGTTCGGCGTCGATCTCCGCAAGCCCCGACGCCCACGTGATCACATGCCGATAGTCGCGCACCTGCTGCCACGGATCGATCTCCTGGCGCGGCTCCCCGTCGCTCGCCCCGAAGTTGCGATTGTCGTACACCACCGCGGCCATTCCCGCCCGGCTGAAGACCTCGCCGAAGCGATCGAGGTACATCTCCTTTACCGCCGAGAAGCCGTGCGCCATCACCACCGCCGGCACGCGGCCCCTCGCACCGTCCGGCAGGTAAAGCCATCCGCGCAGTGTCGTTCCTTCGGCGTTGATTTCTATGTCCCGGCGCATCGTGGTTGCCTCCGCGCGCGATGATAATCCAATCGTCCCGGAGCCGAAAGCGCCGCGCGCGCCGCACTTTCTCAGGGCCCCCAAAAAAACGCGGCGGACGCTGGACGCGCCCGCCGCGAATCTCAGGTTCGGCCCGTGTTTTAGAGCAGGTTGAAGTTGTACTGGAACTGCGCGGTCAAGAGGCTCTGGCCCTTCAGGATGCCACCCGCCTGCGAGGTCGAGTTATCGCCGCCGAGTACTTCGATCGCCTGCAGCTTCATGAAGTACTTCTTGGTCCACGGCGGATTCAGCACCACCGAGGGGAACAGCAGGAACGCGCGTCCCTTCGGGTTGAACACCATCGTCCACGCCGGCTGGATATCTTCCCACAGCCAGCCCGTGCCGACGTTGAACAGGGCCGATACGTTGTTCTTGATGTTGGTGGTGTTCTCGATGCCACCGCCAGTCCACGGTCCAAAGGTCTCGAACATGCTCTGCGACGAATCGAGCGCGATCTCGTCGTAGAGTTCGACGTTCGCCGAAAGATTGCCGGTGCTGGTCAGCCATGGCGCGTACGCCTGATCGATATCCAGAGCCAGCATCCAGCTTGCCATGTCGGTGTAGCGAACCCCATTCGGATGCGCGATCGGATCGAAGCTGAGGACCGACTCGTGGTTCGTGTACACGCCTTCCGCGCGGCCGACGAACGGCAGATATTCAGACACGCTCGAAGGCATTGGAATCGGCATGTCAGCGGTCACACCGACCTTCTGCATCGGGTCGAAGCGGGCGCGGAACTGGTTGGTGTACTGCTGCCAGAACGTGTTCGGATAGAGGTTCCACGCATTGAAGTAGAAGGCCGTCAATTCCGCGCCTCCCACCAGCGTATGGTAGCGAATGCCTTCTTCCCAGTTGCCCACGGTCGAGGCCGGGACTTTCCACTGGCCCACATCGACCGCTGAACCATTGCCGAGCATCGCGCAGCCGTGCTGCAGAGCTTTCGGAACCGGGTTGAACGGCTGGCCAGCCGATCCCAGGTTGGTGCAATAGAAGAATTCGTTGGAAAGCGGCGCACCGATCAAACGGGCGTTCTGCACGGGCTGTCCAAAGGGCGGAAAGATCCCGCCGCTGCCCGGTGCAACGGCCGTTCTGCCGGGATAAAACGGGCCGGAGTTGCTCAGATGCGCGCCGAAGCGGCCGGTCGGGTCGAAACCGACGCCCGCCGGGAAACCGTTGTTCACGCTGCCCGCGTTGACGTTACATTCGCCGTCGTAGCGATGGTCGGCGTAATCGCAGCTATTCCACATCGGCTGAAGCCGTGGCAGTAGAATGCCTTCGATGAAGTTCGACTGGAATGGTCCGTATTCGGGCAGATTCAGAATCGGATGAATCATCCACTGCGGAATGCGCGATTGCTCGAGGTTGGCGAAGCCGAACGCCCAGGTCGTGTCCTGCGGGTTGACGACATCACCCACGCGGAACGCCAGCGACTGGCCCCACACCACGATCTGATTGCCGACATAGGTGGTCAGCGGGCCGGTCTTGTTTTCCCACCACGCGTCGCGAACCGTGTACTGGTTGTAAAACTCGTTCGCGTACTTGCCGAAGCCGTTGGCGCTGTTGAACGCATACGGCGGCTCGTACACAAACCATTCGCGCATGAACAGGTTGTTGTTCTCGTTGATTCGCAGATTCTCGTCCACCTGTAGCCAGGTGCGCGACGTCGCCAGGTTATTGCGGCTGGTGGTGTATGCCCGCAGCGCCGACGGGTTCTGCCACATGCCGAAGGTCTGGCTCAAAAACCCCGAAACGTGGAAGCCGCTCAGCCACGGGCTCTCAGGCGCCGCGCCACCCGCCCCATCCGGCAGCACCGACGTGGTCGCACCGGTTACGTTCAAGCCTTCGGGCTGCGCCGACAAATCGGCGGCGATTGATTTTCCCGCGCAGAGTCCGACGATCGCCAGCGCTACTGCCAGCGCCGCGATCTTTCTCCTGACTCTCCCGGATGAACACCCCACGTGCACTTCAGTCTCCATACAAATTCCTCCCTAACTGACTGACACTGGAACCTCTTGGAGAAAGCGACACTCGGTCCCCAGTTTGATGATTCGAGCCCCCATAACCAATTGGACTCCTACTGTACCTTTGTGTAGCCAACTGTGTCGTTTTGTTCTTAGCGATTGAAATACGGTCGCTTGGTCGATTTCCGAATGGCGCTCGGAATTGCTCGGCATCGCCGAACAAGGCTCCAGCACACAGGCTGGTCTCAAGTGATAGTGTCGGCCGGTATGTTTTTGAAGATCAGAGCCTGAACTAATTGGACAGAAACTGATCGATTCCCTGCCGTGCTAATCCTGCGCCGCGGAAACTACTTTGCGCCGCACCTCCTCCGCCTACCTCACAAACGACTTCCCCACTCCATCTTCACAATCCGTGTTCGCGCGGTCCGCAGACTAACCCGCACGCTTTACGGTTGCGCTCCCCGTCCAACATGAAAGTTGATTTTCATGTATGGCGCGAGCGCGTCAGCCTATCTAGCAAAGATTAATCACCAGATCAAATGTCCTTCACGTAACCGCAATCTTGTGCTTCCCGGCGTCTGGACCGCCAATCGTCCGCGCACCCCAACCACCTATCGACTGTATTGTGCTACGCCGCGCCATGTGGACGAATCGCCACACACCCGCGTGCACCCGCCGGACCGTTTTGTTAGCTTTCCGCCTGTGCTCGCAGTGGGAGGTGGATGCAGGTGCGTATCGTTCTCATCGGACAGGCGGCCTTTGCCGAGAAAGCCCTCGCGGTGCTGCACGCCGGCGGTCATCAGATTGTGCACGTCTTCGCTCCGGCCGACACCCCTGGTGGCCGGCCCGATCCGCTCAAGACCAAGGCGCTCGAACTCGGCCTGCCGCTCAGCCAGCCCACCTCGTTTCGTGGCGAACGCGAGTTCGACCAGGTCCGCGCCCTCGACGCCGACCTCACCGTCATGGCCTTCGTCACTCTCATCGTGCCCGAGCGGATTCTCTATGCCCCGCGCTTCAAGACCATCTGCTTCCATCCTTCGCTGCTCCCGCGCCATCGCGGCGCCAGCGCCATCAACTGGGCCATCATCGAGGGCGACGCGCAGACCGGCGTCACCTGGTTCTGGCCCGATCGCGGCATCGACACCGGGCCTATCCTGATCCAGCGCAGCGTCCCGATCGGCCCCGCCGATACCACCGGCTCGCTCTATTTCAATTCGCTCTTTCCACTCGGCATCGATACGATGCTCCAGGCGGTTGCCCTGATCGCCGCCGGCAAGGCGCCCGCCATTGCGCAGGACGACGCCGTCGCCACCTACGAGGCCCCGTGCCGCGACGAGCACGCCGCGATCGATTTCAAACGGCCCGCGCGCGCCGTCCACGATCTCGTCCGCGGATGCGATCCGCAGCCCGGCGCCTTCGCAACGCTCGCCGGCCGGCGCCTGCGCCTCTACGACGCCCTGCTGGAATCCGGCGGCGCCCCTGCGGCGGCGCCCGGCACCATCTTCGCCATCGATCGCGACGGCATGCGCATCGCGTTGCATGACGCTTCCATCGTCGTGCGGCGCGCGCGCTTCGATCCGAGTCCAAAGAAAGTCGCGCCCATCGAACTCGCCACGGCCGGCGAAATCGCCGTCGGCGCCAGGCTCGAATAGCTTGCGCGCCGCCCGGATCCCCTGATGCGCCTTTGCGTCGGCACCTCCAAGGGCATCGTGATGCTCGATCCCGACCGTCCCGGGCCGCCGCTGCTGGCGCTCGCCGATCCTCCCTCGGTCTGGTGCATGGCGCAGGATTCGCGCGACCCCGGCCTGCTCTACGCCGGCTCCGTTAATAATGTCCATGCCGGCAGCGCTCGCGGCCGCGGCTCGCTCGCCCGCTCCGACGACGCCGGACGCAGTTGGCGCGACATCACGCCGGGCGCCATCCGCGACGAGGAAACCTGGTCGATTACTACGCCCTTCGACGGCCCCGGCGAGGTCTTCATCGGGACCTCTCACGCGCGCATCCTGCGCAGCCTCGACCGCGGCCACTCATTCCACGAATGTGCCGCGTTCCTCAAAATCCCCGGCCGCGAGCGCTGGGGCTTTCCACCCCCGCCGCACATCCCCCACGTCAGGTCCATCGCCTTCGATTGCTCCAATCCGCTGGTCATCTATGTGGGCGTCGAGGAAGGCGGCGTATATCGCTCGCCCGATCGCGGCCGCACCTTCGAGCCGCTCAACCGCAGCGTCTATTCCGATATTCATTGCGTGGCTCCCGATCCCGCCGATTCCCTGCGCCTTCTGGTCACCACCGGCCGCGGCTTCTATGCGTCGGCGGACGCCGGCGGTTCATGGAAATACCTGAAAGGGCTCAGCCGCTCATATACCGTTCCCCTGCTGGTCTCCGATGGCACCATCCTTATCGCCGCCGCCGCCGGCCCGCCCCCGCTCTGGCCGATGAATCCCGACGGCGCCAACGCCCTGCTCTTTCAGAGCGCCGATCGCGGCCGCACCTTCTCCCCGATGGTCCACGCCGACGGCCTCGTCCATCCCTTTCGCGGTATGGTGATGCGCCTGCTGACGAACCCGGCCAACCACGATGATTTCTTCGGCGTCCTTACTGACGGCTCAGTCATCCGCGGCGACCGCGTCAGCGGCGTCATCGGGACAATCGCTGAAAAGCTGCCGCCCGCCTACGACTTCGCGATAATTCCCTGAAGCATTCCGCCCACGGCCCACGCCACGGTCAGCTCATCCAGTACAACGCGGCAAAGCACAGCAGCATCAACGGCAGCCCGGCCAGCAGACCAACGCGCGCCCACTCCCGGCTCGAGATTCGCAGCCGTCCGGCCGCGACGATATTAGGAATGTTTCCGGGAATCAGCATTCCTCCGCTGATCAGCAGTCCCATCAGGATGCCACGCTGCTGGGCGCGGCTAAGCGACGGTCCGATTTCCGCCGCGGTCAGCGTCGCGTTGTCCACGATCGCCGAAACTGAGTTCAGCCAGAAGAGCGCGGCTTGCGGCAGCTTGCTAACGTATTGATCGACCAGCGGCCGCAAGCCCCACGACAAGCCGACCAGCCCGGCCACGAAAAAATACACCTTGGCCGCGCGCACAAGGATTTCGGACCAACTGTCGGGATGTGCATCGGCATTGAGCGAATGCCCATAGGTGGCGGGCAGGAACAGGCTGATCACGCTGACGATTATGATTCCCACCAGCACCAGCGGCCCGAGCAGCCGCGCGAGGTACCAGAAGTCAGCGTGCAAGGCCGCGATCGCGAGCGTGCTGAGCGGTTCGCCCACCGGCGTCAATGCCGCACCGAGTCCGATCGCGAAGCACGCCAGTACGACCACCGCGGTCTCGCTTTCGCGGTCGAGTTTCAGCAGCGCGATCGCTTCAACCAGAATCAGCGCCGCGATGACCGCCGTGATAACGCTCGCGAGCAGTCCTAACCCGATGATCAAGCCGAAATAGATCCAGCGCGGACTCACCCGCTTGACCAGTCGCTCGACTTCCCGATCGAAAGTCGGCCGCAGCATTCGGACGACTGCGCCGAAGACCAGCACCGCGATCGTAAGTGGCAGCGGCTCGGTCAGCGCCGCACGGAGCAGCTCTTTGCTCCACTGCCCCGCCAATGCCGCGGTCAGCGCGCCGGCAACCAGAAAGAACACTTCGATGTTCTGCTCGACGCGCTTGATCAGGACCGGGCCGATCAACACCGCGAGCAGTATGAGTAGCAGTGCCAGCGTCATGTCCGCCGCGCGACCCTGGGAACACTCATCTGGATACCGGGGCTGTTCATGGAAGCGGATTGGTCCGGCCGCGCTGACGACTTCATGCGCGCAGAGTACCCAAGCGCCAGCCGGCTGCGAAATCCTTCACTGTCGCTGAAATTACGGCGCAGAAGCTGATACTGCGGGTCGTTGCCTGCTCGGGGAGGCAGGAGTAGCGTGACAGCGTGCGCATTCTCGCGACAATCATGGTTGCTTTGCTGCTCCCACTCAATATGAGTGTTAAAGCGCCGCCTGCGAGAGTTTGCGCCGCGACGGCATGTTGTGGCACGAACTGCGGGCCGATTGCTCCCGTGAATCAGTTGAGCTGCTGCAAAGCGCCGACGGCGCCGGATGTGGCGACCATTCAAGCGCGCGAGACACCTCACCTCGACTTGCTCGGAACGATGCCGGTGGCTGCGATGACGATCGCGATTTCGCACGTGCGAAACCTCGCCGCCACTTGTAAATACTCGCCACCTGACGGTTTCGCTTCGATAGCATTGCTCTGTTCGCGTCAAATCTGAGCCTTCCGTGAGCGCGTGAATCGAAGCGCGGATGCGCCGCATCCGTCGCGGACATTTGCGTGCCGGCCCGCACGACAACTCCAAAAGAACGCCTGCCGATCTGATCGGCACGTAAGGACGCAGGGGGCCTGGAACCTGCGCAGGGATGCAGCCGCTCCGCGATCGATCGCGGCTGGAAGGTTGGGATTTGTGGAACCATCCGCAAGCATTCGCCGCATCGCGGCGCGATATTTGATTGCGAGTCTATTGGCGGTCGCGAGTCTCGCCGTGGCGTCATCGGCATCCGCGCAGGCCCGTGCCGATTTGGCGAGCCGGCAGGATATCGCGCAATCGGCCACTGCCGCTGAAGCGGCCGCCGGTTCAGATCGACTGCAGGCGCTTATTGATGAGGCGCTTTCCCGCAGCCCGCTAGTGCGGGCGGCGCGGAGCCATTGGCAAGCTCAAACGAAGGTGCCGATTCAGGCGGCGACGCTGCCCGATCCGCAGGTATCGCTCCAGCATTTTACGGTCGGAAGCCCGCGGCCCTTCGCGGGCTATGAGAGCAGCGACTTCTATTACAGCGGCTTCGGCGTGTCGCAGGACATTCCGGGTCCGGGCAAGCTCCGCCTGCAAAAGTCCGAGGCCGAAAGCGACGCCGAGTACACCAGGCGCCGCTATGAAGCCGTCGCGCGTGAGGTCGAGGAAAAGGTCAAGGAGACCTACTTCGACCTGTTCTACCATCGAAAGACGCTCGCGATTCTCGATCGCAATCAGGACGAACTCCGCCAGATCCAGCAGATCGCCGAGACCCGGTATCGCGTGGGGCAGGGCCTGCAGCAGGACCTGATCAAGGCGCAACTCCAGACCACCGAGATCCTGAAGGAGCACGCGATGCATCATCAGGAGGAGGACCAGGAGCAGCTCGAACTCAAGCAGCTACTCGGGCGCGATGCCGACTCGCCGAATATCGAGATCGGCGACCTCACGCCGACGCATCTACGGCTCGACTCGTCGCAGCTCACACAGCTAGCGGGGAGCGGTTCGCCCGAACTCGCCGCGGATCGTGCGATGGAAGTGCGGAGCGCGGAAGCGTTGAAGCTCGCACATAAGGGGTACTGGCCGGACTTCACAGTCGGATATTCGTACGAAAAGACCGGGCCCGGTTTTCGCGATTACTACATGCTGACGGTCGGCGCGAAGCTCCCGCTCTATTTCTGGCGCAAGCAAACGCCCGCGATCGAGCAGGCCGCGCTCGAAGCCGAGTCCGCGCGCGAGCGTACCGAGGCAACGCAACTGCAGGTTTCCTCCGACGCCGAAAGCAGCCTGGTCGCGATACGCACTGCGGAGCGGATTATGTCGATCTATCGCGACGGCCTGATCCCGCAGGCCGAAACCTCGCAAGCCTCGGCGATGGCCGCGTATCGCGTCGGCAAAGTGGATTTCCAGACCCTGCTTTCATCGGTGCTCGATTTGCAGAACCTGCGGCAGGAGTACTACCGCAGCCTCGCCGACCACGAGATCGCGATCGCGAAACTCCAGCAGGTAATCGGTGACCAACGATGAAGCGCGCATCCTCACAACGCCGATTCGGCATAGTCGTGGCGACGCTGGAATTTCTGCTGTGGCTGGCGGCGCCGATCGCGCACGGCGCTGACTCCCGCCTCGTGCCAATCCGGATCACTCCGGAGCGCCGCCAATTGATCGGACTGAAGTTCGCGACCGTGACGCGCAAGAACGTCAGCGACCGCCTGGAGACCACCGGTAACATCGAGACCGACGAGCGGATGCAGGGCTACGTGCAAACGCGATTTACCGGATGGATCGAACAGGTATTCGCCGATACGACCTATCAATACGTCCGGCGCGGCCAGCCGCTCTTTACGATCTACAGCCCGGACCTGGTGAGCACCGAGAACGAATATCTGCTCGCCCTCGCGGCTCGCAGGCGCGTGAAGGACAGTGGCCTCGCTGAGGTGACGGCCGATGCTTCATCGCTGGTGGATTCGGCTGCGGAGCGGCTCAAGCTCTGGGGAGTGTCGCCGCGCGAGATCGCACGCCTGCAACGGGAGCGCTCGGTGCGCCGCGCGGTCGAGATCGATGCGCCGATGAGCGGGTACATAGTGGAGCGCAACGCGCTTCCCAACATGTACGTGCAGCCCGACACGCGCCTGTTCACGATCACCGCGCTGTCGAAGGTGTGGATATACGCGGCGGTATTTCAGGACGAGATCGGCAAGGTCCGTCGCGGCGACCCCGCAACCGTTACGGTCGATGCGTACCCGGGCGTGAAGTTTGAGGGGCGCGTCGATTTCGTTGAGCCGCAGATCGATCCGGTGACGCGCACCGCTCGGGTCCGATGCGAGTTCAATAACCCCACAGGCGAGCTGCTTCCGGGGATGTTCGCGCACGTTGTGCTGGACCTGCCGATGGGCGAGCAAACTGTCATACCGGACGGTGCGGTTTTGCGCACGGGCACGCACAACGTCGCATTCATCGATCGCGGTGACGGTTATCTCACTCCCGCCGAGATCGAGTTGGGGGCGCACGCCGGCGACGAATTCATCGTGCTCAAAGGACTCGTGCCGGGTCAGCGAATCATCAGTTCCGCCAATTTCCTGATCGACTCGGAAAGCCAGCTTCAGGCGGCGGCCGGCGCGTTCGCGCCGCCGTCTTCGGGGGTCGGTGCGAATGCCGCTGGAGCAGCGGCCGAGGCGCTCTCCGCGGCAACTATCGAGTTCATCAGCGACCCCAACCCGCTTATCCGCGGCCGCAACAAAGTGATCGTGACGCTGCGCGATTCCAGAGGCGCGCCGATCCCGGGTGCGCAAGTGACGGTGTCCCTTTACATGGCGGCGATGCCCGCGATGGGAATGGCGGCGATGCACGCGCAAGCCGTCGGAGAGGATCGGGGCAACGGCACGTACGCCGCCAATATCGAACTGCCCCGGGGTGGCACCTGGAGCCTCACAATCACGGCGTCGAAGGGCGGCAATCCGATCGCAACGAAGCAGGTGGACGTGTCGGTGAGCGGCTCCATGGCGATGTGAGGGAGGCAGCATGATCGAAAGAACTATCGACTGGTGTAGTGCGAATCGCTTTCTGCTGTTCTCCGGAGTGCTGGCGCTGGTGATCGCTGGCGTCTGGTCGCTCGAACGGATTCCGCTCGACGCGCTGCCCGACATCTCCGACGTGCAGGTGATTATCCATACCCAATGGATGGGCCAGCCGCCGAATCTGATCGAGGACCAGGTGACCTATCCGATCGTAGCCGCGATGCTGGCGGCGCCGCACGTGAAGGCGGTCCGCGCGCAGACGATGCCCAACGATTCGTATGTGTTCGTGGTGTTCGAGGACGGCACCGACATCTATTGGGCGCGCAGCCGGGTGATCGAATACCTTCAGCAGATTACCGGCAAGCTGCCGGCCGGGGTGAATCCAGCGATCGGTCCCGACGCGACCGGGGCGGGCTGGGTTTACGAATATGCGCTGCTGGACAAGAGTCATACTCACAGCCTCGCCGACCTGCGCAGCATGCAGGATTGGAAAGTGCGCTATGCGCTCGAAACGGTGCCGGGGGTTGCCGAGGTCGCCACGATCGGCGGCTTCGTCAAGCAATACCAGGTCAAGCTCGATCCAAATCGGCTGCTGGCGCTGAAGGTCCCGCTCGCCACGGTGATCGACAAAATCCGCGACAGCAACGGCGAGGCGGGCGGACGCGTACTCGAGATGTCGGGCGCAGACTATATGGTCCGCGGCCTCGGCTATATCCATTCGGTCGCCGACCTCGAACAAATCTCAGTCGCGACCAACAACGGCGTCCCGGTGCTGATAAGAGATCTCGGCGTAGTGAGTCTTGGCCCCGACTTGCGCGAGGGTGCGGCGGAGTGGAACGGCGACGGCGAGACGGTCGGCGGTATCGTGGTAATGCGCTACGGGCAGAACGCCCTCAGCGTCATCGAGGGCGTCAAGCAGAAACTCGCCCAGATTCAAAAGACGCTGCCTGCAGGCGTCGAAATCGTCGCCGGCTACGATCGGTCGGGGCTCATCCAGGAATCGATCAACACGCTCAAACGCGATCTGATCGAAGAGGCCATCATAGTCAGTCTGGTGATTATCGTGTTCCTCTTTCATCTGCGCTCGGCGCTGATTCCGATTCTCGCGTTGCCGATCGCGGTCATCGCGACGTTCATCCCGATGTACTATTTGCAGATCAGCTCGAACATCATGTCGTTGGGCGGATTGGCGCTGGCGATCGGCGTGCTGGTCGATGCGTCGATCGTGATGGTCGAAAACGGCTACCGGCATCTTTCGGCGGCGCAGCATCAGGCGTCGCTCAGGGGCGAGGTGATTGCGGCGCCGGAGCGTCAGCGTATCCTGCTGGCGGCGGCGAAACAGGTCGGCCGCCCGATCTTTTTCTCACTGATAATTATCGTCGCGTCGTTCCTGCCGGTGTTCCTGCTCGAATCGCAGGAGGGTCGCATGTTCCGACCGCTGGCCTATACCAAGTCGTTCGCGATCGCCTTTTCGTCGGTGCTCGCGATCACCGTCGTGCCGGTACTGATGGTGCTGTTCATTCGCGGCAAGCGCCTGCGGCCCGAGGAAGACAACCCGATCTCGCGGTTCTTCCAGGCAATCTATCTGCCGGTGATCCGATGGTGCCTGCGTCATCGCGCGCTGACGATCACCGCCAACGCGATCTTTTTGCTGCTGACGATTCCGCTGCTGTTCAGGATCGGCAGTCAGTTCATGCCGCCGCTATACGAAGGATCGAGTCTCTATATGCCTACCGCGCTGCCCGGAATTTCGATCAACTCGGCGGTCAACCTGATGCAGAAGCAGGATCAGATCATCCGCACGTTTCCCGAGGTCGCGAGCGTATTTGGTACGGTGGGACGGTCGGATAGCGCGACCGACAACGCGCCGCTCGATATGTACGACACCACGATCATGCTGAAGCCGCGCGACCAATGGCGGCGCGGTATGACCTACGATCAACTTATCGCGGAGATGGACGACCGGTTGCATTTCCCCGGCTTGTCGAACTCGTGGACGATGCCGGTCGAGAACCGGCTCGACATGGAACTGACCGGCATCAAAACTCCGGTCGGACTTAAAATCCAGGGTCCCGACGTTGATCGGATTCAACAGATCGGCGCTCAGATCGAGGAAATACTCGGCCCGGTACCGGGCACGCGCGGAATTTTCGCCGAACGAGTCTCGCAGGGGTTTTATATTAATATAGATGTGGATCGCGCGGTTGCGGCGAGATATGGCCTGACGGTCGGCGACGTGCAGCGCGCGGTCAGATCCGGCATCGGCGGCGAGAATATCGCGACGACCGTCGAAGGGCGCGAGCGCTACTCGATCAACGTGCGCTATCTCGCGGACTATCGCAGCGATCTCGACGCGTTGCGGCGAATCCTGATCATGACGCCAACCGGAGCGCAGCTTCCGCTCGGCGAAGTCGCGGATATCGACTTGAGGCCGGGGCCTTCGATGATCCGCGACGAGGACGGGATGCTGACCGGCTATGTCTATCTTGATCTGGCGACATCAGATTACGGCAGTTATGTGCATAACGCGCAGCGCGTGCTCGACCGGCAGCTACACATGCCGGCGGGATACACCTTGAAATGGTCGGGCGAGTACGAGTTCCAGTTGCGCGCGCGAAAGCGGCTGGCGGTCATCCTGCCGCTGGTACTCGGCCTGATCTTCGTCCTGCTCTACATGCTCTTTCAGTCGGTCATTGAAGCGATCGTGCTGATCCTTCCGACCGGGTTCGCGATGACCGGCGGACTGCTGCTCCAGTACCTGATGGGCTTCAACTTCAGCGTCGCCGTGTGGGTCGGGTACATCGCGTTGTTTGGCATCGCCGTCGAGACCGGCGTCGTCATGGTGATCTATCTTCACGAGGCCCTTAACCGCCACATGGCCGCCGGCGATCTAACCCGCGAGGGAGTCGAAGCGGCGGTCCTGGAGGGTGCGGTACAGCGGCTTCGGCCCAAGCTGATGACGGTCGCGGTAGTAATGCTGAGTCTGGCGCCGATCCTATGGGAGAGCGGTATCGGATCGGACGTGATGAAGCCGATCGCGGCGCCGATCGTGGGCGGCATGATCACCTCGACGATCCACGTTCTTATCCTGGTGCCGGTATTCTTCGCGATTATGAAGGAGCGCGCGCTGTGCGGGGGAAAAGTCGCCTGAAGGAGGGTCAAAACGAGGGTCAATCGGTGAAATCCACAGTGGGCGGCATCAGTAAACTATAAGTTTTGCGCTCCTCATGGACTGACTTATGCGCGGCGGAGTGCCTATCCCTGAAACATCCAGCCCTTTCAGTCGTCTAACCTTTGCCTTTTCGCCGCGCGGATAGGGCGATAACTCACAGCTTCGATGTTGCTAAGCCCTGAACCTTGCCTTTAGAATTGATACCGGGAGATTACTAGATGGCCGAACCGCTTTCCTTCGACGCGCTCGCCAGCAGCGAGTATGTGCTCTCGACCGCCGAGAATTTCGTACTCTACGTTCTGCTCGAGGCGATCGCGAGCGGAGCGGGCGGTGCCGGCGGCGGTAATCGCCTGCCGCTCAACCTCGGCGTCGTCCTCGACCGCTCGGGCTCGATGTACGACGAACGGCGCCTCGAGTTCGTGATCGAAGCGGTCAAGTTCCTGGGCGACAACGTCGCGCCCGAGGACAAGATCGCGGTGGTCGCCTTCGCCGACAAGGCGCAAGTGATCCTCCGCCCCGACCAGATCCACGACCGCGGCGCGGTCCGGCGCGCGCTCGACGATATCGACTTGCTGGAAATCGGCGGTGGCACGCAGATGGCGCTCGGGATGCGCGCGGCGATCGACGAGGTCAAGCAGAACCTTGCGCCTAACCGGCTCAACCGCGTGCTGGTGCTGACCGACGGTCAGACCTACGAAGAGACCGCGTGCATCGAACTCGCCAATCAGAATCGCGAGCAGATGTCGTTTTCGGCGATGGGCGTCGGCGTCGAATACAACGAAAAGCTGCTGATGCGGATGACGCAGGATTCGCACGGCAAATATCATTTCATCGGCGATCCCGCCGAGATTCCCGGCATCTTCGAGGACGAACTCGAGGGCATGCGTGCGGTCAGCGTGCGCAACGGCCGGATCGAGGTGACGCTCGCGCAGGGCGTGCAGGTGCGTGAGGCGTTTCGGGCGAGCCCCGAGATTTACACGCTCGGCGCTCCGCTGGTGCCCGAGGACCGCAAAATCACCTACGAAATCGGCGACTTGGAAGCCGGCCTGCCGGGCTCCGTGCTGCTCACGCTGGTGCTGCCGCCGCGGCGGCCCGGCCCCGTGCGTATCGCGCAATCGGCCTTTCGCTTCGAGGTACCCGGCGTGGGCGAGCGCGTCGTCAATACCGACGTGACGGTCGAATACACGCTCGATCGCACGCTTACCAGCAAGCGTAACGGCCGCGTGATGAACCTGGTTGACCAGGTATCGATCGCCAAGCTGCAGGCCAAGGCGGAAGAGGAATTGAAGGCGGGCAACGTCGATCGCGCGACGCGGCTGCTGAGCAACGCGATCCAGGGCACTCAGCGGCTCGGCAACGTGAAGGCGACGCAGGCGCTGGTCGGCCTGATGGATCAGGTCAAGAAGACCCAGACTTTGCAAACCAAGGCCGCCAAGACCACTCTTTTGCAGGCGCAGGCGGTGGTGCGCAAGACCCAGATGCTCGATCCCGAAGCGCTCAAGGACTTACAGAAGGGCGAATAGCATTTACCTTCCCGGCTACTGGGAACTTACACGGCGATCGCCGGCGGACGAGGTTCGATACGACTATGATCAAGTGCACTGAATGCGGCTACGAGAACATGGACGGACTGGACTATTGCGACGGCTGCGGAGCCAAACTCGCGGCGGTCGAAGGCGCTGCTGCGGCATCCGCGGCTGCCCCTGCTGCGGCGCCCGACGCGATCGTAGCCGAGCATCCCGCGTCTGAGGCCACGACGGCCGCTAGCACCAATGAGGCGGCCGTCAGCACCGACGGCGAGCCGGCATCGGCGCCCGCATCGGAGGTCAAGACCGGCGATCTGACGCCCCCTCCGGCCGCCGCTCCGGCACCGGCCGCCGCGCCTGCCGCCGCCGCTCATTTCAAGGCTAAACTCTCGCTGCTGCGCGGCGGTCGCAAGGGTCAGGAATTCCCGCTCGACAGCGGCCAGAACTTTATCGGCCGATGGGATCCGGAGACCGGCTCGTTCCCCGAGGTTGACCTCGAACAGGACGATCCCGAGGCGAAGATTTCGCGCAAGCACGCACTGATCATCATCGAGGGCGGCAAGATTACGATCGAAGATATCGGCAGCCTCAACGGCACCTACGTCAATCGCGGCAACCGGCTGATTCCGGGCACTCCGCTCGAAATCAAGGCGGGCGACGAAGTCATTATCGGCAAGACTTTCCTCAAGCTGGTGGTCGATCCGATTTCGTAATCGCGCGTGCGGCAGGGTGCGCCCGCGCGTGAAGAGGAGGTTGTCGAGGAATTCAAAATCGACAGTTTTCGCTGAAACCTCAAGAGGTTTCAGACTTCCCATCATGTTTGACGCTCGGGATGCCCGGTTGGGTATTCAAGTCCCGCAGCGATGCAGAGAGCGAGCGATTCAGGAGGCCGTTGCGGCCCCTTGCCCCAACGACCGAATTACGCGCTGTTGATCTCGCGTTATGAATACCGGTGAGCCGCTAGCCGTCAATCACATGCTCGACGGCCGCTATCGCATCGCGAGGATGCTGGGGCAGGGCGGCATGGGACGCGTGTACCTGGCCAACGACACCCGCCTCGCGAATCGGCCGGTCGCCTGCAAGGAGATGATCATCGGCGACGGCGTTCAGGAGCAAAAGGCGGTCGAGGATTTCAATCGCGAGGCCCGCGTGCTGGCGAGCCTTTCGCATCCCGCCATTCCGCAGGTAATCGATTACTTCGGCGAGCGCGGACGCCATTACCTCGTGATGGAATTCGTCGCGGGCGGCGACCTTCAAGGCCATCTCGACCAGCTCGGCGCCGGTGGACGCCTTCCGGAAGCCAAGGTGCTGCGATGGGCCCGGCAGATTCTCGACGTGCTGGCCTTTCTGCACGCGCAGAACCCGCCGATCATCTATCGCGACCTCAAGCCCGGCAACATCATGATCGATCATCACGGCCGTGCGATGCTGGTCGATTTCGGCATCGCGCGCTTCCTGCCTCCGGGCGGCCGCGGCACGCAAATCGGCTCGGTGGGCTATGCTCCGCCTGAACAGTATCTCGGCAAGATGGAGCCGCGGTCCGACCTCTTCTCGCTCGCCGCGACGATTCACCATCTGCTCACTGGCCGCGACCCTCAGCTCGAGCCGCCGTTCAGCTTTCCCGAACTCAAGGCGCTGGCGCCGCAGGTTTCGGCGCAGACCGCGCAGGTCGTAATGCGCGCGCTCGACAAGGACGTCGAAAAGCGTCCGCGTTCCGCCCGCGAGATGCGCGACCTGCTGCCAGACCCCGGGCCCGACGACGCCGCCCTGTCCGG
>Ga0105240_10005634_pt1 | contig 18592 bp, 19 predicted proteins | sample KBSC54metaG_FD_80426 | JGI IMG/M metagenome (GOLD analysis project Ga0105240, IMG submission 80426) | Corn rhizosphere microbial communities from Kellogg Biological Station, Michigan, USA - KBS C5-4 metaG | ecosystem: Host-associated > Plants > Roots > Rhizosphere > Soil | place: Michigan, USA... | reverse complement strand
TCTCGAGGAGGCCTATCCCGAGCCTTCGCTCCTGGGCGCGACGCCGCGCGAGAACGCCCACATCCGCACCCTCGCCCGGATCGGCGACATTTACCTGATGAACAACGCGTTCATGCTCGCGGGCCAAGTCCCCGCCCTCTCCGCCGGGAATCCGGCCCCCACCGGCAATGAGGCCATCGTTGCGCTGCTGGGGGGCCATCTGGCGAGCAGCACCAAGGCGCTGGACCGGATGATCGGCCGCGACGGCTACGCATGCCTGGGCCGTGTCACCCTGGCCGACTGCGCGCTCGTGCCGGCCCTCTTCTATCTGCGGACCGTGCTGACGAGCCGAGGTCTCGCCGATCCGATCGCCGCGAACACCAATGTGGGCGCCTACTGGGCCGCGATCCAGCGAGACGAGCACGCGGCGCGCATCCTGGGTGAACTGCACCGGGGGCTGGAGGAGCGCCGCGAGCTGGTCCGCTCCGGCGAGATCGAGAAGAGAAGGGCGGCAGCCCGGGCGGCAAGGCAAGCGGCGGAGCAGGCGTAGCCACGATCCCATGACCTTTCCCAACCAGCGCCGTGCAATGCTCGTGCTGCTCGTCCTGAGCGGCCTCATCATCTCGATTTGCATGGGACTGCGCCAGAGCCTGGGTCTCTTCATGCGTCCGATGACGCTCGAGCTCGGCATCTCGTCGGCGACCTTCGGCTTCTCCATCGCGCTGCAGAACATCGTCTGGGGCCTGTCGCAGCCCTTCGTGGGCGCTCTCGCCGACCGCTACGGTTCGAGGCCGGTGCTTGTCGGTACGGCGTTGATATACGCGGCCGGTTTGCTGCTCATGGTATTCGCGAAGGCGGTCCCAGGAGGTCTGGGGATCGCGGGTTTTCTCACTGGGATCGGCACAGCGGGCACCGGCTTCGGCGTCCTCATCGGCACGGTGTCGCGCGCAACGCCGCCGGAGAAGCGCAGCCAGACGGTCGGTATCGTCGCGGCGGTCGGCTCACTTGGCACGATGGTGATCGCGCCCATCGGTCAAGGGCTGATTGACGGTTTCGGCTGGAAGCTGGCGATGGTGGCGTTCGCCGCGATCGCGGCCTCCATGGCGCTGTTATCGCTGCCAATCCGTGAGCAGCCCCTTGCGAAGGGCAATTGCTCTGCAGTCAACCAGAATCTTGGAGAGGCCGTGCGCGAAGCCATGGCCCATCGGGGCTACGTCTGCATGACGCTGGCGTTCTTCGCTTGCGGCTTCCAGCTCGTCTTTCTCACCACGCACCTGCCGGCGTACCTTGCGATCTGCGGCGTAGCGCCGGGCGTGAGCGCGAGCGCGCTTGCGCTGATCGGCCTTTTCAACTGCGTCGGCACCTACCTCTTCGGCCTGCTCGGCGCGCGCTACAGCCAGAAGCACCTGCTCGCGCTCATCTACCTGGCGCGCACGCTCTTCATCGCCGTGTTCCTGCTCGTGCCGGTGAGCGTTGCCTCGACGCTCGTCTTTGCCGCGGCGATGGGCCTGCTCTGGCTCGGCGTGGTGCCGCTCGTCACCGGAATCGTCGGGCGCGTATTCGGCCTGACGCACTTCAACACGCTCTACGGCATCGTGTTCCTGAGCCACCAGGTCGGCTCGTTCTTCGGCGCGTGGATGGGGGGCGTCGTGTTCGACCGGATGGGGAACTACAACTTCGCCTGGGGTGCGCTGATCGTCGTCGGTATCGCGGCGTTCATGCTGCAGTGGCTCATGGACGAGCGCCCCCCGCGCACGGGCGAGAACGCGGGCCATCCGGCGCCGGCGCCGGCATAGCGGCTCGCTGCGGCGACTCGAGGCTCGGCAACCGCAAAGTCAAGCAGGAACTGGGCGCAGAATACTGCGCCGTGGGTACTATAATCGTGATAATAATGAATTTGTGTAATTTTCTGTCGCCCATCAGAATTTCAGGCAATTCGCGAGCGAATCGGATTCGATCCGCCTCGAACCGGAGCATGCCGCCCCTTACCTTGATCCACCAAGAACGCAACAAGGAGCCTGAAATGAGACTTCGCATCTTCCTCGCCGCCACCCTTTCCCTCGCCGCCGGCTGTGCAACCAACGTGCCGAACGCGGTGAACGCCCAGCGCTCCGCCACCGGCACGTACTACTGCTGGGAAAACAAGCTGATCGACAGCGGCGGTCGGCTGGTGTGCAACTGGAACGCCGACCCCCGCGCCGCGTGCGAGGAGGAGTTCGCGAGCTACGTCGAGCGCTCGTCGGTCAAGTCCGAGCCGCAGCACGCGCATCGCTGCGCGAACGGTCATGACCTGGCGGTGGTGACCACTCGATAGCCCGTGCCAGGTGGGGACGCTGGAATGGGCGATGGCCGGCGACTACCTGGGCGGTCGCGCCGCCCGCCGATTCACGGGCGCGCCTCTTCGGTGCCTCGCCGCGGGCTTCGGGGCGTCGGCTGCCTCAAACATTTGCCGAAGCCCGTGTTCCAGCAGTTCGACGGCCTTCCCCAGGGCGCCGAGTTCTCCGACCCGCACTATCGCGACGCATCGGTGCAGGTCGAACGATGGGGGACGCAATACTTTCACGGGGGCGATAGAACGATTCCTGGCGATAAAGCGGGCGGGTAGCAGCCCGACACCATAGCCGGCCTGGACGAACGCCAGCTGCATTTGGATGTTGTTGACTTCAGCCGCAATCATGGGGGTCAAGCCGGCACGCTCCATCCGATCGATGAGGCTCGCGCGAAGAAAGCACCCGGGCGGATTGAGCACCCAGGGTGCCCGGCCCAGACTTTTCCAATCACCGTCGATGTTGCCTGCGGCGCCCTGAACGATCTCCATGCGGTCGGTGGCGACGATATTCGTCAGGAGCGGCGCGGGCGCGGTTTTACCTTCGGGCAAAGGCACGGCAGCGACGTCGAGCTCACCCGCGAGCAGCCGCTGAAGTAATTGTTCGCTCGACAGCTGCACTCGAACCTTGGGGTATTTCTCGGTCAGCGCCCGGATAGGTTCGATAAGCGTCCCCTCGGCCAGGGTAAACGAGATCCCGATGCGCAAGAGGCCGTGAGGTTCAGCGTCGCTCGAAACAAGGGATTTCAGCGCCTCCGTCCGCTGCAGCAGGTCTCGCGCCTGTTCGAGCACCCTGGAGCCCAGCGCGTTCAGGCGCGGGGGCTTTACCGAGCGGTCGAGCAACTCGGCACCCAATGCCGCCTCCAGCCTTTGCACCTGCCTGGTAATCGCGGAGGGCGTCCGGAATAGGCGGCCGGCTGCGCCGGCGATGGACCCGGCCTGGGCAAACTCTACGAGGGCGCGTAAATCTTCGAGCAAGGGGGACTCCTGAAGCGCTTTCCCGACGGGTCAGAATCGTGCGTCGAGGGTACGATAATCGTGATAACAATGAATTTGTGTAATCTTCACTGCCGCATCAGAATACCGCGGAATTCATGTTTTGAAGAGTACATCGATTAAGGAGCGTGTCCCGACCGGGCAGGCCTGACGCGAAAGAGGAAGCGCGATGACGATGAAGCTCTATTCCTGGGATCTCAGTCCCTACTCGGCGCGAGTGCGGATGCAGATCTACGCCAAGGGTCTCACCGACATCGCGATCGAGCGGCCGCCGACTTACGGCACGCCTAAGTTCTACCAGGACCATCCGATCGGCCGCGTCCCGTTGCTCGAGATCGACGGGGAGGCGATACCGGAGTCGAATGTGATCGCGGAGTACCTCGAGGAGATCCATCCCGAGCCTTCGCTGCTGGGCGCGACGCCCCGCGAGAACGCCCACATCCGCACCCTGGCCCGCATCGGCGACATCTACCTGATGAACAACACGTTCATGCTCGGGGTTCAGACCCGCGTCCTCGCCGCCAAGACCCCCGTCATCACCGGCAATGAAGGCATCATCGCGCTGCTGGGCGGGCAGCTGGCAAGCAACGTCAAGGCGCTGGACCGGATGATCGGCCGCGACGGCTTCGCGTGCCTGGGCCGCCTCACCCTGGCCGACTGCGCGCTCGTGCCGGCGCTTTTCTTTCTGGAGAGCGTGCTGCCGGGCACGGGTCTCGCCGACCCGATCGCCGCGAACGCCAATGTGGCCGCCTACCGGGCCGCGATCCAGGGAGAAGAGTGCGCGGCGCGCATCCTGGCGGAGCTGAACCGGGGGCTGGAGGAGCGCCGCGAGCTGATCCGCTCCGGCGCGATCGAGAAGATAAGGGCGCAGAGGGACGCGGCAAGGCAAGCAGCGGAGCAGGCCTAGCCGCGGTCATCGCGGGCAGTCAAGGGATCAGCGGAAAAGAAAAGCCCCGCTACGCGGGGCTTTCCCGGGTTCCCGCCTGCGCGGGAATGACGTTCAGCTACGCGTAGCAGCGCAGCCGGCGGGAGAAGGCGACCAGCGGCTCGACGCCGCTCTTCTCGGCGCGCTCGCACCAGTCCTTCAGCTGGCCCACGAGCTGCTCGGTGTTGAGCGTCGAGCGTTCCCAGATGCGGGCGAGCTCGTCGCGCATGGCGAGCGTGGTCTTCAACCGCGGGTTCGCCTCCACGAGGAGGTTGATCGTCGCGCGGTGCTTCGCCGGCACGACCGCGTCGTCCAGGTGGAGCCACCGGCGCACGCTCTTCAACGCCGTGCAGTCCGAGCCCTTCTCGCGGAGCGCCGCGATCTCGAGCCTCGCGGCGCGCTTCACCGACTTCGCGTAGTTCATCATCACGTCGTAGCGGTGCATGATGACCGCCTGCAGCGTCTGGGCGTCCACCTCGAACTTCGACGGGTCGAGCTTCACCTTCGGCGCTTGCTTCCGCACGGTGGCAAGGCCCAGCGACTGGAGGATGCGGATGTACGCCCAGCCCAGGTCGAACTCGTACCAGCGCAGCGAAAACTTGGCCGACGTCGGGTACGCGTGGTGGTTGTTGTGCAGCTCCTCGCCGCCGATCCACGCCGCCCACGGCACGATGTTCGTGCTGTCGTCGTCGGTCTGGAAGTTGCGGTAGCCGAAGTAGTGGCCCACGCCGTTGATGACGCCCGCGGCCCAGAAGGGGATCCAGGCGATCTGCGCCACGTAGATGATCGCACCGGGGATCGGCCCGAAAAGCAGGAGGTCGATCGCGGCGAGGAGGACCACGCCCCACTTGTTGAGCGGGGTGTAGACGTGCCTCTCGAGCCAGTCGTCCGGGGTGCCGTGGCCGTAGCGGCTCATGGTCTCCGGCTTGTGGGACTCCTTCACGTACATGACCACGCCCGTGAAGAGGATCTTGTTGATCCCGTGGATGCGGGGGCTGTGCGGATCGTCCTCCGTCTCGCACTTCGCGTGGTGCTTGCGGTGGATCGCGGCCCACTCCTTGGTGATCATGCCCGTGGTGAGCCAGAGCCAGAAGCGGAAGAAGTGGCTCACGACCGGGTGCACTTCCAGAGCGCGGTGCGCCTGGCAGCGGTGGAGGTACAGGGTGACGCCCGCGATGGTGATCTGGACGAGGACGAGCCCCGCCAGGAGATCGCCCCACCACGGCAGATTCAGGAGACCGCTGAACATTCGGTTTGCGCCCTTTTCACAGGTCCATCCTCGAGCGGGACGGAAGCTTATCCAGGCGATTGTACATGGCCCGCGCGCGTCCAGTATGTTCGGCCGCGCACTCTCGCTCAAGCCTTTGAAGAAATGGGCTTTTCGGGCGTTTCAGGCGTAGCAATCAGGCGCACGTCGCGCCGGGGATACGGGATGTCGATCCCGTGCTCCCGGAAGGTCCTCAACACCTCCTTCAGGAGGTCGCTCCGAAGCTCCGCCTCGCCCACGGCCGGATCGCCGATCCAGACCGTGAGCTCGAGGTCGATGCCGTTGTCCCCGAGGTGCTTCACCCGCGCGGCGGAGGGCGGGTCCGCGATCACGCGAGACTGGCTCCTGGCCGCCCGGAGCAGGAGATCGCAGGCCTTCTCCACGTCGCTTTCGTAGGAGACCGATACCGCCACCACCATCGACACCTTCGGGTCGCTGTACGTGTGGTGGTTCACGCTCTGGGTGATGAGCGTCTCGTTGGGGATGATCGACTCCACCCCGTCCGCCCCCTTGATCACCGTGTAGCGCGACTCGATCGCCTTCACCTCGCCGCGGCGCCCGTCGACGGTGATCACGTCGCCGATCCGCAGGCTCCGGTCGAGGAGGACGATGAAGCCGCTCACGTAGTTGCTCGCGATCTTCTGCAGGCCGAAGCCCAGGCCCACGCCGAGGGCGCCGCTGAAGATCGAGAGCGCCGTGATGTCGATGCCGACCAGGGGAAGCGCCACCAGGATCGCAACGAGGAGGGCGCCCGCGCGAATGAGCTTGGCGATCACGATGCGCGTGGACATCTGGATGGTCTCGGCCGCGAGGACCCGCGTCTCCGTGATCCGGCCCAGCCAGAGCGAGATGGTGATCGTGATCGCGAGGGCGGCGATCGCCTGGAGCGCGATCCAGAGCGTCACCTTCTGCTTCCCCTTGCCCAGCGTGATGCCCACGTCGTCCAGCGCCGCGATCACGTCCGGCAGGAGCCCCGTCACGTGCAGCACCACGGCGATCCACGCGATCCAGGCGATGGCGCGCACGACCGTCCGCAGGAACGCGCCCTCCGGGATGATGTGGCCGAGGACGTAGACCGCCGCGCGGATCGCCGCCAGTGCCACGAGGAGCGACTTCACGATGTTCACCAGCACGACCGTCTGGTAGCGCGCGAGGACGAGCTCCGCCAGCGCCACGAATCCCAGCGTGAAGAGCGGGAAGGCCACGCGCTCGAAGTCGCCCTTGCCGAACTTCCAGCGCGGGGTCGACCGGATCCGGTGGCAGACCGCGCGTGAGGCGTAGAAGCCCAGGGCGAGGCAGAATGCGACCGCCGCGAGCTGCCAGAGCCACTCCGACGGCGAGGCCGAGCTCGCCATGTCCGCCACGAGGTCCGAGAGGCGGGAGAAGTCCAGGTTCACGGCAGCGGCGAGGCGCCTTCGCGGCGCGAGCGGAAGTTCGCGACGAAGCGGTCGGTGAGCGTGCGATTTCCCGAGATCACCACGACGTTCTCCGCGTTCCGGGCCTGGGCCGAACGCGTGAAATTGTAGCTCCCCGTGACGACGGCGGCCCACGGCGTGCCGCCGTCGACGATCACGATCTTGTTGTGCGATGCGGCCGCGGCGGCATCGAGGTACACGCGGGCGCCGGCGCGGGAGAGGGATGCCAGCCAGGGGAGCCCGCCCTGGGCGTGCTCCGCCGCATCCCCGATCACCTCCACCCGCACGCCGCGGCGCAGCGCCGCGAAGAGCGCCCGGGCGAGCCGCCGGTCCGTGAAGAGATACGCCTGCACGCGCACGCTTTCCCTCGCGGAGGCGATGCGCCGCGCGATGAGCCCCTCGACGTCGTCACCCGGCGTGAAGGCGACCTCGACCTTGGCCACGCCCTCGGCATGGGCGCGCGCGAGGGCGGGGAGCGCCGCGAGCGCCATGGCCGCGAGGAAGGCGGCGCGCCTCATGGCTCCGCCTTCTCCACGGCGGGCGCCTTCGCGGCGGCCGCGCGGTCCATCACGGCGGCGAAGAAGCCGTCCGTGCCGTGCAGGTGCGGGTAGAGGCGCAGGTACGCGCCGGGCAGCGCCAGCTTCACGCCGGCCTTCTCGAGGATGGGCCCGGCCGGCACGAGATGGAAATCCGGATGCGCGGCGAGGAACTCTTCCACGATGGCCTCGTTCTCCTCCCGGAGCAGGCTGCACGTGCCGTACACGAGGCGCCCGCCGGGCTTCACGAGCGAGGCGGCGGCGGCGAGGATCGCCCGCTGCTTCGCGTTCAGCTCCGCGAGCCCGGCCTCCGTCTGGCGGAACTTGAGGTCCGGGTTGCGGCGCAGCGTCCCGAGGCCCGTGCACGGCGCATCCACGAGCACGCGGTCGATCTTCCCGCGCAGCCGCTTCACCTTCGCGTCGTTCTCGTTGGCGATCCTCTGCGGAAAGACGTTCGAGAGGCCCGAGCGCTTGAGCCGCGGCGCGAGGTGGTCCAGGCGCTTGTCCGAGACGTCGTAGGCGTAGATGCGGCCGGTCGAGCCCATCGCGGCGCCCATCTGGAGCGTCTTTCCTCCCGCCCCCGCGCAGAAGTCGACGACCATCTCGCCCCGCCGCGCCTCGACCAGCATGCCGAGGAGCTGGCTGCCCTCGTCCTGCACCTCCACGGCGCCGTCGAGGAACATCGGGTGCTGGTTCAAGGCGGGCTTCCCGCGCACGCGCACGCCCAGCGGCGAGTGGCGCGTGGGCGCGGCCTCGATCTCGTCGAAGGCGAGGCGGTCGAGCACGCCCTCGCGCGGCGCCTTGAGCGTATTGACGCGCAGGTCCAGCGGCGCCGGATCCTGCAGCCCGCGCGCGAGCGCGAGGAGCTCGTCGTCGCCCATCACGGGCCGAAGCCGCGCGATCACCCAATCCGGGAGGTCCGCCCGCACCGCGAAGGGAAGCGTGTCGAGGTCGAGGGCCTTGAGCGACGAGAGCCACGCCTTTTCCTCCGGCGCGATCGCCGATTCGACCTGGGAGAGGCCCACGCCCTGGATCTTCACGAGCGTGGCGAGCGCGATCTCGCGCGGCGTGGCGGCCGGCGTCACGGACTCGAGGAGCCGGCGGCGGCGCAGCGCCGCGTACACCGTGTCCGCCACCACGCCGCGGTCGCGCTGGCCCAGGTTCTTGTGCTCGCGGAAGAAGCGGCGCAACTGCGTGTCCGCGGGCTCGCGCGCGGGGAGCACCACGGTGAGCGCCTCCACGATGGCCTCGAGCTGCGCGCGGGCGATGGCCATGTCAGCGCTCCGAGATCCGCGCGGCCGACTGCTCGACCATGATCCGCATCTTCGCCGCCGGATAACGCATCTTCACCGGAAGGTAGTGCTGGTCGAGGCCCAGCCACACGTCCGTCGCCTTGCCGTCGTCCGGATCGACATGGCGCAGGTGAAGGGCGCGCACCTTGCCCAACGGGATCTCGATCTCCTCCACCCCCACGACGCTCAGGCGGAAGTCGTAGAGCTTGCGCTGCGTGTAGACGCGCAGGGGGAACGTCGCGCCGTCCGCGCGGGGAGGGACGCTCGCCAGCTGGAAGATCATCGTGAGCCAGTCCACCGTGTCGTCCGCCAGGATCGCGGTCTTCCGGTTGGCGCCGCGCTCGAGGGTCACGGTATGCCGCGGCCAGTCGAACTCGAGGCCTTCCACGTCGCTTCCGGGCCTCGTCTCCACGAAACGCTCCGGGCGAAGTCCCGCCGAGGTGATCGTGCCGACGCTCTCCTGGCGGATCGGTCCGTCCACGAAGAGCTGGAAGAGCCCCACCGCCTCGCCTTCGCCGGTGATGCGATAGCCGTCCCCCTCGCGATCCCAGTTGTAGGTCGCCTCCGCTCCGAGGAGGCCCGAGTGGAGCTCGTATGCGACCGAGAGATGCGGGGGGAGCGCCTCCATCGGGAAGACCTGCGGCTCCTGCGCGGGCGTTGGCGGCGCCGGAAACCACGGGAGGATCGGCTCCGCCATCGCGACCGGCTCCGGCGCGGGCGGGGGCGGCGGCGTGGGCTCCGGCGCGGGAGGCGGAACGGCCGTATCGCCCGCCGTGGGCGAGACGGCGGCGAGAAGCCGGGGCGCGGGTGCGCGAGCCGGATGCGGGTGGGCGACGTGTGCCCGATGCCGGGGTTTCGGCGCCGGTGGCCGCGGGGCGGGTGCTCGTGACGCGGGCGCCGGGGGCGCGGATTCATCGAGCCGCGCGGAGAACGCCTCCGGGGGCGAGGCGTCCGGCCCGTCGAGGTGCGCGGGCATGCCGACGAAGACCGCGGCATGCAGCGCCGCCGAGACGGCGATCGCCGCGGCGAGGAACCGGTAGGGCGCGGGAATGGGGAAGGCGCGGGCCATGCGATCAGTGCGCTTCGAGGCCGACCAGGACCTGCTCCACGCGCAGGCCCTTGGGATCGTCGAACACGACGCGGACGGGGAAGTTGAAGCGGTCCTTCGCGAGCCACACCTGCGCCTTGCTCTCCCCGGCGTTCGAGGTGACGCGCTCGTAGTGGAGCGTGTCGAAGCGGCCGGCGGGGGTCTGCAGTTCCTGCTCGTCCACGAAGCGGTAGATGTAGAGCTCGACCTTCCGGCCGTTGGACATGTGCATCTCGACCGTGCGGCTGCCGGGCTTGAGGTTCATGAACTGGTACATGACCGAGATGCGGTCCTGCGTCTCCCCGGGGAGGGGGACGTCCGAGGTGGAGCCGCCGGATTCGGAGTGCATCACGCCGCGGTCCCAGTCGAACGTGGCCTGCACCGCGCCCTTCGACGTGTTCGCGCGCCGCTGGGCGAACTCGAGCGGCTGCAGTCCCGTCGCGACGACGCGCCCCGAGCTTTGCAGCGTGAGCTGGTCGTCCAGGAAGAGCTTGAGCGGCCCGTCCGAGCGGGCGACGCTGCGGATCGCATAGGTGTCGCCCTTCCGGGAATAGGTCTCCGAGACGTGGCCGATGGTGAGGCCCGTCACGCTCAGCCGGTACTCCGCCGCGATGTCGTTCGGGACGGCGAACGCGGCGGCGGGCGCGAGGAGGGCGAGGACGAGGGCGAGCGCGGTCTTCATTCGGCGTTGCGGGGGGAGGCGATCCAGTCGGTTGAAACGCCGCAGCCGCGGACCTGGACGACGCCCGGCCGCGGGAATTCGATGCGGCCTTCGGCGAACCAGCGCACCGCCTGCGGATAGATGCGGTGCTCGACCGCCAGCACGCGCGCGGCGAGCGTCTCCTCGGTGTCGCCGGCGAGGACCGGCACCGCCCCCTGGACCACGATCGGCCCGTCGTCCAGCCGCGGCGTCACGACGTGCACCGTGGCTCCGTGCAGCTTCACGCCCGCCGCGAGCGCCTGGCGGTGCGTGTGCAGCCCCGGGAACGCCGGCAGGAGCGACGGATGGATGTTGAGGATCCTGCCCTCGAAGCGCCGCACGAACCCGTCCGTGAAGATCCGCATGAAGCCCGCGAGGAGCACGAGATCCGGCGCGAGCGCCGCGATCTCGTTCTCCAGGCGCGCGTCGAACGCCTCGCGCGTCGCGGACTCCCGGTGATCGACGACCCGCGTCGCGATCCCCTGCGACGCGGCCCACGCGAGGCCCTGGGCATCCGGGCGGTTGGAGACCACCGCCTTCACGTCGAGGCCGGTGCGCGCCTCGACGATGGCGCGCATGTTGCTCCCGCGGCCGGAGATCAGGATGACGGCCGATTTCACGCGGCCGTCAGGCGACGATCGTCTGGGGAGCGCCCGCCGGCCGCTCGACGATGGCGCCGATCTCGAAGGACTCGACGCCCAGCGCGCAGAAGGCGTCGATCGCCGCCTTGGCATCGGCGCGCGCGACGACCGCCACCATGCCGATCCCGCAGTTGAACGTGCGCACCATCTCCGCTTCCTCGATCGCCCCGTGGCGTTGCAGCCATTTGAAGACGGGCGGGCGCGGCCATTTCGACGCCTCGAGGCGCGCGCAGAGGCCTTGCGGGAGGATGCGCGGGATGTTCTCCGTGAGGCCGCCGCCCGTGATGTGGGCGAGGCCCTTCACCGCCACGCGCTCCATCACCGCGAGGACCGGCTTCACGTAGATGCGCGTGGGCTCGAGGAGGGCCTCGCCCAGCGTGCGGTCGCCGTCGAAGGGCTCGTAGAGGTCCGCGCCGCTCACCGCGATCACCTTGCGCACGAGCGAGTAGCCGTTCGAGTGCGGCCCGCTCGACGCGAGGCCGATCACCACGTCGCCCGCGGCCGCGCGCGTGCCGTCGAGGATCGCGGACTTCTCCACGAGCCCCACGGCGAAGCCCGCGAGGTCGTACTCGTTCGGGTCGTACATCCCCGGCATCTCGGCGGTCTCGCCGCCGATCAACGCGCAGGCCGCCTGCTCGCAGCCCTCCGCGATGCCCTTCACGACCGCCTCCGCCACGTCGACGTCCAGCTTGCTGCACGCGAAGTAGTCGAGGAAGAAAATCGGCTCCGCACCCGAGCAGAGGATGTCGTTCACGCTCATCGCGACGAGGTCGATGCCGATGGTGTCGTGCTTCTTCATGCGGAACGCGAGCTTCAACTTGGTGCCCACGCCGTCCGTCCCGGAGACCATGACGGGCTCGCGGTACTTCTTCGAGACCTCGACCAGGGCGCCGAAGCCGCCGATGCCGCCCAGCACCTCCGGGCGGAGCGTGCGCTTCGCGAAGGGCTTGATGCGCTCGACGAGGGCCTCGCCCGCGTCGATGTCGACGCCGGCTTCGCGGTAGGTGAGGGGTACGGTGGGGCTCACGGGGATCCGATTGATTCGGATCCGGAATTTTAACCGATTCGCCCCCTCTCCTCCCGTTTTTCGGGGGTCAGGCGTCGCCGCTGCCGCGGAAGGTGGGGAGATGGACCTTCGCGAATTCGAGCATCCGCTCGATCGGCACCTTCGCCCGGCGCCCCACCTCCGGATCGACGAAGACCTCGTGGCCCGGCGCGCCCTCGAGGGTCTCCAGCAGGTTGTGCAGGCCGTTCATGGCCATCCACGGGCAGTGGGCGCAGCTCTGGCAGGTCGCGCCCTTGCCGGCGGTGGGCGCCTCGATGAAGGTCACGCCCGGCAGGCGCTTCCTCATCTGGTGGAGGATCCCGCCGTCGGTGGCGACGATGTACTCCTTCGCGCCCAGCCGCTCGGCCGCCTGGATGATGCCGGTCGTGGAGCCCACCGCGTCCGCGAGGTCGATCACGGCCTTCGGCGATTCCGGGTGCACCAGCACCTTCGCGCCCGGGTGGAGCGCCTTCAGCTCTTCCAGCTGGATCGCCTTGAACTCGTCGTGCACGACGCAGGACGCGTTCCACATCAGCATGTCCGCGCCCGTCACGCGCTGCACGTAGTCGCCCAGGTGCTTGTCCGGCGCCCAGAGGACCTTCTTCCCCTGCGCGTGGAGCCAGCCCACGATCTTCTCCGCGATCGACGAGGTCACCATCCAGTCCGCGCGCGCCTTCACGGCGGCGCTCGTGTTGGCGTAGACCACGACCACGCGGTCCGGATGCGCATCGCAGAACGCCGAGAACTCGCCGGCGGGAGTGGCGAGGTCGAGCGAGCACTCGGCCGCCAGGTCCGGCATGAGGACGCGCTTCTCCGGGCTCAGGATCTTCGCCGTCTCGCCCATGAAGCGGACGCCGGCCACCACGATGGTCTTCGCCGGGTGCTCGTACCCGAAGCGCGCCATCTCGAGGGAGTCCGAGACCGTGCCGCCCGCCGCCTGGGCGAGGTCCTGGAGGTCCGGGTGGACGTAGTAATGCGCGACCAGCACGGCGTCGCGCTCCTTCAGCAGGCGCTTGGCGCGCTCGACGAGGAGGGGGCGTTCCTGCGGCGTGACGACGCGCGGCGGCGTCGCGGGGGCGATGCCGGTCTCGCCGGTGTAGCGCTCGTACCGGATCTGGATGGGTTGCGCGATAGCCATATCCGATTTTATGACATCGGGCCCATGCTAAAATTGCACCTTCGTCGCGTTCGGCTGTTACCGGCGGAGCGCGCCCGGCCCAAGCCGGCCGACGGAATCCATTTACGATCACCCCACCTTTGCCGAGGACCCCCGAGCGGCGCCGGCCCAGGGAATCCCCATGAGGCAGCTGCTCCTCGACTTCACACAGGCGCCCGCGCCGACCTTCGCGAACTTCGTCCACGGCGGCAATGCCGAGGCGGCCAACGCGCTCGAGTCCGCCGCCCGGGGCGAGATCGTGGAGCGTGTCCTCTACATTTGGGGCGAACCGGCGGCGGGCAAGACCCACCTCCTCAAGGCCTTTGTCGAGGCCCGGGGACGGGGCGCTCGCTACATCCCCGCGGAAGGCTTCCACCCCGGCGACGCCTCCGGGATCCTCGCGCTGGACGATGTGCACCGCCTGGGCGAGCGCGAGCAGGTCGCGCTCTTCAACGCGTTCAACGAAGGCGCCTTCTCGTTCCTCGCCGTCGCGGCGCCCGCGGCCCCCCGCGACGTGGCCCTGCGCCGGGACCTCGCGACGCGGCTCGCGACCGGCCTCGCCTACCGGCTCCTGCCGCTCTCGGACGCGGAGAAGCGCTCGGCGCTCGAGGCCCACGCCCGCGCGCGCGGCTTCGACCTCGCGGACGAGGTGGGCGCGTACCTCCTCACCCACGCCCGGCGCGACATGGGCTCGCTCGTGGCGGCCCTCGATTCGCTCGACCGCTACTCCCTCGAGACCGGGCGGCCGATCACGGTGCCCCTGTTGAAAGCGGCGCTCGCGTGACCCGGCCCAAGCTCGCCCTCTTCGACCTCGACAACACGCTCCTCGAGAGCGACAGCGACTACGCGTGGGCGCAGTTCCTGATCGAGGAGGGCGTGCTCCATCCGGAGGAATACCACGCGAAGAACCAGTGGTTCTACGAGCGCTACAAGGACGGCACGCTCGACATCCACGACTTCCTCGCCTTCCAGCTGGCGCCCATCGCGGGCGTCCCGCGCGCGAAGCTGGACGCCTGGCACGCGGACTTCATGCGGCGCAAGATCCGCCCGATGATCTTTCCCAAGTCGATCGACCTCATCGAAAGCCACGCGGACGCGGTGACGGCGATCGTCACCGCGACCAACCGCTTCATCACGGCGCCGATCGCGGCCGAGCTGGGCGTCCCGAATCTCCTCGCGACCGACATCGAGGAAGTGGGCGGCGTCTTCACCGGCAAGGCCCGCGGCGTGCCGACCTTCCGCGAGGGGAAGATCCGGCGCGTCGAGGAATGGCTCGCCGGGCTCGGCCACCGCCTCGAGGACTACGAGAGCTGGTTCTACAGCGATTCCCTGAACGACCTGCCGCTCCTCGAGCGGGTGACGCATCCGGTGGCGGTGGACCCGGACGCCACGCTCCGCGCGCGCGCGGCGGAGCGCGGATGGCCCATCATGTCGCTGCGCGAGGAAAGCGCGGCGCCCTCCGCCGAGGACGAGCGCGCCCGGCGCTCCCGCAAGGACCGCGAACGCACTCCCCCATCGAGCGAATGATCAAGAAATACATCGACAAGCTCTTCGGCCGGCGCACCGCCGTCACCCACAAGGACGCGCGCCCGGTGATCCACGGGCCGGACAAGCACGCGATCCGCCGCGACGACATCAGCCGCTGCGCGCGCCGCACCTGCGAGGACCTCCAGCGCGCGGGCCACGCGGCGTTCGTCGTGGGGGGCGCCGTCCGCGACCTCCTCCTCGGCCGGAAGCCCAAGGATTTCGACGTCGCGACGAGCGCCACGCCCGAGGAAGTGCGCGGCGTCTTCCGCCGCTCGCGCATCATCGGCCGGCGCTTCCAGATCGTGCACGTGCTCTGCGGGGCGGAGACGGTCGAGACCTCGACCTTCCGCGCCCACTTCACGCGCGAGGCGGATTCCGAGAACACGGACGAGCACGGCCGCATGCTCTCGGACAACGTCTTCGGGACGCAGGCCGAGGACGCGATGCGCCGCGACTTCACGGTGAACGCGCTCTTCTACGACCCGGTGAAGGAGGAGGTCTGGGACTACGTCCACGGCATGAAGGACCTCAAGGCGAAGCGCCTCGTCATGATCGGCGACCCGGCGACGCGCTACCGGGAAGATCCCGTGCGCATGCTGCGCGCCGCGCGCCTGGCCGCCAAGCTGGGCCTCGAGATCGACGCCAGGACGCGCGCTCCGATCCGGGAGCTCAAGCACCTCCTCGAGAACGTGCCCCAGGCGCGGCTCTTCGAGGAGATCCTGAAGCTCCTCCTTTCCGGAAACGCCGTCGAGTGCATCCGCGTCTTGCGCGAGCTGGAGCTCCACCACGGGCTCCTTCCGCTCCTCGACATCGCCCTGGACGATCCCGAGGCGGGCCCCTTCGCGCTCGCGGCGTTGCGCGCGACGGACGAGCGCCTGGCCGAAGGCAAGCCCGTGTCGCCCGCCTTCCTGCTGGCGGCGCTCCTCTGGGGCCAGGTCGAGAGGAACCTCCGGAAGTTCGAGGCGAAGGGCCAGACCACGGTCCCGGCGCTCCACTCCGCGATGCACGAGGCCCTCGACGCGCAGCGCGAGTCGCTCGCGATCCCGCGCCGCTTCGACGCGACGATGAAGGAGCTCTGGCTCATGCAGCCGCGCTTCCTGCAGCGCGGCGGCCAGCGCCCCTACCGGCTCCTCGAGCACCCGCGATTCCGCGCGGCCTACGATTTCTTCGCCCTGCGCGCCGCCTCGGCCAACGCCCCGCAGGAGGCGGCCCAGTGGTGGGAGCGCTTCCAGGATGCGAGCCCGGACGAGCGCGAGCGCATGCTGGTCTCGGACGAGTCGGGGCCGAAGAAGAAGCGACGGCGCCGCCGCGGCGGGAAGAAGAAGGCCGCGGGGGACGCGACGACGCTCCTGCCGGATTCGCAGGGCCCGATCGACGAGTGAGCCCGCCCGTCGCCGCGGTGGTCGCGCTCGGCTCCAACCTCGACGATCCGGAGGCGCAGGTGCGGCGCGCCTTCGGGGAGATCGCCGCGCTTCCGCAGACCCGGGTCACGGCGCGCTCCGCGCTCTACCGCACCGCCCCCGTCGGATTCGCGGACCAGCCGCCCTTCGTGAACGCGTGCGCGAAGGTCGAGACGCGCCTTTCACCGCGCGAGCTCCTGGACGGCCTCCTCGCCATCGAGGCGCGGCACGGGCGCGCGCGCGGCATCCCGAACGGGCCGCGCACGCTGGACCTCGACATCGTGCTCTACGGCGGCGCCGCGATCGACGAGCCGGGCCTCGCCATTCCGCACCCGCGGGCGCACGGCCGGGCCTTCGTGCTGGCGCCCCTCCTCGACGTGTGGCCCGACGCGGAGATCCCGGGGAAGGGGCCGGCGCGCGACTGTCTCGCGAAGGTGGGCCTCGCAGGGGTGGAGCGCCTGTGAAGCACCGCTACATCGTGGTCGAGGGCCCGATCGGCGCGGGGAAGACCAGCCTCGCGATGAAGCTCGCCGCGCGGATGAACGCCGCCACGCTCCTCGAGGATCCGCGCGAGAACCCGTTTCTCGCGCAGTTCTACCGGGACATGCGCCGGTACGCGCTTCCGACGCAGCTCTTCTTCCTCTTCCAGCGCGCGGCGCAACTGGAGAGCCTCAAGCAGCCGGACCTCTTCGGGAAGCCCACCGTCGCGGATTTCACGCTCGCGAAGGACCCGCTCTTCGCGCGCCTCACGCTCGACGACGCGGAATACCAGCTCTACGACAAGATCCACGCGCACGTGAAGCCGCAGGCGCCGGTGCCGGACCTCGTGATCTACCTGCAGGCCTCCGTGAGCACGCTCGTCGCGCGCGTGAGGAAGCGCGGGAACCCCATCGAGGGCGGCATCGACGACGACTACCTGCGCCGGCTCTCCGAGGCCTACACCTCGTACTTCTACAACTATTCCGATAGCCCCCTCCTCATCGTGAACAGCGAGCGGCTCAATTTCGTGGACGTCCCGGAGCACCTGGACCTCCTCCTCGAGCGGGTGAACGCGATGCGGGGCGGCCGGGAATTCTTCAACCGGGCGTAACAGCGCCTTTGCTGCGGCGCGCCACCCTGCCCGCAGGGGCGCTCGCCCCCGTTCCCATGCCGCAGTGCACAATGTTGCCAATCCGCCCGGGCGTGGGCAGAATTCGCGGTCCGGGAGCCTTGCTCCGCGCCGCGCGACCACGGAAGCCACCGCCATGAGTGCCCAGAACGCCGCGAAGAGAGTCACGGTCCCCCAGCTCCAGGCGCGCGCCCGGGACGGCGAGAAGCTCGCCATGCTCACCTGCTACGACGCGAGCTTCGCGGCGATCTCGGAGGCGGCCGGGGTGGACATGCTCCTCATCGGGGATTCCCTCGGCATGGTGATCCAGGGCCGCGAATCCACCCTGGCCGTCACGCTCGAGGAGACCGAGTACCACGTGCGCTGCGTCGCGGCCGGAAGCCGGACCGCGCTCGTGATCGCGGACATGCCCTTCGCGAGCGGCTTCCAGGAATCCTCCGCCCAGGCGTTCCGCGGGGCCTCGCGCATGTTGGCCGCCGGCGCCCAGATGGTGAAGCTCGAGGGCGGCGGACCGATGGTGGAGACCACGCGCTTCCTGGTCGAGCGCGGCATCCCGGTCTGCGCGCACATCGGCCTCACGCCCCAGCACGTGAACACCCTGGGCGGCTACCGCGTCCAGGGCCGCACGGACGGCGCCGCGGAGCGCCTCGTCGCCGAGGCGAAGGCCCACGAGGAAGCGGGCGCGGCGTTGGTCCTCATGGAGGCGATGCCGGCGGCGGTGGCCAGGCGGGTGACCGAGTCGATCGCGGTTCCCACGATCGGCATCGGCGCGGGGCCGGACTGCTCGGGCCAGGTCCTCGTCCACTACGACATGCTGGACATCTACCCGGGGCGGAAGGCCCGCTTCGTGCGGAACTTCATGCAGGGCGCACCCTCCATCCAGTCGGCGATCGAATCGTACGTGAAGGCCGTGAAGGACAAGTCCTTCCCCGCGCCCGAGCACTGCTTCTAGCGTTCTCTTGGACCTCATCCACACCGTCGCGGAGCTGCGCGCGCGGCTGAAGCGCGAGGCCTCCGTCGCGTTCGTCCCGACGATGGGGAACCTCCACGCGGGACACCTCGCGCTGGTCGAAGCCGCGCACCGCCACGGAAGCTGCGTCGTGGCCTCGATCTTCGTGAACCGCCTGCAGTTCGAGCCGGGAGGCGACTTCGAGCGCTATCCGCGCACGCTCGCCGAGGACCGGGCGAAGCT
>Ga0105240_10005631_pt1 | contig 18595 bp, 16 predicted proteins | sample KBSC54metaG_FD_80426 | JGI IMG/M metagenome (GOLD analysis project Ga0105240, IMG submission 80426) | Corn rhizosphere microbial communities from Kellogg Biological Station, Michigan, USA - KBS C5-4 metaG | ecosystem: Host-associated > Plants > Roots > Rhizosphere > Soil | place: Michigan, USA... | reverse complement strand
TTGTTGGTCCGTGCCAACACCCTGACCATAATTGGGTCGGGCTGCAAGGCCAGCTCCTAAGACGCCCTGAAACACTAAGTATCTGAAATTAATCTATTAAAATAGGACCAGGAGACGCAGTGAGAGCTCTTGGGAAGTCCTGAAAATGCGGTGATGGTCGGGGAGACAGGATTCGAACCTGCGACCCTCTGCTCCCAAAGCGTTCTATTTATGTTCCCATAGGGGTACATGAACTAACAAGAGCAGAGGATCAACGGCCTAAAACCTCAGTAGAAATTCCGCGTGATCATTCATGTGTATACGCACGCTATCATCACGACACGCGCTCTTCGTGTACACGGCTGGATACACGGAAGGGTCGATCTGCGCCTGCGCCCTGAGTATCGATTGTATCGGGCGTTTTGTAGCTGAAGCATACGGCCGAGATTGTTCGAGCCCGGAATACCATATTCGTCATAGCTATATTTCTCGACGATGTCGCTTGAGCTGTCCGTCGCGGCGATAATCGAGCCGCGCTCGTCGGCGACCAGATAGCGCTTGTTTGAGAAGTCCGATCCTTCATACAGACGAGAGGCTCGTCAGCCCCCGGGGCCCACACATCGCGGCGCGTGATATGCTCGCCTTCATATTGGAACCCGGTCGAAGTCGAGGGGTAGAGGATGTCGTCCAGCGCCCCAACGGATCATGATAGGATCCGATGCCCATATCGTTCCGCGTCGTCAGCTCGTTCTTGGTCGAGTAGGCGTAGCTGGCCGTGTCGCCCCCGCTCGCGAGGCTCTGCTTTACGTCATAGGTCGGCATCATCATGCTAGCGGCTGCGTACTGGTCTGGCTGTTGGCGGAGTAGTTGCGGCTGACGCGACGCCATTGGTGCAGCATGGGCTGCATAGAAAGATTTTGCGATCAATGCAATCGATTCATATTGCCCGATCAGTCAAAAGTCTATGTATTTGGTAAACAGTGGCAGCGTTTCAGCGAAACTATCCTGCACGTGTGAAATAGGAATGGATATGAAAATGGATAAAACTACGCATATGCGCCAGATTAAGATCAGAGTATATTTTTCTTTGCGACGAACGGATTGCAACCATCTTGCCAGAATATAAGCGACTATTGCAGGCCACAAAATGAAGCCGGCCAGGCCATAGAGAAGGCCTATAGCTCCGCCCCGATACAGGCCGATGGCAAGCTGCAAGAAAAAGAAACCTAGACCATACACACTCCCCCACAATATGTTTATCATACCGTCCGCACTGATAAACGTTGTCACCAAAGGAAGAAACATCCCTACCAAAAGAGTTACAGTAATTAGTCCGTAATCTATAATCAATCCTCTTGATAGGAGATCTTTGTTAACCCCGTACTTTGATGTCATTTTCGTCAGCATCCGCCACCTCCAGAACAATACTGCCTAGCGTAGTATGAATTTATAGGGTCACCCATCATATATGAAAACACGAAGTCTATATAGTGTTGCGGGCTTGTAAGCGGGGTAGTTATAGTTATGGTGGTAAGCCCTTTATTATCTGAATCTCCCTTGTAAAGCTTTATTTCGAATCCAGAATCTCCAATCTTTGCAGAGTACGCTTTAGCATGACTAGATAAGCTATTATTAAATATCTTAGGAAGTTTAGAGGGATCGATCACTCGAACGAAATTGGGACTCAGAGCTACGAAGTTACGGGAATCGACGTAGCAACTGCATGCTTCGCTTAGCGCAGTAACGACCGCATTTTTGAGATATGCTGCCTCACGCCTTGCAGTGACCTCGATATCTCCGTCGCTGGCTGCCTTGGCAGCATCAGACGCATTAGGGATGCGTCTACCTTTCGGTATGCTGTTTAAGGCCATCTGCAAACCATTGGAGAGTGCGCTGTAAGTTGATAAACCAATAGTAGGTGCACTCATTCCGATATCTAAAGAAAACCCGATGCTTGGAACTTCTCCCAATCCCCCTAGATCGGCGGGAATTCCATTGACGATAATATCCGAGAAGATATCCATCCCGCTGGGATCGGCTCTATTAATAGGATCGCTGAGAGCATAGTTATAATTATTTGGGCCATCTGGGTAGCCAGCGGGATCAGGCTGAAGAAACCGGCCGAGTGTAGGCGAGTAGATGCGAGCCTTATAGCTGTACATGCCAAGTTCGGGAATCCAAGCTTGGCCGGTATATTGGAAACGACCGAGATTGGTCGAGGCCGGAATGCCATATTCGTCATAACTGTTGATTTGGATCGGATTGCCGCTGGTGTCGGTGACCGCGATCACCGACCCGCGCTCATCGGCGATCAGATAACGCTTGTTCGAGAAGTCCGCACCCTCGTACCAGACCAAGGGCTCATCCATTTTAGGCCCCCATACGTAGCGGCGTTGAATGGCGAATGGCGTTGTGCCCGCAATCTCCGTCGAGATATTGTCGCCGTCATATTGGAACCCTTGGTCGCCACCCGGCGCGCCGAGTACGCCGTCGAGCCGTTGCAACGGATCATGGTAGAAGCCCACACCGGTGTCGTTCCTCGACACAAGCTCATTCTTGGTCGAGTAGTTATAGCTGGCCGTGCCGCCCGCGGCCGACAGGTTCTGCTTGATGTCATAGGTGGGCGTGATCGTGCCGGCGGCGGTATATTGGTTCAAGCCATTGGTGGAGTAATTGCGGTTGACATTGACGCTGCCGGTCCAGGCATAGGCATCGTTCGAACTGGTCTTGGTCACGATCTGTCCGGCCGGGTTGTAGCTGAACCCCAACGTCAGATCATTCGCGGTACCGGCGAGGTCATAGGTCAGGCTCGTCATGCCGAGCGGGTTATAGCCATAGCTGGCAACCACGCCGTTGCCGAGCGTCAATGAGCTCCTGCGCCCGATATCGTCATAGCCGAACGTCGCTAATGCCGTCGTCCCGCTCTCCTTGATCGTCTTCAGGTTCGACCCACCGTCGTATTCATAGGTCACATATCGACTGTCGGCAGACCAGGTTAGCCGTGTGCGGCGGCCAGCGGCATCATAGGTCATCGTGCGCGCACCAATCGAGTCGCTTTGCGAGGTTACCTCACCAAGTGCATCATAAACATAATTGGCGGTATGGGTGTTGGCGTCGACTGCATTAGTCAGTCGCCCGAGATTGTCATAATAAAGATCGACCGGCTGATCATAGAAGCCGCCGCCCGGATAAGCGATATGCGTAACCCGGCCGAGGTTGTCGTAAGTGTAGCCGATCGTGATCGCAAGCGAGTGCCCGCGCAGGCTTCGGTTGGTCAGTCGACCGTTGCCGGGGTCATAGGTCAGTTTCACGATATCAGACGCCGTATCACTGCAGGAACCAAGGATGGTATTATAGCAGGTCCTGACGAGATGGTCATGCCCGTCGTAGGTATATGAAGTCACATTTCCCTTGGCATCGGTCATTGTTTCCACCTGGCCGTTGCGCGTATGGGTGTAACTGACGTCGGTGCGCTGCGAGGCGGTGCCATAACCTGACTGAGTGTAGCCTAACAGCCCCGCATATTCCCAGACATAATGGGTGATGCGGTCGTTGCCGTAGCTGCCCGCCGTGCCGAGCGTGCACGCCGAGGATGGCAGCGAGCCAAACGTCGCCGGGTTCATGCGCTGGGCCATGCAATCGAGCTTGCCGGCGCCATTGTAGCTATATTGGGTGATTGCGAAATTGGTCCCGCCTCCATCCTGAAGTTTGTCCGTTGCCTTGCGGCCGGCACCGTCGTAACCTACAATTTCGATGCGCCGCGGCGTGAACACGGATGTGCTTGGATCGACCGAACCGTAGCTGGTCGAGTCAGGCAGACTATCGCCATTGTAATGGATGACCACGGCCGGCCGGATGCTGGTCGAGGAACCGTCCAAGCTTGGGCTCCGGTAGCCGAGCGATTGCCGGTCAGCTGCATAATAGAAGGGCGTTACATTCCCAACCGGGTCGGTCACGCTCGTCAAATTGCCGATATTGTCGTAAGCGTAAGTGGTCGTAGAGGACGGCGAGCCGGCCCCGGACTTCACTACGGTGGATCCGACCAGCATGTTGGTAGCAGAGGGCCCGCCGATATAGTTGATCTGAGTCACGATTTGATTGGCGGTTGCACAGCCCCATGCGCCCGACACGCAGGTGGTGGTTCCCGTCAAGAAGGTCACCGGATCGGGTGCGAGCACCACGCTGCCTGAGGAATTTTTGAGCCAGGCCTGTGCCGTGCCATAGCTATAATGTACCTCAGGCCGCGCTGCACCCGTTGTCGGGGCGGGCGCTTGGACATAATCGAGCGTGCCATTGCTGTTGTAATAATAGTTGGTGACCTTCCCCGCGATGTCCGTCGTGGTGGTCGGCTTGTTGCAGGTGGCCGCATTGGCACAGGTTGCTGGAAACACTGCTGAGGTCGAGAGCGTGCCGAGGCCCGAGCCGCTCTTTGCCGTGGCGACCGTAGAGGTCAGATTGCCGCGGCCATCGTAAGTATAGGTGAGGAAATTTCCTTCGGGCAGCACAGCAGTCTTTAGGTGACCGTCAGGATAGTATGTAAAAGTTGAGGTGTAGCCGTTCTCATCCGTGATGCTTGTGGGCTGTAGGACGCTAGTGTCGGAAACAACGGTCCTTGCTGTAGGAATTGTTGGCGTTGTGATAGAGGCTGTAAGCGTGCCGGTTCCGGCAGTGAAGGTATATCCCCAGGTTCCAACGCCTGCGATCGCAACACTCGACACACGGTTATTCGCATCATAGCTGTATGTCACATTGTCGGTACCGGGCGATGATGGACGCCGGATTCCAGTTAGTTTCCCAATTCCGACATAGCCATCGGTAACATAATATCGGCTGCGGCCAGCCGGGTCAGTCACGGTTTGAATGTAGCCGGATCCCGCTGAAGCAACGCTGTACGAGACCGACGGCCAACTCGATCCGAGGCCTGCACAAGTGTCGGCGGTCGGATCGCAATAATCGACCGCGTTATTAATTGCCGTAACAGCCGCTATAGGATACCAACTCGCCTCGTTAAACGGGTTGACGGGATCATTCGTGGCATATGTAAATTTCAGTTGAAACCCGGTTGACGTCGTAATGGATTGAAGACGAATGTCATAAATTTGCGTCCCAAGAAAAGCATAGGTATCTTTTCTATACCAAAGATAGGTTTTCATTCCGGTCGGACTGGTAATTAGCGTAGCGACTGCAAGTTCCTGATCTGACGTATCGCTGTAATACGTTAATCCAATCGGAGTTGATGTGTTCTTTGAAAGTAATATTGTTGTACCATCTGATGCAGTGTACGTATAAGAAGATGCATTTTCAGTAAGTGTAGATCCGTTTCCTTGGTCAGAAACGTATACGCTACCTACAAGCTTAAATCCTTGCGACTCCGGACCAATAGTTACTGCAACATGACTCACAGCATCTTTGAAGGCAGTTATTGCATAATTATGGCGCCAATCTCCATTGGTCCAGTATCTTATAAGTGCCAGGCCATTTGTAGGCGTTCCGATTGAGATTTGAGGATCGCTCAATAGAACATTGCCACTAGCTATATCTACGCCGCGCTCGTCCACCGAAGAGCGGATCGGTGGCGCGGGAAGAGAGGCAGCTTGCGCTAGAAGAGGAGTTGCCGCGGAACAAAGCAGGAATGCAAAGAACGTTCTGCGGCATACGAATGTGCTTACCTTCACACCCCTCCGCTTACGGTGCACATATCCTGGGCCGAAAAGCGGCAAATAGCTGACACGTGCCAAGCTTTGGCGGTTTTGGAGCGAGACCATGGATTGATTTCCTCTACCTTCGATCCGGTTGCGGCAGACGCTATCGTTCTCGATGCAAGGGGATTGAACGACACCCGAAGCAGCGGCTGATTCGCGGCAAACATCCGAACGCATTTCTTCAAAATGGGGATGACGGCGACAAACGCCGATGAGATGCTTTTCCATATCAGTAGACCACCACAATGATGCCGTTGGTACCTGAGCCGCCGGTGCGCGACCCGCCGCCGCCGCCGCCATAGCCGCCGGCGTTGCCGCCCGTGGCGCCGGTGGCGCCGCTCGTATTGCCGCCGCCGCCGCCCGAACCCGGGCCCACGGTGGTGCCATTGAGCGGCCCGGCATTGATCGCCCAGATGCCGTATTGAGAGCCGGCGCCGCCGGTGCGGACACTGGTGCCGCCGCCGCCGCCGCCGGAACCGTTGCTGCCTGCGCCGGCGGAGCTGCCGCTCGAACCCGCGCCGCCGGCCGCGCCGCCGGGACCGGTACCGCCTGCCGACCCGTTCGTGCCGCTGCTGTTGTTGACGCCGGCTGTCGAGGAAAGTCCATCGGTTCCGCCGCCGCCGGAAGCGCCTGCGGAGGTGACATTGCCACCCGCTTTGCCCGCGCCGTCGGGGCCCGCGGCACCGCCGCCGCCTGCACCGCCATTATTCGACGTAGTACCGCTACTGCCGCCGGCGTAAGTGACGTCGCCAATACCAGCCGCACCGCCGGCGCCGACCGTGACGATGCCGCCATTGCCGCCAGCGTTAGCAAGCAGGGTTGTGCTATTGTTCCAATAAGTCTGGTTGCCCGAGCCGGCCGCGGCGACCTGCACCGGGATTGAGGCGCCAGGCGTCGTTGCATAAACATTGAGCTTGGCAAAGCTGCCGCCACCGCCGCCCTGAGCGTTTCCAGCAGTTGCGCCGCGGCTATCTCCGTTGCCACCGGCGCCGATGGCATAGACGGTCACGCAGTTCACACCCGGTGGAACCGTCCAGCTGGTGACGCCGGCCGTAATCGCATAGCGGTTGCCGGTGCCGGGCGTGCAACCGACGACGACGCCGGTTACCGTGACATTGCTGCGATTGTCAGCTGCATCATGCGTATAGGCGGCATTTACGCCATTGTTGACCGTACCGGAATGAGCGACATTGGTGAGACGTCCGAACACATCATAAGTATAGTTTGTGGTCTCGCTTGCGCATGCGGGCGTGACTTGCGTAAGCAAAGCTGCAGATGCAAAAAACTTCAGCATATGATTACGACAAATTGCGCGCCCTGAGCGTACATAATAGCTCATACAGACGTCCCCTGTTGTGGCGAATCCTTGCCCGCCATGCAACATGGCTAGACCTATTCGTTTCAGCAGCAAGAGAGATTCGATACTAAATTTTTAGTAAGGATGATTATGTTGTTTCGAATTACGACCATGTTTACCTTCAAAATTTCCAGCCCCTTCGTAATCAATGTGATCTTATAAAATTACATTCAAAATGGATGCATTTGTTTTATGGAAACTATGGAGCATGTCCTTCTGGAGAAAGCGTTTCTTACCCAGAATGATTTGACTCGCGCACGCGAAGTTCAGTCAAAAACCCGCAATCGGCTGGCAGAAACACTGGTGCGGTTGGGTCTGATTCCAGAGGAGCAGCTTGCCGCTCTGTTCGCTGAAATGACCGGTTTGCCACGTGGGTCGGGCGAGGAACTCGCATCAGATTTCAATATGGAGGGACTAAGCCGCGACTTCCTGCTGCATCACGCGGTCTGTCCTGTTGGCCAAACCGATGATGCAATCGCCGTTGCCATGGCGGATCCCACCGACAGCCAGGTACTTGCCGCGTTGGAATTTGCAACGCTCGCGGAGATCCGACCATGTGTAGCGACCTTTTCGGAAGTAGCCGATGCTCTCGGCCGCAGTGCCGACGAAGGTTTCGACGTAGAAGCTTTCATGGGGGAAAGCGAAGGCGCAGGGTCGGACATCGCCCGCATCCTGGAAGATGATTCGGACGCCCCCGTCATCCGGCTGGTCCAGCGCATGCTCAATAACGCGGTCATGAGGCGCGCGTCTGACGTGCATATCGAGCCAATGGCCCGCTATGTCTCGGTGCGTTATCGCATCGACGGGCGGCTTCAGGAGATCGAGCGTCATTCCGATGCACTGGCTGGACCAATCGCCTCCCGCATCAAGATCATGGCTGGCCTGGATATCGCAGAGTCGCGGCTTCCTCAGGATGGCAGGCTTCGGATCACGGTGCGCGGCCGCGATGTCGACGTACGCGTTTCAACTTCGCCGATCGCGCATGGCGAAAGCATCGTGCTCCGAATCCTGGGTCGAGCAGAAGTGCCGCTCGATCTCGATCGGCTCGGTCTTCCACCCAATGCGCTCGCGATATTCAACCGCGCTTTGGCGCGTCCGCATGGTATCATTCTCGTCACCGGCCCTACCGGCAGCGGCAAGTCGACCACGCTTTATGCTGCAGTCTCACGATTGTTGAAGCCCGAGGTGAAGATCCTAACGGTCGAGGATCCGGTCGAAGTGCTCATCGAAGGCATCAACCAAGTTCAGGTCCGGCCGGAAATCGGCCTGAGCTATGCCGCGACGCTCCGAGCCTTTTTGCGCCAGGATCCCGACATCTTGATGATCGGTGAGATCCGTGATCGTGAGACTGCCGATATTGCGCTCCGATCTGCGCTGACGGGGCATTTGGTGCTCTCGACGCTTCACACCAACAGCGCATTGGGGGCGTTTACGCGTCTGGCCGATATCGGCATCGAGCCTTATCTGACCGCCTCGACCGTGATTGCGGCCGTCGCCCAGCGACTGGTCCGTGCGCTCTGTCCCCTTTGCCGAAGAGAGCGAGTTCCAGAACGGGAGGAGATCCGCTTTTTCGAAAGCACTGGCGTGGGCGTGCCAGATTGGGTGTTTGAGCCCGCCGGTTGCGAGAGCTGTTCCGGGACCGGTTTTGCCGGCCGAATACCGCTCATCGAGATCATCGAGGTCGACGACGCGCTGCGAGAGCAAATCCGGGTCGGCACGATCAATGATGCCGATCCCTTGGGCCACGCGGACAGTTTGGCCGGCCATGGCCTGGTTCTGGTCGCGGCCGGCCAAACCAGCTTCAGCGAAGTCATGCGCGCAGTCGCTTTGCAATGAGCACATATCGCTGCCTGATCATTTCGCGCGAAGGGCAGCGGGACTGGCGCCTGGTCGATGCGCCCGACCAGAACAATGCCGTCGCCAAATTACGCGCGGATGGTCATACGCCGCTCAAGATCAGCTCTGGTCCGCCAAGCATTCCGGATCGGCTCAATCAGCCGATCCGCATGGCCAGCACGCTTTCAGTCGCCGACCAGGCGCTCGTCATGACGCAATTGGCGACGCTTATCCGCGCTGGCCTGCCGATCGATCGATCGCTGGATCTGCTTCGCGAACAGGCTGGCCGAGCCGGTCAGCGGATGCTGCTGGGTCAAGTCCTTGCTCATGTGCGTGGCGGCGGGACGCTCGCACAAGCGATCGAGCAGCTGGGGAGTTTTCCTGCCTATGTGATCGGCGTCGTGCGCTCGGCCGAACGCACCGGCCGCCTCGGCGATGCTCTGGCGGCGCTGGCCGCACGCTTGACCATGGCCGCCTCGACTCGGCGGCAGTTGATTACGGCCTTGACCTATCCCGCCGCAGTGCTGGGCGCGACGCTGCTTGCGCTTGGCCTGGTCCTAACGCTGGTCATTCCGCAATTTGCGCCGATCTTCGAGGGACAGGAAGACAAGCTGCCGGAGGTCACCAGGGCAGTCCTCTATCTGTCGGCGCTGACATCAGGCCATGCGGCACTGCTCATTATCGCGATCCCGATGGTACCGCTGGCTGCATCGCTCATCCTTCGCTCACAAGCGGGGGCCACGCTTTTGGCGAGGCATCGCTCCGCCATTCCCGGCCTCAAGATGCGCGACCAATATCTGGCGGGCCAATTCATTGCCATCTTCGCGACGCTGGTGGGCAACGGCGTGTCGGTGGTCAATGCGCTGCCGTTGGCGCGCGATGCGATGGGCAGCGCGCGGTGGCGGGCGTGCATCGCTGAGGTCGAGCAAGCGGTCAGGGCCGGCTCGCGCCTTTCGGTAGCACTGGCGAGGACATCGCTTGTTCCGGCAGCGGCGGTGAGGCTGATCGAGATCGGCGAACATTCGGGAGAGCTTGCGCAAACCTGCCATGAGGCGAGCAACATCATCGCAGAAAATGTGCGTGCCCGGATCGAACGGATCGTAGCGCTGGCCAATCCCATCGCGATCATTTCGCTTGGCGGTCTGGTTGGGCTGCTCGTCGCGGGAGTCATGCTCGGGATTTTCTCGCTCGGAGACTTCGCCGGGTGATCGACGTGATATCCATGCATCAGAGTCCCCTTGGCGTGGGAATGTCACTTCTGGCGGTTACCGCGCTCGGCAGCCTGATGGGCGCTGTGCTGGGAAGCTTCATCGCGACCTTGGTCATTCGCTGGCCGTCGTCGGCAGTCGCAGGGCGGTCCCGATGCGACGAATGCTGCGCGCCGATCGGCTATGCGCGGTTGATCCCGCTCGCCAGCTATGGCGTGCAACGAGGGCGGACCTCTTGCTGCGATCAGCCGATCGACTGGTTGCATCCCGTCAGCGAACTGCTCGGATTGATGATCGGCTTGCTCAGTTTCTCGCAAGGAGGATGGGAGGCTTGGCCTGCAGCGGTACTTGGTTGGATGCTTCTCGCCTTGGCATTGTTCGACCTGCGACACATGATCCTGCCCGACTGGCTGACCGCACTGCTTGCCTTGTCCGGATTGGGCGCCGGTCTGATTGCGCCGGAGACGCTCATCGATCGGGTCGCAGGGTTGGCATGCGGCTATGCGGCACTTGCCGCAATCGGCTTCATCTATCGGCGGCTTCGCAACCGAACGGGTCTGGGCGGCGGCGATATCAAGCTTTTTGCAGCGATCGGCACATGGCTCGGTTGGCAAAACCTGCCGCTAGTCCTGTTGCTGAGCGGAGCCTTGGGTCTGTTGTCTGCTATCAGCATGCAAATGAGCGGATATGAGGTGAAGTCTACGACGCGCTTACCTTTGGGCACGCTGATGGCGGCGGCGGCCTGGCCCCTCTATGTGCTCGCTCGCGCATGTTAATCACGCTGTAGTTAACTGTCCATTGTCCTATAACATCATCCAATGATTATTGGTCAAGTGCCAGACAATGGCTGCAATAGTTCTTCCGGTCTTATGATCTCTTCAGGTCCCCCAATGAATAAGATTCAGCACCAGCAAGAAGATAGTTTTGACTCGGGACAGAGCGAAGTTGGAAAAGGTGAAGCACGATCCGGCTTCACGCTGATGGAGATGCTGGTCGTTCTGGTCCTGATGGGGCTGATTGCGGCGGTCGCCGTGCCTCAGGTTATGAAGCTGATGGGAAGCGCCAAACATAAGGCTGCCAAAATCCAGCTCGAGACGCTGAGCCAGAGCCTCACCAATTATCAGGTCGACATCGGTGCCTACCCCACCACGCAACAGGGCCTCGCCATCTTATGGACCAATCCCAAAACCATTCCCGATTGGAACGGCCCCTATGTTCGGCGCCAGCAGCAGCTGGTCGATCCGTGGGGACATGAGTTCATCTATCGCTCGCCCGGAAAAAGCGCTCCTTATGATCTGATCACGCTCGGGGCCGACGGGGTCGAGGGAGGGACCGGCGATGACGCCGATATCTCGGCAGCCGATTGAGCGATCGATGCCGCAAGCCGGATTCACGCTGGTCGAGATGTTGGTCGTGCTGGCGATCATCGGCATCGTCGCCGCCGCAGGATTAGCGCTCCGTCCCCAAGGCGCCGGGACATTGGCTCGCGAGAAGCTCGGCGCCAGACTGGCGCAATCCCTAGCGAACGCGCGCGCTCAAGCCAGTGCATCGGGACAGGTGGTAACGCTAAGTCTGCGCAATGCGGATCTGTCACAGGATCTCTCGGTTTCATCGCCGCTGGGTGATGCCGACAGCGTCCTCATATATCCCGACGGATCGTCGAGTGGCGGCACCATTGCGATTGCCGGTCGCCCGGCCTGGACGCTGGACTGGCTTACGGGGACTCTGGTCAATGCGCGCTGAGGCCTGGGACGATGCCGGCTTCACCCTGGTCGAGGTGCTGGTGGCGCTGGTCGTGTCGAGCCTGCTGCTCGCAATTGTGCTCGACGGATCCGCCACCGGGCGTGGTCGCGAGAAAGCCGCGCAGGAAAGTCGGCATGCCCTGCTCGTCGCGGACAATCTGCTTGCCCGCGCTGCCGCACAGCCGATGGGAGCTGCGTCTGCGCAAGGAACAAGCGGATCCCTGACATGGTCGGTCGATGAAACCGTCCTGTCGCGCGATCCCAGAAACCTGCTGGCGTTGGTCGAACTCAGAACCAATATTGCAGACGACGACGGGCATCACCTGTTCACCGGCGCGCTGCGCCGGCTCAAAGCGGTGCCGCAGCAATGAGCGATCAGCGCGGCTTCACTCTGGTCGAGATGCTCGTGGCGCTTGTCGTCGGCGGGCTGCTCCTGGCCGCACTGAGTAGCGTTGTCGCCGGCCTCAGCCAGGATTTACACAGATCGGACAGTCAACAAGCGGCGTCGCAGGTCGAGACAATCGCGCCTGCCCTTAAAGCTTTGCTCGAAAATACGGTGGTACCCGACGGCGATAGCAAGCCCGTATTCGCCGGTGATCATGCACAGCTAACGGTGGCGCCACCGCAGGCGGTCGCGAGTGCGGGTCCACTCCACCTGGAATTGAATGTCGAGAAACGCGGCAAGGGAGAGGCGTTGCTCGCGACCTTTCAATCACGCGAAGGCCGGCCGCTTGGCCAATTCATTTCCGCTCCGCGCGTGCTGGCCGAAGGGTTCGAGCATATCGAAATCTCTGCATCGTCCCCGCCGTCGGCCGACGCGCGCCCGTTGCCCGCTCTGATCACGATCTCGTTCGAGCCGCTTTCCGGACCGTCCTTCGAAATCGTCGCGGAACCACGATTGTCGTCCGATGGCGCCTGTCACTTCGACCCGATCTCGATGTCATGCAGAGCCTGAGCAGCCTGGCGAACTCGGAACTTGGCGTTGCCATCGCCAACGCTTGGCGTTGGTGGCTCGCTGAGCTGGCGGCCATGTGGCCGGAGCGTATCAAGCCAGGGTCGCGCGCCAGCAACTGGTCCGATGTGCGCGTGTCGCGTCAGGGTGTCGAGATTGAGCGGGTTGGGGCTGATGTAGGCCAACGGTTCAAAAACGACATTCGCCTCGAGCGTTTTGGCGACGAGGATTGGGAACAGCTGCTCGATCTCGTCCGCGACGCCCAAGTCAGGTTCATCCTCGATCCGCCCTATGTCTATGCAACCACGATGATATTGCCGCGCGCGGCACGGGGCCGCGTTCGCGCAGCCGTCGCACTCCAGATTGCCGAGCTTTCGCCTCTCGATCCGGATCTGGTCGAATGGTCGATCGGAAAGGTCGTGAGCGAGGGTGAGACCTTGTCCGTTCCGGTGATGTTGGTGCGCAAGACCCAGCTCGATGAACTGAGTGCAATCGCATCGGGCCAGCAACTCAATGCCTCGATTTATGGACAGGCCGGATCGGATCTTGTCGAATTGCGCGCGATCCGCGCTGCCCGCATCGGCGAGCTTGCACGCTGGTGCTCCAATCAATGGTTGATTATGGCGGCACTGATCGCGGCCATCCCCGTCGCGATCCTGATTGCCGCTGGCTGGCTCGCATCCTCCAATCAATCCGAAATCGAGCGGCTCAGAGACGAAGTTCGGCCCAAGCTCGCGCTTGAACGGCAGTTGCGGCAGCGTGAGCAGTTGCGGTCAGCACTTGCACCGCTGACCGCGCGTTCGACTGCGAGCCTGCTGCTCGACGATCTCGCCGGCCGCCTCCCGAAATCGGTCCACCTGCGCGACATCGCCTTTGACGAAGGTGGTGGAATCAGGCTGACCGCGGTCGCGTCCGACCCGGATGTTGCCAAGCAGGCGCTCGCTGCCGATCCCTTGCTGCCTCATCTGCGACAGGTCGATCAGGCGCCGGCCGAGCAAAATGGTATCAATCTCGTCTTTCGGGCGGGCCGGCCATGACCGAGATGTCGCCCTTCGTGCGGAAATTTGCCGCGCTCGCGATCCTGATGCTGCTGGTCATGGGATCGATAGAGATTGTCGCCTGGCCGTTGCTTGGCAGCGCCTGGCAAAATCTCGATGAGCTTCATGCGCTGCGGCTCGAGCGGGCGCAGCTCGAGCAGACCGATGCGCGCCCGCTGCTTAAGGCAGGCGATCCGGTTCCTGTCGATCTCTACGTGCATGCAACAGCCGCGGCGCAAGCGATGAGACAGCTCTCGGAGCTCGTGCGAAGTCGGGCGCAGACGTCGACGCTCACTTTGAACGGAATGACCTCGGTTCCAAGCGCTTCAGCCTCTTTGCACAGCGTGGCGCTCGATGTCCGTCTCACCGGCAAAGAGCCGGATGTCATCAGCTTCCTCAATGCGATCGAAAGCGGTCGTCCTTTGATCCGTGTGTCGCAATGGTCGCTCTCGACGACAGAGCCGGCGCACGATCAGGTCCAACTCTCAGCGCGGCTGGTCACCGGATGGGGGCAGCCATGATCCGCCCGTCGCGCAGCAATATCATGATTGGCGCGAGCGCATTCCTGGCAGTCGCAATCCCGATCTTGATGCTCTGGCCTGACGCCGTGCCTGAACCCCACACGCCCGTTGAGCATCTGACGCGCCTGGTCAGCCCGGCGACTCTGGCGCTACGAGGCACTGCGCTCGATGCGCCGCTGTTCGATCCTGAGCGAGAGCGGCATGATGAGCTGGCCGCCAATGCTGCCGAACCGAACATCGCAGCAGCCCCGCCCACGCCACCACTATTGGTGGGGACGATTGCCGGGGTCGGAAGCAGATCGATTGCGCTCATCAAAGATGCGACAGGCGCCACCACGACCGTGAACATCGGCGGACAGGTCGATGGATGGCGTCTCCTCGCGATCGGCAACGGAACCGCCACCGTAGAACAGGCCGGCGATCGCCAGACGATCGCGCTTAATTTTGCGAACAAGCACGGCAGCCCTGCAACGCCGCAGGCATCGAACCCAACGGCTTTCCCACCTTCGATGGTCGCTCAACCGGCGGTCTTTCAACAAGCTGCGAGCCCATCTCGACCCGGAACCATGAACCCATGAACATCGCCAAAAAGACCAGCTGGGCCTTTGCAGCCCTTTGTCTGGCGCTCCCGTCGATCGCCGCTGCCAAAACCGATCCTGCAAAGCATGCGACGCAGGACGGCTATCTGCTCGCCTTCGTCGATGCCGATGTTCGCCGCGTGGCCGACGCGGTTTTGGGTGCCATGCTGCACGTCGACTACAGCGTCGATCCCAAAGTTGAAGGTAATATCACCTTGCGCACGAGCAAGGCGGTGCCGCGCAATGCACTTCTCCCTTTGCTTGAGTCCGCGTTGCGGTCGGTCAATGCCGTGCTCGTGTCCGACGGCGACAGCTATCGTATTATCGCACGCGAAGATGCGCGCACCCACGCCACCGTGCAAACATCGAGCGGCACCGACACCACGCCGACTGCCGGATACTCCACCGAAATCATCGATCTCCACAACTCCAGCTCACGCGAGATCTCGCGGCTGGTCACCCAATTTCTGGGCAAGGAGATTGTCGCGGGAACCGACGTCGCGCGCAATCAGATCATGATCGTCGGCAGCAGTGAAGAGCGCGCAGCCGCACGTGGGCTGATCGCGCGGTTCGACGTCGACAGCATGGCGAACATGACGTTCCAATTCCAGAAGCTCGAAAATGTCGATCCGGCGACGCTCGTCTCCGAACTGCAGAAGATATTTCAGCCGCCGCTCGACATCATTGGGTCACGCGTCAAGGTCGTGCCCTTCCCCAGACTGAGCTCGGTTCTGCTGATCGCCGCGAATCGCAGCGATATCGACAAGGTCATGCCCTGGATCCAGCGGCTCGATGCGGGAACGGCGGGCAAAGCCAAGCTCTACAGCTATGCCGTGCAAAATGGACTGGCGCGCGATCTGGCACGCTCGCTCCAGGCGGTGTTGGGCACCCGCCCGTCGACCGATTTCATGAGTGCGGCGCCGGCTGCGGCTTCGGCCCCGTCCACGGTCATGCCGGCCGGCAAGGATAACTCCGATCAGGCGCCGCCGGTGGACGCCTCCTATCAGGATTTCCGCGAGGACAGCCGCCCCAGCGGTCCGCGCATCGTGCCCGACGAGGCGAACAATGCGCTGTTGATCTATGCGACCGGCGAGCAATATGAGACCATCCGCGAACTGCTCGACAAGATCGATCATCCCGTACCACAGGTTCTGATCGAGGCGACGCTCGCCGAGGTCACGCTCAGCAACGATCTGAGCTATGGGGTGGACTGGCAGAAGCTCGACAATAAATCGACGTACACGCTCAGCAGCAATGCGGGCGGTACCCCCGCCTCGATCTTCCCGGGCTTTTCCTACTCATATATCGGAACGACCGCGCGCGCCGTCCTCAACACCTTGCAGTCGAAGACGGATGTGAAAGTGCTCTCGGCGCCGCGGCTGCTCGTGCTCAACAACCAGACCGCGTCATTGCAGGTGGGCGATCAGGTGCCCTTGGTCACGCAGCAGGCGCAAAGCGTGTCGGCCGCTGGCGCGCCGATCGTCAACACGCTCGAGCTTCACGATACCGGTGTCATCCTAAAGGTGACGCCGCACGTCAACGAAAGCGGCGCCATCGTGCTCGACATCGCCCAGGAAGTGAGCGACGCCGTGCCGACCACGACGTCGGGCATCTCATCGCCGACCATCCAGCAGCGCAAGCTTGCCAGCACCGTCGCCACCCGATCAGGGCAGATGGTGGCACTGGGAGGGCTGATCCGTGACCGGGTCACCAAGACCAAGTCGGGCATTCCGATCCTGAGCCAGATTCCAATTTTGGGTGGAGCATTCGGGACGCATGACCGCACGGGCGCGCGCACGGAACTGATCATCCTGTTGACGCCGACCGTGATGCGCTCGCCCGAAGAAACCACCGCCGTCGCCAATGAGGTCATCGATCATCTGGATGCGGTCCGTCCATTGGTCGAGCGCGCGAAAATGAGGCAGATCGGTGCTCCGCCCCCAAAAGGATGAGCAAGGATTTATCCTGGTAGGCGCGATCTGGCTGTTGATGCTGTGCGCCTCGATCGCCGCCATTCTCATGCTGCGGGGACTGAATGAGGGCAAAGCCGCCAAAACCCAGGCAACCTCGATGGCGACCGGGTTCGCGCTGGAGAGCGCTATCGAAACAGCCGCGGCGGATATCCTGTTCAATGGTCAGCGCAGCCATTGGGCGCTTCTCCCCGCTGAAAGTGCAGTGCCGATTTCCGATCGAACGATTCAGGTGCGCGTTTCCAGCGAGGTGGGGCGGCTCGATCTCAACGACGCTAGCTCCGAGGAAATCTCGTCGGCACTTCAGGGCTTTGGCTTTACCTTGGCTGAGCGCCAGCCGCTGCTGGATGAGCTACAGCGCCGTCATATAGCCAATCATCGTCTGCAGAGCTGGGCCGAGGTACCGATGATCCTCGTGAAACTTCCAGCGGATCGTCTGCGAACCACATGCTTCATTCGGGAGCTGACGCTTTATACGGGGCTCCCTGCGCCTCGGCCCAATCAGGTCTCGCCCGAACTTGGGCATGCGCTGGGGCTTGCTACATCAGCCGAGCCGGCCTTGCCGGACCCTGGTTCCGCATTGCGGTTCGAAGCCGTCTCGCAGGATGGCGCGAGGCTGCTTGAGGTTCTCAGAATTACCGGCACGATCGGACGGCCGATCACGATATTGCGGCGGGAGTTCAACCCGCCTTGCGGAAGCACGGCATGAGCACGGCTGCACAAACCTTGCCGGGAGTTGGCGAACCCACGCGTGCAGGCGCCATGGCGCGCCGGAGGGTCGGATGACGTTCGCCCAGATCGAGGAATGGGTGATCGAGGATCGCCCCGTTAAAGCGGCAAAGCCGATGGTTCTGCTTTCCGCGCTGAACGATCGAAACCGGGAATGGTCGGTTTCGCGAAAAGGATTCGCGGTTGCCGGATCGATCATCGTTCACCTGTTGCTGCTCTATTTCTTTGTGAACAAGCTCACCGGCGCAGCACCTGCCCGTCAGCTTGGCGGTAATGGCGGACCGTCTTTATCGGTGTTCAATCTCTCCAGCGCTTCGAACGATCGGACGGAAACGAAGTCGGAAAAGGCCGCCAGCGCTCCGAAACGGGATGAGGCCATTCAAAAGCCGGTGCCGGTGGTGCCGGCCGAATGGAAGCTCTCGACCATATCGGTGCCCTCAGCTGCAAGCGCGACCAGTGGGCAGAGCATATCGACGGGCACGTCGACTTCGACTCCGACCGGCGGCGGCTACGACCCCTATGCTGGGGCATCACCGATGCCGCTTACACCAGCGGTTTCAAATACCTTCGTTAACACGGAAAGCTCCAGTGCGAGCAGCAGCGCTGACCCGATCACGGTCAACCAGGATGTGCTGGCCAAGGTGCGCGCCATTGCGCGCCGCCATTCTCGCCCCAGCGACGTCATAAAATTGATCTTGTCCTTCGGCGCAGACGGGACGTTGAACAATCTCAAGATCATCGGCGTATCGCCCGACACTCAAGCTCAGATCAAAGCTTATGTGGGTCGCCACAAGCTCATTGAGAACTCGGCCGCATCGCCCGGTGCCCAGGAGCGAACCCTCACACTCTGATACTGGCTCGACGACTTGAGCACTTCCGAGATCAACCTCTCGGGGGTTGGCCCGGATCTCGTTGCCAAGAGTGACCATGCAGCTGCGAAATGAGGGGAAAGTTCAAGGAACCATTGATAAATCAATGTCTTAC
>Ga0105240_10005630_pt1 | contig 18595 bp, 16 predicted proteins | sample KBSC54metaG_FD_80426 | JGI IMG/M metagenome (GOLD analysis project Ga0105240, IMG submission 80426) | Corn rhizosphere microbial communities from Kellogg Biological Station, Michigan, USA - KBS C5-4 metaG | ecosystem: Host-associated > Plants > Roots > Rhizosphere > Soil | place: Michigan, USA... | reverse complement strand
ATGAAGTGTGTGGCGGCCAACGGCAGGATCGGGAGCGTGAACAAGGGAAACGCTATCACGCGGAATGAACCCGGCGACGCGCTCGGGAAGTTCCGTTACCGGAATGTATCCGCAGTGCCGACCACCGATCCACAAGAGCGTATAGTCGGCTATGCTGAGACTGGCCAGAACGGCGTTGCAGAGATTGCTCCCTCCTGGTCGCCTAGCGTTTATCGTCGCGATGACCACATGAGCGAAAACGCCCATCGCGTGGAAGTAACCGATGCGGGTTTTCGAGCGGATGATCGACTCGGAGTTATCACGGCGCCTCCCGGCTTTTCGAGTTGGCGCTCCGCCGTCGCCGACGCGGTCGCGGCCGTGGCCGGTGGCCCCCGTTACCGGCGTGAGGAACCCAGCACAATATACAGCTTCGCCGCTTCGAGGCGGGCATAGTGATCGGGCCCGCCGTCGACAACCGTGCCTCTCACCAAAAATATCTTGCGTGCTCCAAACGCGTCTTTGATTACGTTCAGCGTCTGATCGAAGAGCTCGTTCAGTTGTTCACGGTGCGGCTCGAACAACTCCGCGACAAGAACACGCGTGTCCGCCGCGTTCGCTTCCCTGCTCGTTCACGGGCCGCGACACGCCGAGCTGCCTCGCAACAACGCGATCGTGATGCCGACGAGTAAGGCTCCGGCGATGATGTACCGTTTTGCGATTCGATTGGATATTAAAGCGCGCCTAGCTAGCGGTCGTAACGCCGGCTTCCTGTTCTGACCTCCGTTCTACTTCGGCTGCAGATGACAACCGGCCGAAAAGGAACCCGAGAACGATTCCGAATCCGGCGTAAAACAGGACCACGGGACGGTACACGGACGAGGATCGCCAGTATCCGGCAATCCGAAACAGATGTGGTAAAAGACCCCCAAGTAACGAACTGAAGGGCGGTTGCCACAGATCCGGCCAGCGTGTACCAGGCAAATATAGATGTTCTGCTCTTATCCGAAACAGCCTGCGAAAGGGCCGCTTGTTCAATGGAAAGGAACGGGCCGACCTCGTTGCCGCTCGGACTGATCACTCCGATGATTCCTGCAATCGTCAGCAGGAAGAGGCTTGTAGTAGAGGCGAATGCGGCGCCGGCACCGGCCATAAGAAGGGACCCGATAACTAGAGTTCGGCGACGCCCGAATCGGTCCGCGCGGGTTGTGAGGATTAGCGAAACAAGTGTGTCGCCGACTAGGGTCAGCGTTAGCAGCAGGCCGATGCGAGATTCGCTCAGGCCGACATCGGACAAGTAAAGAACTAGGACGACGGATAGTGCGCCATAGGCAAATAACCGAACGACCTTTGTGATGAACAGGAGCTTTGCATCGACGGGCAAGATCGCGTGTTCTCCCAAGCGGTGCTTTGGGGCGGAGCCTATGTTGGGCCACACTTCATGAGCTGAGGCGTAGCTGGCACTCGGCGAATAAGGCATCGTAAACGACGAACTCCCGATCGAGAAGTTCGTGATCAGTCAGGCCAAGTGCGCTGAAACCGTGAGCCACCCATCGAAGGCCTTCACCAGCGGGGTGCGGATTGGCAGGATGAGAATCCGCTGCTCGAACGATTTGGGCAAGAAGCAATAGGGCTGGATCGCCAAGGCGGTATTTTTTGATAATCGAGTCGAAAGAAACATCTTCGCCGTGGTGGCCAAGCTCGCATCCGGGAACGTCATAGACTGTGCCGTCTCGAATGCTTGCCCAGTCGGTATCGTGGGGCAGGAACACGAATTCCGCGTCGGGATCAACGAACTTCCTGATGAGCCACGGGCATGCGACTCTATCGACTTTTACCTTTTCCCTCGTGATCCATTTCATATAGTACTTCCTTTCCGTCTCGGAGCAGAATCGCTCTGGTTCCAATCCGTCTCGCTTCGTCTTTGCTGTGTGTCACATAGACGAGCGTGAATCCGAGTTGGGCGTGCAGGTTCAACAGGTGTTCGCAGAGCTCGTCCTTGAGATCGTCATCCAGGTTAGAGAGCGGTTCGTCCATTAGCAGTGCGACTGGACGAGCAACCAAGGCACGTGCGATGGCGACCCTCTGCTGCTGGCCGCCAGAAAGCCGCGTGGGGTAGGCGCTCATGAAGTCCTCAAGCCGGACGCGCTCGAGCGCCTCCTCGATTCTTGCGCGACGATCCTTTGCGGAAAGGCTCTGCGCTTTCAGAACAAAGTCCAGGTTCTGGTAGACGGTGAGGTGCGGCCAAAGCGAAAGATCCTGGAAGACCATGCCCAGCTTCCGGTGTTCCGGCGCAACCAGAATCTTTCCTTCGGCAGCGACTTTCTTGTCTCCGATCCATACCTCGCCTCCATCGGGCACCAGGAATCCAGCAAGAAGGCGCAACATCGTCGTTTTGCCTGATCCAGACGGTCCCTGAACAGAGACCCTCTCGCCGTGCTCGATTTGAAAAGACAGATCGGATAAAACGAGTTTGTCTCGGTAGTGCTTGGATACGTTCCGAAACTGTATGGCCGTCATGCGAGCCGCCTTGCAAATCGCCACGCGATACCCGCTACAGTAACCGGCCCGAGCGCCAGAGTCACCGATAACAAGCACAATGCGGCGATCAGCTCCGGTGAGCCGTTGGCCATCAGCGTCATGGTTCGCGCCGTGAGGGTATCTTGGCCGGGCGGTGCAAGCAACAACGGAAGGCTGACATCGCGCAAGCAGAACACAAACGTAGCGACCCACGCGGCCACTGTGGCTGGTCGCAGCAGTGGCGTGAGGATTCCGAAGACCCGGCGAAACCATTTCACACCGGCTACTTCCGCAGCTTCTTCGAGCGAGGGTGACAACTGCGACATGCCGGCAGCAACCATGCGAGTTCCGATTGCCGTGTATTGTGCCATAAAGCCGAAAACCAGAAGCCCGGGCGTAGCGTAGATCCAGTTCGTGGACGGCCGATTCCAGAGGCTGATCAGCCCAATGCCGATAATGGTGCCAGGAAGCGTGAACAAGAACAGGCCCAATGCATCCAACCAACGCCATCCGATAAGCGCGCGCCTCTGTATAAGATAGGCGAGGAAAAATCCCACGCCAGTAACCAGCGTCGCCGCAGCGGTAGCGTAAAGAACGCTGTGAACCGCACTACTCGCGCCGCGCTCGATCGCTTCACTAAGAGCAGCGGCCGAGGAACCGCGCCACAACACTCCAGCGATCGGAACGCCGACGAACAGCAAAGCGAGCATCATTGCGCCAATCACCACAGGCACCCTCATGTGCCCAAGAGGGATGAGCTGGCTCATCTGCGGGCGTGCCCAGCGAAACGAGTAGGATCTTTGCCCGAGGGCTTTCTGCTCGACGAACAGACCTGCTAAAACCACGCCGATCAAAGGTGTCGCGGCGGCCGTTGCAGCGTCGAAGTTGTACAACGCAGATGACTGTGTAAAGCTCGCCACCGGAAATACGTTGAGGCGCAGGAAAGCAGGCGCTCCGTATTCGCCCATGGTGAGAAGAAATACCAGGGTCAACGCCAGGACGATACCCGGGCGAATCAAAGGAATCGTAATTTGGCGGAGCACGGCGAAAGGACCGTAGGAAAGCCGTGCAGCTTCCTCCAGCGTGGGATTCACGCCTCTCAGGTATGTGATGGTCAGCAGAAGCACGATTGGTAGGAAAGCGGAAGAGAGTACAACCACCGCTCCGGGAAACCCGAAGAGCCAGCCCGAAGTCATTTCGCCAATGGCCGCATTAGTCCAACGCGAAAGCATGCCGCCACGGCCAAGAATCTCGAACCAACCGACCGCGAGAATGTAGGGCGGAAACAGCAGCGGCACCGAGAACGCGGCCGCCAGGAGTGTGCCCACCGGCATGTCCGTCTTGATGATCAGGACGCCAAGGATAATGCCGGTAATGCCTGCGAGAGCGGTGGTCAAAGCCGCCAAGGTAATGCTGTTTCGGAACAGGACCCAGATTTGGGGGTTGCCGAACACTTCCACGTAATTGCGCGCCGACAAGCCGCCTCCGACCCACACACTTGAAACAAGCATTGCAGCCAGGGGAAGAAATCCAACGCCTATCAAGACCGCGGCGCTCGCAGACAGCGTTATTCGTTTGGCGTTCAGTAGCCCACCCAATGTTTTAGAACCGGTTGAATCGCCTGGAGCTTGGCGCCCAAAGTCGCGTAGTCAACCTTCATTGTCCGCGTCTGCTCAATCGGCTTAAGTTCCTTAGGAGGCGTGACCCCCGGATGCAGCGGAATCTGGGCGCAATCCGCTAGTGCGAGCTTGCGCTCTGTTTGCTTCGAGACGAGGTATTCGATGAGCTTCTTCCCGTTATCCGGGTTGGGACTGCTACGAATCAGCGCCACCGCGTTCGGGAGGACCAACATCCCGATCTCTCCCTCACCTTGATCCGGATAAACCAGCTCCACTGCCTTACCGTGGCGCAGCCGGTCCACCGCGTCGTCACTGTCCACGAGAGCAAAGTCGAATTGTCCAGAAGCGACAAAATCTGCACTCTCGCCATTGCCGGTGGAGAGCTTCACCTGGTTGCGCTTAAGGCCGGCGAGGAACTGGTTTCCCTTCTCGTCACCCCACACTGAAAACAATGCCGCCATCTCCGCCGTAGTGGTTCCGAACAACGGATTGGCGATGACGCCCTTGCCGTTCATCTTCGGGTCCACGTAAGACAGAACGCCGCTTGGTTTCCCCTTGACGTTCTGGTTGACTAGCAGGACCCGCGCGCGCGCCGAGAACCCCGTCCAGAATCCCTGTGAATCTTTGAACTGATCGGGGATTTCCCTGCCGTTTTCGGGACGGAACTCAAAAGAAATTCCTTGCTGCCTGAGCACGTCGGCACGGACTGGCTCATTCGCCCAATAAACATCGGCTTGAGGGTTGTTCTTCTCGGCGAGCAACCGGTTCATTACGCCGGTGCTCTTCGCTTCCTCGGTGTCGAACACGGCGTTGACCTTGATTCCCGTCTCCTTCTCGAAGTCCTTCAAGATGGGCTCTGAGAAGACCTGGTCTTCGCTTACGTAGACGGTAACCGCGTTCTTGTGGCTCGTGCCGCACCCGGCAAGCACGACGGCCGCGATTGCAACGCAGATGACGTTCTTTACTGGGTGCTTTACTGTGCTACGCGCCATGGCGAAAACTGCGGCCAGCTTTTCAGCGCATCCTTCGCCCATTGCACTGTTTTGTCTGTGTGGCATGAGTTACACGAGTTCGGAATCTTCTCCGCTTCCGTTACTGCCGGCGGAACGAATTTAAAAGTGTGGCTCCGCACGTTAATATCAGCGATCGTCTGTTCGATCTTAGGCATGTGGCAACTGACGCATTCATTGGCGGCGGAGCCCGCAGCGTGGTGCGTATGCTGCTCGATGGTTGCCGCTCTCGGCCCGTTCGGTGAATTGGCTCCGTGGCACTGAAGGCACATCACACTAGCCGGTTTCAAAAGATCTGCGTTGTTCTCGGTCCCGTGGACATCGTGACAACTGAAGCAAGTTACGCCGTGCGTGTACATCGCACTTGTCACAAAATCGTTCCCCTGCATCCGATTCTTGTGCCCAGTTCCATCGGGGAAATGGGTGAACGTGGTTTCGCCGAGCTTATGGTCTTCGAGCTTCCAATAGTTCTTAAGGTCGAGGCCAACGTGAAAGCCCACAGGCCAGTCGTAGTACTTGCCTTGAATGGGGCTCGTTACGGGCTGACCTTGGGAATGACACTGAATGCAGACATTGTTCGCTTGAACATAGTCCAAGCGGGCCGGGTTAACGATGTTGGATCGCGATGGGCGGCGGACATGGTCGCCTCCAGGCCCGTGACACTTTTCGCAGCCAACGTTCCACTCCGTGACCGTTTTCGTTTGGATGTTGTAATTGACGGAATGACAGCCGTCGCAGAGAGGTCCCGTCGGGCGCGCCGAGTTCGCCTGCGGGTAGAACTTGGTCCACCAATCGGTGCCGTTCGCGACGTTGTAAGCCCGCCATTTTTGATGACTCACATCCCATTGAGCACCAAGTGGAAAGTAATCATCGCCGACCTTCTGAAAATAGCGTTGCTTCCACTTCGTCCCGTAGACCATCGCGATATCTTCCCTCTTAAAGGTCAGCAAAGGGTCCGCCTTCGCTAAATCCGGCAGGATCACATCAGGATGTTTCGTTGGGTCGGTCACGACGTTCGCCATCCGCGTTTTACTCCAACGTGCGTACATGGCCGGATGGCAAGTCTCACAAGCCGCAGAACCGACATACGAAGCAGTTGGTCCCTGGGGAGGCCCCTGCGCGCTCAGCATTGCGGGTAAAAACACCAGCCCCACAAACACCGGCCATCGCCAGCCTGCGATCATCTACGTCTCCTATAGACCCGTCGTGCATCGCCCTTACGCCTATGCCAGCCCGGTCGCCTACGGACGGCGAAGGCTAACCGCTATTCGAGCATCGAATGAATCGGGCGTTTCCCATTGTCCACGATGAATCTTAGGGTTGCATTAGTTTCGGCAACTAGAATCCTATTCCGGTCATTGAGCCGTCCGTTAGCCAACTTGAGCATCGAGTGCGTATCGGACTGCGCTTGCAAGCTGAATAGCAGGCCCTTCACCTCGAAATTGAACAAACACCAACTGGGGATGCTCCCCAACTGTGTGGTTCCTGATCGACCGGACGCTGATACCTTTCGCGCGCAGAGCCCTGAGCACCCTTTGGAGGTCGTCCGCGCGGGCACTGAACTCGCCATGAGCAACCGCGTGGTCGTTCGTGCCGGCGATCGAAATCCAGGTGCTCATACCCATTTCTCGACCCACTTGCTCGCCACGCAGCAGAGCCCTTGAGCCGATAGCAGCGCGATACGCGCCATTGACTAGGGTCCCGTTCATCGAGAGGACAGCATCCAACGGCGCGGGGTCAATCGAGCTATCGAGCGGCGCATCCGGTGCTGTGGCTCTCGGGCGGCCGTTCGCCCTCCGAACATGTTGGATTTCGTCGAGACACTTTCTGAATCCCGCAGCCAGATCCTGGAACGTACCGGTTGCAGCCACGTCCAACGTATCCAAATGAGGTCCGTCAAAGATTGACGATGAGGCCAAGCCAGTAACTTCCAGACCGGCTTGGAGCGCAACGCTCATAACCGAATCCACCTCGTCATCGAGCAAGAGCAACTGGCCCGTGAGGATGGCTTCATTGTGAATACCCGGCTTGAATGCCGCCCATGAATTGAGTCCGAGATTTGGCGAAAGAGTCTGGTAGTCCCAGACGATCGTCGCCGCTTCTCGTGGAAGGACGATTTTATAGGCTTGGTCGTCTTGCGCGTACGCGCCCTGACCGCCGGTGATGCGGTCGATCGAGACACGGACATGTTGCGGAACCTGTCCGCTTAAGCTTGCTGTAAACAAAATGATCAAAATACAGATTTGTGAATTGATACGAATACGAGGCATACGTCACCCCCTTGAATTTGCTGCAAGGTGAACCTTTATACGGGTTCCCTCACGAATTTCGTCGCTGCCGCGGCGAAGAATAGTGTCCCCCTCCTTTAACGGCCCTACGACTTCGATCAGATCCCCTTGGGTCGCCCCCTTTTTCACATCCACCCACTCCGCGACCTCGCCGTTCATTCGGATAACAAAGGTGCGCTCACTCGTAGAGACGACAGCGCTGGGAGGGACCAACAAGACCGCACCTGTGCCGCGAATCGGCCATTTGACCGTCGGATACATACCTGCCGCTAATCGAGCACTTGGATTCATTACATCGAGTTCCACTGGCATCGATCTGGTTTTGGGATCGATCGACCGAGCGATTCGACTGACCGTTCCATAAAAGGTTTCACCCGGATAAGCTGATACGGCGAACCCAACCCTTGCATTTCTCACGATCGCGCCTACATTTGCCTCTGGGACTGGAACAACAAGCCGCAGGCGATCCAAAGTTTCGAGTTGGAACATCGCGAGATCATCCTTGCCGGTTCCCGCGAGCGCACCGGGATGAACATTACGCGTAGTGATCACGCCGCTGAACGGCGCCGTCACGCGGAGATATTGCTGTAGTTCTTCTATCGCCTTCATCGCCTCTTCAGCGGCTTGAATCGAGGCCTCCGCCGCTTCGAGCCGCGCCCTTTCGGCGTCTACTTGTTTTTCCGCCTGAACGAGCTCGTTCCCAGCGATGACTCCCGGAGTCGCAGACGCGGCCTTCATCCGCTCATAGGTGCTTTTGGCAGCCAGGAGGCGAGCCTGGGCTTCTGTCTTTTGGGATTGCGCGACGCTGATCTTGGCTTTTGCTTCCGCGCGCTGTGCGTTCAGTTCCGGCGCCACCAGGGTCGCTAGCAGTTGACCTTCCTTGACGAGTGATCCGCGGTCGACTTCTACCTTCTCCACAAACCCTGCAATCTTGGCGTGGATCGGGACGCTAAGATATGGAATGAATTCGCCCGGCAGTTCGACCGTTCTGTTGGTAGGGCGCGACACCACACGCACCGCCTCCACGGTCTGATCTTGGGCGGTCGCCGCGGTTGCGATCGCAACAGTGAAGGTCAACAAGATCGGTTTAAGCGTTCTCATGGTATTTGCTCTCCGGATCGTAAGGGTTCAGCGACGGCGAATTGAATCGAGATCGACCTTCAACAATGGTGTAGATCGACGGCAGAATAAACAGCGTGGAAATTGTAGCCGCCGCGAGACCACCAATCACCGCACGAGCCAGCGGCGCCGCCTGCCTTCCGCTCTCTGTCAATCCCAGCGCCATCGGAATCATGCCGAAGATCATGGCTGCAGCAGTCATAAGAATTGCCCTCGAGCGGCTTCGAGCACCTTCGAGCGCAGCCTCCGCCGAACAGGCGCCATCTTTCCGGCTAAACTCCGAAAACGTAACGAACAGAATCGCATTCGCGACTGCAACGCCGACCGCCATGATCGCGCCCATGAAGGACTGCACATTTAACGTGGTGTGGGTGAGCAGGAGCATAACCGCCACGCCGCATAACACGGCGGGGACTGTCAGCAGCACAATCAATGCCAGCCGGACAGATTGGAAGTTGAATGTGAGCAACAAAAAGATCACCAAAATGGAGAGCAAGAGACCGATTCTCAGCCCGGATACGGTCTCCTGAAGCGGCGGTATCTGCCCCCTGACCGCGACCGTAATTCCTCGAGGAGGATTGCCGACACGCCGCAACACATCCTGGATTTGCTTTGCGGCATCACCCAGATATTCGTCATGAATGTTTGCGGTGAGGCTGATTACGCGCTGACTGTCATACCTGTCCACCTCGCCGACGGTTGTGCCGTATTGGACATTCGCAACATCGCTGAGCAGGGCTCTCGGACCGTCGCCTGACAACCGCAGTCCCTTCACGTCGTCAATCGACCGAACACGGTTTTGGGGAATCTCCACTTGAATCTGAAAACCATTCCCGCTCACTGGGTCGCGCCAGAAGTTCGGCTCCACAAAACGGCTCGATGAGGTTGCCGCGACGATCGTCTTCGCAACATCGTCCACTGTGAGGTTGAATTGGCCGGCGCGATTTCGATCCACAGAAACCTGGACTGTGGGATAGGTGAAGGGTTGGCCATACTGGAGATCTCGCAAATTGGAGATCTTGCTCAGCTCCGTCCGAATCTTCTCAGCGAAATTGCGGTCGTCCGCCAAAGCGGGGCCTTGCACGGCCAATTCAATCGGGGTCGGAGAGCCGAAGCTCATCACCTGGCTAATAATGTCGCCGGCTTCAAAGGAAACCTCTACATTCTGGAGTTCCTTCGCGAACCGGTGGCGCAGGCGTTCTTTCAGCACTTCCCCCGCAAGTGCCGTCTTTGGCTTGAGGGCGACCAACATCACAGCTTCGTGCGGACCGCTTGTAAACAGGAAAATCGTGTTCACAGGGTAATTCGGTGGCTGGACTCCGACGAAGTCCGATTCAATCTCGACGTTATCTGGTCCGACCTCACTCTTTACAATGTCAAGCGCCTTTAAGGCCACTAGCTCCGTCCGTTCAATGCGTGTTCCTGTTGGAGCCCGTAGCCGTAGCTGAAATTGGCCAGTGTCGCTCTCCGGGAAAATCTCCATGTGGAGATGAGGGGTCAACAAGACCAGCATGCCGGCAGCGACAATCGCATACGCGCCCGCAACACACCACCGCCATCTCATAGAACGTCCCAATGCCGACGCATACCATTCGCGCCATCGAGGCTGCCTTCGACCTTCTGCAGCCTCTCGCATCGTCCACGTGCCAAGGACCGGAACCAGCGTGGTCGACAACAGATATGAGGAAACCATCGCGAAACCCACGGCAATCGAGAGGGGGACAAATAACTGCCGGGCGACACCTGCCATGAAGAATGAGGGCACAAAAACGGCAAGAACACACAGCATCGCTAGAAAACGGGGGATCGCAGTCTTCCGGCAGGCTTCCACAACGGCCTGCGCGCGGGACATTCCCGACTGCCCGGCTGTATCGAGCAGCGAGTGAATGTTTTCGATTTCTACCGTGGCTTCATCCACTAAGACGCCAACCGCTAGCGCGAGGCCGCCGAGCGTCATGATGTTAACGGTTTGACCGGTAATCCAAAGCCAAACGACCGCAGAGAGCAGAGCGAAAGGAATCGTGATAACCACGATCAGGGAGCTGCGCCAGTCGCGAAGGAACAGGAGTACCATAACGGCCGTTAAGAGTGCGCCCAGACCGCTCTCCGTCATAAGCGCTTGAATTGAGTTCAGAACGAATTTGGATTGATCGAACTCCAGACGAATAGCGACGTCATCCGGTGCCACCGACTTCATTCGCGGCAGAGCCTCGCGGACTCGCCGAATCACCGCAAGAGTGGAAGCGTCGGATCGCTTTGTCACGGGAATATATACGGTACGCTTGCCATTTACATGTGCATACCCGACAACAATGTCGGTTCCGTTGCCGACGGTGCCGATGTCATGCAAGTAGACAGAAGGCCCAGACCCAAGACGAAGTGGAGTATCCAGCAATTCGTCAAGCTTTCCTCCGAGGGTCACGTTCGTTGAGGCGATCCTCATTAGATCGTCCGTTCCCACGTTGCCGGCGGGCATCACGACGGTGCTGCGATTCACCGCGGCGATCGCCTCCTCCGCGGAAATGTTGTAGGCATGTAGCCGGTCCGGATCGAGTTGAATGACGATCGTCCGTTGGTTGCCGCCGAAAGGCGGCGGAGCGGACACGCCCTCGAGAATCGCGAATATCGGCCTGACCCGATTTAGGGCGATATCCTGCATCTCTCCAACGCTTCGATTAGGGCTGGAGAAAATCAATTGGCCGACCGGCACACTTCCGGCGTCGTATCGCACGATGAACGGGGAAACCGTGCCAGTGGGCATAAAGGCTCGTGCACGGTTCACATAGCCGACGACCTGCGCCATTGCCTGGCTCATGTCGGTCCCTGGATGAAAACTCAGTTTTAGTAGAGCGATGCCTTGGATGTTCTTGCTTTCGACGTGCTCAATGCCGGTGATGTAGAGGAAGTGGTACTCGAGATAGTAGGTTAGGTAACCTTCCATCTGTTGGGGGTCCATGCCGCCATAAGGCTGCGCAACGTAAATCGCCGGAGATCCAAGATTCGGAAAGATATCAACCGGCATGCTTCGGAGTGCGAGCACGGCACAGAGCGCAATGGCGACCACAGCCACTACCACCGAAATAGGCCTTTTCAAGGCTGCGAGTACTAACTTCATAAACGCTCCTACTTGCCGGCCAAGTTCAGAAAGGGTGTGAGATCTCCTTGTGCCGCTGCGATGCCTAGAAGGCCCCGCCATACACCGAGGCGGGCTAACGCATCATCAATTTCAGCCTGTGTGAGGAGCCGCTGAGCTTCAGCGACCTCTGAGATATTGCCAAGCCCGGTTCGATACCGCGCTGTGGCCTGTTGTTCGGTGGCCCGCGCCGCTTCAAGTTGAATCGGAGTGTTCTGGGCAACGCGGATGGCTCCTTGAAGTACCGCAGCGGCTTTCGCGATTGCGCCGTTAACATCCTGCAAAACCTGATCGTATTTTGCTGACGCACTCCGTTCGTTGTGAACTTCGATTTCCTTTTTGGCCCGAAGCGAGAACCAGTCGAACGCCGGAAAGGTGATATTCAGACCAAGGGCCCAATTCTGAGTGTTAGGTGCGAGACCGCTTGCCGCTCCGCCGACGCGTCCGTCAGGTTGAATTCCGGTCCCACGGGCGTATGTCGACCCTTCCAAATAGAACCGTGGATAATACGAGCGATCGATTTCTTTTTCCCGAGCCTTCACCTCGGCGATGGCCGACTGCCCGGCCATCGCCAACGGATGTTGCGTTGCCGCCTGGCCCGGAATTTCGGAAACTGGCGGCAACTGTAGGAGAATCCCCGGCTCAATCGCGATGCTTTCCACGCCCGTTCCGAGCAACTGCGCCAGTGCCGCTCGCGCGACATCCACTGCCTGCTCTGCCTGAATTTCCTGGGTCCGCGCCACGGCTAACTCGGCCCGCGAACGGGATGCATCCGCTCCGGGACGAAGCTGATTGGTGGCAAGCGTCCCAATCACTTCGTCGAGGACCCGAGCCCGCTCGACTCCGGCGCGGGCAGCAACTACTGTCTGCTGAGCTGCCGCGATCGTCAGGAAGGCATCTGCCGCCGCAGTCGAGACCTGTAATTTGGTCACATTGACTTCGGAACTGGCGCGATCTCTGGTTGCCTTCGCTGTATCGACCGCTGCTTGACGGAAGCCGAAGTCAAAGGGTTCCCATGAGACCAACGTACCGACGGCCGAACCCCAGACACTGCTTAATGAGTTTGTGCCCTGGGCTGGACCAGAAATTGTCGGGAGAACGGACTGCGGCAACACCAGTCCAAACACGTTGTTGTGAGTTGCCCTATTCGCCTGGCCGAGAAAATCGGCCCTCGGCAGATACGCCGTGCGGGCAAGGTTGATTCCGGCTGACGCCGCGGAAACCTGCTCCAGTGAGCTACGGACAGCGGGATATTTATCGAGCGCCTGCTGGACTGCTTGGCCGACTGTCAAGGGCAGCGGTTCTTGTGCGGCGGTTGGCCGAGAGCCAATCGTTGCCGCGAGAATTGCCCAGCCAAACGACACTAATCGCCAACGAAGGCCCGCTGTGACCGCGATGTTGTTTGAACGTGTTCTCACTTTGGGCCCTCCCGCTCGGTTTATCCGAGTTGGCTCCCGCGGGTACCGGAAGATCAGCCCGATCGGATCAGGATCGGATATGGAGACTTCAATGAGAGCTGGCGCGACTGACTGTCGAGGAGTGTCCCTTACCTAAGTCGTTCAACGCGGCTCTGAAGCCAGTAGCCAGCTTCTCTGCCGGGCCCGTTCCCCAGTAATGCAGGAAATAGACTGTTGGTTGCGTAGTTGTCATGTGGTGATGGATCGCTACCACGTTCAGCCCACTCGCGCGAAGTGCCTTGAGCACCGGAGTGATCTCCTGTGCAGTCATGGCGACATCGCCAGCAATCTCCGCGTCTGCATCGCTCCCAAAGAAGGCAGCCCAGGTATTCAGACCCATGCGCGAATTGATCGAAGCGCCCATTTCTTTGAGTTTCAGATCGTCGCGGCCCACTGTGATTTTGTAGACATCTCCATTCTGCTCGCCTTCGTGGCCGACGATCTGTGCGATCTTTGCGGTGTCGATCTTGCCGGCTGAAATGTTGGAGTTCCCGCCGGTCACCGTGCTCTGATGCTGCGCTGCCCCGTGGCCAATCAAGTCTACTGCGGGCTTCGCCATTTTCGCCAAGTCCGCGGCCTTTCCGTGACCATGGACGTGCATGTAGAAGATCCGGGGGTTCTCGAAGAAGAAGTGATTGTGAACGGCCGTCACCTCCAAGCCGTTATCCAGTAGCGCGGACATAACAGGATTGACCTCATCTTCCGTCAACACCAGGTCCCCCATCATCACATCCATGCCACCGTCGCCTTTGGTCATCGCGAGCCAACCGCCGAATCCAAACGGCGTGGGCGTCGCGATCCCATCGATGGTTATCTTGAGATCGTTCCGAGGGATATTGATCTTCAGTACGTTGTCTTTGAAGTCACCCTGCTTTCCGAGCGTCTTCATTGCTTGGTCATAATCTGCTGGCATCTGCTGACCATACGCGGCCAGCGCGAGCACCGCTGCCGCGATGGACGTTGTCATTGCTCGAATCATAACTGTTACTCCTTTCGCACTACTTACCGCCATATGTGAAATCGTCGAACAGCGTCACGCTGTCGGCTTTAGTCCACACCCCAACCTTGCCTGCATCTTTAAATGTTTCGTCATCCCAATCGAGTGCCTTTTTTCCGTCGAACGCGACTGTGAAGTGCGAGCCTTGAAAATCGACTCGCAATGTATGCCACTGGTTGGATGCCACTTTCATACTCGCCCGTTTCTTTTCGGTGCGGCCAGAGTTGATTGTGTGATAGATAGTGACGTTGTCTTCCAGTGCGTTTGCACGGGCGACGTAGTAGTTGTTCGAATCCTTGGCACGCCAGATTACGCCTCCCGCTTGGTCTTCTTTACCAGAAATCGGCTTGAACTTAACTTCAACGAAACCGTCCTTCAAGTTCGTGTCGTCTTTGAGGCAAACGGGATAACTGGCTTGACCAGATTGTTTCAAGACATTAGGAGGGCTTGGCGCTGTGCTGTCCTTCTCGATCGTCCACTTTGCGGTTCCGTTACCAGTCTTGGTGGCCGTCCAGCCCGGCGGTGGTGCACCAGGCGTTAGGCTGTCGAAATTAACGGTCGGGGCCAACGCCGCGCTCACTGCGCTTGCAGCGATTATCACAACCCTCAGTCTTGTCATCGATTCTCTCCTTTGCCTCCCGCATCATTTCTTGCCTTCCTCTGATACTTGAAAATCATCGAAGTAAATCACGCTGTCGGACTTGGTCCAGAGTCCGGTTTTGCCAGCTCCGATGAACGTTGAATCTTCCACCTCGAAGAGCTTTTCGCCATCCAGACTCACACTGAAGAGCGGACCGTGGAAATCGACTCGTAGTGTCGTCCAGGTTTGCTTCGGAACCTTATGCTTGACGCCATAGCTGTTCGAAACGGCTCCCTTTGGAGCTATCGAGACGCGCTCGCCGTTCTGGACTTTATAGAGGACAACGTTGTTCTCCAGAGCATTTGCGCGAACGATGTAATAGTTGTTCGGATCGCGGTAGCGCCAGACCAGGCCTGCTCCCTGATCCACTACCCCAGAGATCGCTTTGAATTTGACACTGAGAGCGCCATCTTTGACGTTCGCACCATTCCACACTGCGAGTGGGAATCGTCCGGCTGTGCGATCGTTGGACACTTGAGCCAGAACATTTGGCTTGCTCGGCGCAGACGCATCCTCGAGGACTTCCCATTTCGGTGGTCCACCCTGATGCGTCATGGCAACGCTCCAGCCGGCGGGCAATGAACCCGTTGCCGAGTGATCGAAGTTTATGGCCTCCGCGTAGGCAGGATGAATAGCTGTGGCCAGCAAGGTTGCGAATACGATCGGCAGCCTCATACCGCCTCTATTGTGGAATACGAACATTAGGGTTATCTGAGTGCGGCGCATCGGTCGAACTGGTTGATTTTGTGCTGGTTACAATCCACTCAGGTGATCCTAATGCGGTTGTGCCAAGCTGAAAGGCGCGAAGCATATCGGCAGCGGCCGTTCCTGCGCGGAAGCTGCCCGCGCTATTTGCAGGCCTGAAGCAAACCCATGCGGATTCTCGTTGTAGAGGACGACCCGAAAATGGCCGAACTGTTACGTCGGGGGCTCGGCGGGCAGGGCCATACGGTCGAAGTTGCGATGGATGGCCTCAAGGGCCTGGAGAAGGCGCAAAGCTCGCCTTTAGATGCGATAGTACTCGACGTTATGCTGCCCGGCGTGGACGGACTTCACTTTGCGCGCCGCCTACGGTCCGGCGGTAATCGAGTACCGATTTTAATGCTGACTGCCCGCGACTCAGCAGCGGATATTGTCAAGGGTCTCGACGTGGGTGCGGACGACTACCTCACGAAACCCTTCTCCTTCGAGGTGCTCGCAGCCCGGCTTCGGGTAATTGAGCGTCGAGTTGCAGGAGATTCTGAAGGTCTTCTCCAGGTGGCCGATCTTACGTTGAACCCCGAAAAGCACGAAGTTCATCGCGGAAAGAAGCCGTTGGTTTTGACTCGCACCGAATTCGTCCTTCTCGAGTACCTGATGCGCCGGGCTGGTCGGGTCGTGTCCCGGGACGATCTCATCGAGTCGGTTTGGGGCATAGATCGTGACGTTGAGCGGAACACGCTAGATGTGTTTATTTTTCAGCTGCGGAGCAAAATCGAGGCGAATGGCGCAAGCCGGCTGATTCAAACGGTGCGTGGTTTCGGCTACACCGTTAGGGAGAGCGACGAATGAGTTTCGGATCTATTCGGGTCCGCCTAACGACCTGGTACCTCGTCATGCTGGCGATCGGGTTGGGACTATTTGGCGTGGGTAGCTGGTTCGCAATGCGAACGAGCGCCTTCCACACGATCGATGAGGAGTTGGAAGACCGAATTCACGGGGTCGAGAAATTCATGCAGCTCCAGATCGCAGCACTTTCACCGGTTGAAATTCGGGATGAATTTCGAGAACACTCCGTCCTCGGGCCCGGTGGTGATCTCTTCCAGGTCTGCGATGAAAGAGGCCAATGGCTCTATCGCTCCGCTGTGCTTGAGAACAGCCAAGTTCCCATTCGCCTTCCGCGTGAGGTCGGGGACGAACCGATCTACGAAAACCTGACCGTACAAGGCACCCCCGTTCGTTTCGCTACCGGTCGCGTTGTGGTGAACGGGCACCCTTATACAATTCAAGTGGCCGCGCCTCTTCGGGAATTTAACGAGGCTCTTGAACGCTTCCGTCTGATCCTGTTGCTCGTCGCGCCTCTACTTCTTATTGGTGCCGGCCTCGGAGGATACTTGATCAGCCGCCGTGCGCTGAATCCGGTTGATCGGATCACCGCCGCCGCAGAGTTCATCAGCATAAGCAACCTGTCTGATCGGTTGGGAGTACCGAAGACGTCGGATGAGTTGCAACGACTCTCTGAAACCTTGAACCGCATGTTGTCTCGCCTAAACTCAGCCGTGCAGCGAATTTCGCAGTTCACCGCAGATGCCTCTCACGAACTACGCGCGCCGATCTCACTGATCCGCGCGACCGCCGAACTGGCTGTACACCATAAACGGACGAATGACGAGTATCACGAAGACATGGTGCAGATCCTGGCGGAATCCGAACGAACAAGCAGGCTGATTGACAGTCTTCTTCTCCTTGCCAGGGCCGATGCGGGTGGGGCCGAGCTGCAGCACGAACTTACCGATGTTTCAACGAGCGTTCGTGAAGCTACGGACCAAGCCCGAACATTGGCGGCGAACAAAAGAATTGAAATGGTGACCGAGTTGGACGGCCCGATTGTTGTCCATGGTGATGGAGAAGCTCTGCGGCGGCTGTCCTTCATCCTCGTCGATAACGCAATCAAATACTCGCCAGAGGGCGGACGCGTACAAGTTGGATTGAGGGCCGTGGACGGAAAGGCCGTGATCACGGTATCCGATTCGGGTATCGGGATCTCCGAATCGGATCTTCCGCATATCTTTGATCGATTCTGGCGGGCTGATAAGGTACGCTCGCGAGCAACCGGGGGAGCAGGTCTTGGGCTCTCGATAGCGCGCTGGATCGTGGACGAACACCACGGCACGATTGAGGTTGAAAGCAAATCCGGCCAAGGAAGTACGTTTTCGGCAAGAATGCCGCTAGCGCGCGTGGACAGGCCAGTACGATAACCGGTGATCACCGTCGATCACTGATGTACAAGATTTCGAACGGATCGAGGACGAAAGAGTTCCACCGCTGCGTTCGGCGTCATTGCGCGAACTTCCAGAATCAGAAACTGCGAACGTCCCTGCATCGGGACTCAAAGCGGGGCGTTTGGACGAAAATACCGGAACCCGCGATCTTGGCTAACGAGAACCAGGGTCTGACGGTTTGGTGGGTAAGGAGTACGCTCCGGCCCGGCAAGCAGGGGGCGCTTCGGAGGCTTGCGGAGCAATTCTTGCAAGGAGGCTCGGTGTTTTTTATCACCATCGGTGAGAGAATTAGCCCCGCAGTTTTCAGCCAGGTGCTGCCAGAAGACTGCTCCAGCCGCACGATATTGTGCACCCGGTAGTCTTCCTCGCCTCAGGTCACCCTATTGTCTCTCGACACGGACTTTTTAGGTGCACCTTCATTTGGAATCGGATTCGGATGCCGCGCCGAGTTCATTCTCCAGTTCCTCAATTGTGGGCAAGCTTCCCTGGAGTTTTTCGGGGAGGCTCTCGGCTAGCCGGTACTCCGATATGCCGATGGGCTTGTTGATGTCCCGAAGAGCGTATTCCGCAACGAATCTTTCCTTGGTCTTGCAGAGAATAATGCCGATACTCGGCTGGTCGTCCGGGTGACGCAAGAGGTCGTTCACTGCCGAGAGATAGAAGTTCATCTTTCCGGCGAACTCGGGTTCGAAGGCTCTCATTTTCAAATCCACGACGACGTAGGCGCGGAGCTTCAAGTGATAGAACAGGAGATCGATGAAGAACTCCTCGTTGCCGACCGTGAGCCGGTACTGGTTTCCGACGAAGGCGAATCCGATGCCCAGTTCAAGCAAGAACTGGCGAAGATGTTCTAGT
>Ga0105240_10005628_pt1 | contig 18597 bp, 17 predicted proteins | sample KBSC54metaG_FD_80426 | JGI IMG/M metagenome (GOLD analysis project Ga0105240, IMG submission 80426) | Corn rhizosphere microbial communities from Kellogg Biological Station, Michigan, USA - KBS C5-4 metaG | ecosystem: Host-associated > Plants > Roots > Rhizosphere > Soil | place: Michigan, USA... | reverse complement strand
TTTGTAGGCGGCGGCAATTCGCCGGTGCCGTTGAGCGCCGATGAGGTGAATTCGATCCTCTACCGGCAGCAGTCTTCGGCCGAGCGTCCGCGTCCCAAGATGACGTTCGAGAAGAACGATTCGGTGCGCATTGTGGATGGCCCGTTCGCAAACTTCTCGGGCAAGGTCGACGAGGTGAATCCCGAGCGCGGTACGCTGCGCGTCATGGTGACGATCTTCGGTCGCGCGACTCCCGTCGAACTCGAATTTCTGCAAGTGGAAAAAGTTTAGAAGGATTGATTACGTATGGCAAAGAAGATAACCGCTTCGGTGAAGCTGCAGATTCCGGCCGGGAAGGCCACCCCGGCGCCTCCGGTTGGAACCGCGCTCGGCCCGCAGGGTGTGAACATCATGGACTTCTGCAAGGCATTCAACGCCAAGACGTCCGCGAAAGACCAGGAAGGTCTCATCATTCCGGTGGTCATCACGATTTTCTCGGATCGCTCGTTCACGTTCATCACGAAGACTCCGCCGGTGCCGGTGTTGATTAAGCGCGCTGTGAACCTGGCGAAGGGCTCGGCAGAACCGCACAAGACGAAGGTCGGCAAGATCACGCAGAAGCAAGTGGAAGAGATTGCCAAAATCAAGATGCCCGATCTGAACTGCTTCGATCTGGAATCGGCGATGAATTCGGTTCGCGGCACGGCCCGCAGCATGGGCGTCGACGTAATTAGCTAAATAGTTTGACTCCGGCCTTACGGTCTGAAAAAATGGAGTCTCCGCCCGAAACGTAGGGCGTGCAGTTTGTGCGGATGTGGCGGAATTGGCAGACGCGCATGGTTCAGGTCCATGTACCCGCAAGGGTGTGGAGGTTCAAGTCCTCTCATCCGCACCACAGATTTCTCTATGCCTGAAGGCCACCCGTCTTAACGGGTGGCCTTTTGCATTCAGCCTAATATAGCTCGCGCCGGTTTACGACCTGGTGACGACATCCGCATACCTGGCCAAAGACAGCCTCGCCCTGACGCTCAACGGTTCCACCTGGAACGGATCGCAGACGCGATTCGCGATACGGCGGTAGAGCTCCGCGCCTACATGAACCGGCACGAGGAATTCGCCGCGATCGGTGAACGGATGTTGGAGGAATGGGAGAACGGCTGCCGTGCGGACTAGGTCGACGGATCGGGTTCCGGTTCTTTGGCAGCTTCTGAATCGCTGGGGAGTGTAGGCCAGGCAGTCTGAGGGCGCAGATCGGGACGGCTGGCCAGACGGGCCGCTGCGATCTGTTCCGGGGTGCGAAGGTCAGGCTCCGAAAGCCTGACCTTCTCCCGGGAACGCGATACTTGGCGCTTGTGGCGCTTCGCGAGTCGCTTGTCCACAGGCTTACCAGCGATTCCGGCCGCCGCCACCGCCGCCGCCCCGGTATCCGCCACCGCCGCCGCCACCGCCGCGATTTTCCTTCGGCCGGGCTTCGTTCACGTTGAGCTGTCTACCGTCCAGGTCACGACCGTTGAGAGCGGCAATGGCTTTGTCGCCTTCGCTGTCATTGGCCATTTCCACGAACCCGAATCCACGCGCACGTCCGGTGTCCCGGTCGGTCACGATGTTTACACGATCAACGGTGCCGTACTGCTCGAACATGGATCGAACAGCGCTTTCCGTCGCGTCGAAGCTAAGGTTTCCCACGAAAATATTTTTCACGAATTTCTCTTTCTGAAATTTGCAGAGCGGCGATTGCGGGCAGGATAACCGGCTAGACCGGAAACGAGAGGCCAGGATCAGCGGACTGACAAACTACTCCATCATATTCGCACGAAAGCCCGGCCATTTCCAGGGGGGGTACCCGTCACGCGCGTTCCCGTACTTTTTGATTGGGGGACTGCATGCGGACTCACCACTCCAGACTGCTATACTGCGGTCGAGGGCCCCGTTGACCAGCCAATCTTTTACATTCATCGATCCGCGCGGGAACCAAGCGCAATATACGGTATACGAGGCCGACCGCCGCAACGAATACCACTGGTCCACCGAGCACGGCGACCAGGGTTTCGACACGTCTTTCGCGGAAGCGCAGAGCCGCGCGAGAACGGCACTGAAGGCCAGTATGACGGCCAGACGCCGCGCCGACGAGCGGCAGTAGCCCGCCCCACGTCGCTTTACCATCGCTTTCGCGATTTCCCGTCCGGCCACACAACCTTTAACGCTTGCGTGATTTAATACAATCACGATGCCACTCTTGAGACGCTGTTCCCTCCTGCTCCTGTTCGCCGCCTGCGCGGTTGCCCAGCCGGGAGGCGGCCCCGGCGGAGGATCTGGCGACGGCATCTGGGTACGCAACGCCGCGTTCGGTGAGATCGAAACGTTTGATCTGTGTAACGGCCATCAACCGGGGTCGGGGCTGTACCATCATCACGTGAATCCGGTCTGCCTGCGCGGCCAGTTGAACGATAACGTAGTCACGGTCTCGACCGGCCGGCTCGGCACCCAGTACGCCGAAAAGGCGGCGCCGTGGACCCATTCGCCGATCCTGGGTTGGGCGTTCGACGGCTACCCGGTCTACGGCCCCTATGGCTATTCGAACCCGACGGATGCCAAAAGCTCCATCCGCCGCATCAAGTCGAGCTTTCAACTTCGCACTCTCACGCAGCGGCGCACGCTCCCGTCCTGGGTGCTGCCGTACCATCCCGCCGCCTCGCAGAACCTGACGGCGAATCAGTACGGTCCCGACGTCAACGCCGTGTACCCGTTGGGGCGCTACGTCGAGGATTACGATTACGTGGCTGGCATGGGCGACCTGGACCAGTACAACGGGCGCTTCTCCGTCACGCCAGAATATCCGGGCGGCACCTACGCTTATTACGTCACGATCGCGGACGACGGATCGCCGGCCTTTCCGTACATTATTAATGTGCAACTATACGGCGCGTCCAACGGCGGAAACTCGCAGATCGTGGCCGCCGATGCGGTCGCTTACTTCAACAGCGGGGCGCTGACGCAGCCCGCATCTACGGACCCGCAACTCGCCACCTGGTACACGAAGGGGTCGCAACAAAATGCGACCGCCATCACCGGGTACGATCCTTCGACAGGCGCATCGCCAACCTGGCCGACCAACAAACCTGCGAACATCACGGTCAGCGGCGGAAACGCGACGGCGGCACTGGCCGACATTCAACAGATTCGCTATAACGCTGTCAACGTTTACGTCAATTCAAACGCGCTGCCCAGCTACACGATCGGGCCGTGGTTCAACGCGCCCGACCCCGGCGGTGTGTTCCAGAATTTCGCTTCGGCAGCGAAGCAGCAGTTTCGAGTGACGCGGGCGCCGGCCGTCGCGTCCACCAAACCATCCAGCGGATTGGGTGCGGTCGGCATCTGGGTCAACGGAGTAAGCATCTTCAATACGCTGGATGGCGGATCGTACAGCAACTCCACGGACGCCGATCAGGGCGGCGGAGGAATCGCCCCGCATGCCACGCATGTATCCGCGGCTTCGTTTGAGCGCGGACCGTTTGCGCCCGGTGCGCTCGCGTCCGCGTTCGCCCAGTTCAACGCCGCGCTGGCGACATCGACCGCGACGGGAACGCCGGGTACGACCGAATGGCCGCTGGCGCTAGGCGGTGCGACGGTCACGGTAACCGATTCGACAGGCGCAGCGCTGCCCGCCGGCATCGTTTACACTTCGCCGTCGCAGTTGAATTACCGCGTACCGCCCACCGCGGCCGCGGGACTCGCAAAGGTGACGATTACAGCCGCAGGCACCGCCGTCACCGGCAACATCACGATCGCCGCGACATACCCGGGCCTGTTCCGGCAGACTGCGGACGGATTGGCCGCGGGTCAGATCGTGCGCGTGCACAACGGCGTCCAGTCTTTCGAGCCGCTGAGTTCCGGCGCGGTGACGCTGGGTTCGGACCAGGTGTACGTGGTGCTTTACGGAACTGGGATCGGAAGCGCCAACGTCGCGGCAACGATCGGCGGCGCGGCTGCCACTGTCACTTATGCCGGACCGCAGGGAACGTATCCGGGACTGGACCAACTGAACCTGTTGATCCCTTCATCGATAGCCGGGCGCGGACAGGCGTACATCATCATTACTGCGGCCGGCCGCACATCCAATCCCGTTTACGTTTCGGTGCAATGAATCGGACGGTCACACTCGCGTTGATGTTTGCGGCCGGTGCAGCGGGTGCGGACCCGGTGCAAACGGCCTGGATCCTCGCGACTGGGCAAACGCGCATCGCGCCCGAGGTCCACTCCGTCGTGGTCCGCGAGGACGAGGTCGAGGTCCGGTCGGCAGGGATCAGCCTGCAGTATCTGGGTCCACTGCAGTCGGCGCCGCTGCCCGCTGAGAGCGTGCGCGAATTCATCTTTCGCATCCCCCGCCGTCCTGAAGCTTCTGCGAGGCCGCTGCCGCGAGTACCCGTGGATATTGTCGGCGTGTTCGTGAACGGCGGCCCCATTTACAACCAGTTCGAGACGCTGTCTTACAACGCTGCGAATCTCTGGCATTACGATCCGATCCATCCTTCTCCGGCGGCCACGCACGCGCCGCAACCGGGACTGCTCGACCGGCTGGCCGAGGACACCGGGCGCCATTCCCCGATCATAGGATTCGCCCTGGATGGCTACCCGGTTTACGGGCCTTGGGCAAATGTGAACGGCGTGCTGCGGCGCATGCGGTCCAGCTACCGGCTTCGCTCGATGGCGGTGCGCAGGCAGTGGCCCGATGGCACGGCGCTAACGCCTGAGCAGTACGGTCCCGATGTCAGCGAGAGTGATCCGCTGGGTACGTTCGCGGAAGATTACGAATACGCCCCCGGTTCCGGCGATCTGGACGAATGCAACGGACGCTTCGCCGTAACGCCCGAATATCCGCAGGGCACGTATGCGTATTTCCTGACGCCGGCTGCATACCCATACCTGATCGGGCCTCGCTTTCACGGCCAAGTTCCCGCGGGCGCTTCCACGCCGTACTTCCCGATCGGCACGCGCGGGAACGTGAGCCTGGGCGCGAGCAGCGCGACGCTGCGCGCAGGCGAAGAAGTGCGCCTACGGTTTCAAATGCCATTTCGCCACCTGGAATTTGTGCATGAGCGGCCGATCCACCTGATCATCGTGTCGGAGGATCTCGAGGACTTCCAACACATTCATCCCGGACTCGCCCCCGGGGATTTCTACGAAGTGACTCACCGCTTTGCGCGCGCCGGCCGGTACCGCTTGTGGGCCGACTTCTCTCTGCCGGGCGAAGCGCCGCGGGTGGAGAGCTTCGGCGTGATGGTCGCAGGCGAGAATGGAGTGGTCCCGCCGGCCACGGCGGAAAGCTTGCGAGTCGAACTTGCGCCGGAGCGGCCGCTGCAGGCCGGCGTCGACATTCCGATTCATTTGAAACTCAAGGGCGACCACGCCGGACTTGAACCGTACCTCGGGGCGTGGGCGCACGTCATAGTGGTCAGCAGCGACTTGGGCACTTACACTCACGCGCATCCGCTGGAGACGGCTGTCGCGATGAGCGCGGTCCATACGCACGTGACGGCCGGTCCTCCTCCCGAGGAAGTCACCATCGTGACCAGCTTCCCGCGCGCCGGTGTGTATCGCATGTGGGCGCAGTTTCAGCAGGCGGGCAAAGTACACACCGTGCCGTTCGATCTGGTTGTCGCGGAGGGCGCGGCTCCGAAATCAGCGATCACTATACCGGCCGGTGCGATTGAGATTCGGGTGACGCCGCATGGGTACGATCCGGCGAGTTTGCAGATTCCCGCCGGGCGCGCGGTCACGCTGGCCATTACGCGAGACGGCGCACCGAATTGCGGATCGGAGATTGTGTTTCCGGCTCTCGCGATCCGGCACAAACTGCCGCTCGGCGAGACGGTATTGATAGCCCTTCCTGCGCAGACAAAAGGCGAGATCGCGTTTTCCTGCGGCATGGGGATGTATCGGGGCATGCTGGTCGCGCACTAGTGTTGCACGCGCGTCAGGTAACACAGCACAGATCGGCAGTCCGCAGATCACGGTCGGACGCCTGCAGCCGGATGTGAACGTCGAGAACCTGAGCGGTCACAAATTCCCGACAGCCTTTCCGTCGCGCCGCGCCTGGCTGCACTTCACGGTGCATGACCACGGCGGGCGCGTGGTCTTCGAATCGGGGGCGCTGCGGCCGGACGGCTCGATCGTGGGGAACGACAACGATGCCGATCCGCGGCGTTTCGAACCGCATTACGCCGCCATCAATTCGACGGAACAGGTGGAGATTTACGGGGAGCGGCGGAAAGGATGCGGATTTCGTGGGCGGCGGCCGTCGGATCCGGTACTCGGTCGCGATCGGAGCAGCGCAGGGACCGTTCCGGGTGGATGTGGAACTCTGGTATCAGCCGATCGGCTACCGGTGGGCGAACAACCTGAAGCCGTACAACTCCGCTAGGGAGCCGCGCCGGTTCACGGGGTACTTCGAGGCTATGGCGACAGGCACGGCGGAAATGGGGCGAGTACGTCCGCTGTCGTACAGTAGAAGGCTCGGCGGCTATACAATAGACCGAGGAGCGTTCATGAAAGAGTGGGGTTTCGCCCAAACGAGTCCGGCCCAGGAGTTGGCGCTGTTGCATTTCTTTTCGGTCAAGAAGCTGCAGGCTAGCGGAGAAATTGAGTTCCGTATCACGGTGAAGGAATACGTCACCCCCAAGGAACCCACGATGCATTTCTTCGCTCAGGCCGACAAAGAAATCAACCAGAACACCGCGCCGTTCAAGCCGGTGGGCTGGGGCAAGACGCTGCTCGACGCGCTGGCCGAATGCATTCGCTCCATCAATAGGTTCCCGTATGAAGGCGACGAGGTGAAGTCGGCGCAGGCGTAAGGTTATTGCGCCGGCTTCTTCCGGCGGAATACGGCTTTCAGGTCAGGCCAGAATTCGCGGGCAAAGTTGGAACCGGCCGCCGTGCCCATGCCGGCGCTTCCCCACTCGAAAATCGACCCGGCAGTGCGGAATTCGCGCGGGCTCCACAGAGTAGCGATGGCCCAACTGCCGTACGCGTTGGCGGGCAGGGAGTAGGACATGGTCCGGTGCCCGTCGGGTTTACGGGCCGTCACCGTATCGGTGATGACGTGCGCCGTGCGCGTAATGAAGTTGCCGCGGCCCAGCCGGCGATACGTCGTGTCTTCCTGGTGCAGCGCCTTCACGCCTTCCTCAATCGCGGCGCCGATCACGAATTGCCCGTACAGGGATGCTGCGCGCTTCTCGAACCCGGTACGCCGTCGACCCCATTCCTCGGGCCAGTCGTGCACCTGCTGCAGCACTGCACCGGGAACTGTCGCGGTCAGCGCTTGCAGACTGAACATCCGCTTGAGGAAGGACTGGCGCTCCACATCGCCTTGATCCTGGCCAAAGGACACCCCGGGCGCAGCAAGCGCGAGGAGACATAGCACTGACGCGAATTTGAACAAATCAGGCGCTGGCTGCCGAAGAGAAGCTTCGCAGGGCCTCTCCTTCGTCAGCGAACACGACGAATACGGTGTAGAGCTTGGTGACTTGCAGGAGGTCCCTCACCTTGCCTTCGACGTGCAGCAGTTTGATGCGCCCCCCCAGATTAGTCACGGTAGCATAAGAGCCCACCAGTTCACCGAGTCCGGCGCTGTCGATGTAGCCGACGTTTTGGACATTGATCAGGATATCTTTGTTGCCCGCCGATATCAGATCCTTAATCGTGGATCGGACCAGACCGCAGCCCTCTCCCAACGTGATCTTTCCGGACAGGTCGACAATCGCGACGCCGTTGGCGTGGCGGACATTTGCGTGGGCGCTCATGATTCCTCCAGGGCTTCCATTGTGTCACTATTCTCCCATGAGATGGAGAGCTACGTTCCGGCGGTGGGATGCGGCCCGGTGCTCGAAAACATAAACGCCCTGCCATGTACCCAGGGCCATGCGGCCGCGTTCGACGGGCACGGATAGCTGCGTCAGGGTGAGGGCCGAGCGGATATGCGCCGGCATATCGTCCGGACCTTCCGCCGTGTGGCGGTAGAGCCGCGTGTCTTCAGAAACCAGACGGCCGAAGAAGGCGTTCAGGTCGTACACCACGTCGGGATCGGCATTCTCCTGAATGGTCAGCGATGCCGACGTGTGCTGAATAAAGACGGTCAGCAGGCCTGTGGAAACTCCCAAGCCGCCCAGCCAGCCGGCGATCTGGCCGGTAATCTCGTACAGACCTTTGCCATGCGTGGCGACGTGCAAGCAATGCGAGAACTGACGGAGAGCAGCGCTACTCAACCGTCACGCTCTTGGCGAGATTGCGCGGCTGATCGACGTCGCAGCCTCGCCTTACGGCGATGTGATAGGCCAGCAATTGCAGCGGCACGATCTCGAGTAGCGGCGCCAGCACTTCGAGCGATCCGGGGATCTCGATCACGTAGTCCGCCATCTTCCGCACCACCTGATCGCCATGGGTTGCCACGGCAATCACGATGCCTTCGCGCGCCTTGACCTCCTGGATATTGGACAAGGTCTTCTCGTAGAGCAGGCGGCTGGCGGCATTGGATGCATCATGGGTCGCAAGTACGACGACCGGCAACTTCTCGTCGATCAGGGCGTTGGGGCCGTGCTTCATCTCGCCGGCGGGGTAGCCCTCGGCGTGGATGTAAGAGATCTCCTTCAGTTTGAGGGCGCCTTCCAACGCGATGGGGAAGTGAATGCCACGGCCGAGATACAGGGCATCGGAGGAGTGCGCCAACTGGCGCGCCATGGCTTCGTAATCCGAATTGTTGGAGAGCACGGTTTCCATCTTGCCGGGGATGCGCATCAACTCCTGCATGAGGCAGGTCGAGGTGCTCTCGTCCAGATGTCCGCTGGTCTGTCCCAGATACATGGCCAGGATGAACAGGGCGGTCAACTGGCAGGTGAAGGCCTTGGTGGAGGCGACGCCGATTTCGGGTCCGGCATGGGTAATGAGCGTGCCCGCGGCTTCGCGAGTGATCATGCTGCCGACCACGTTGCAGATGGCCAGGGTCTTGGAGCCTTTCTGCTTGGCCTCGCGCTGCGCGGCCAAAGTGTCGGCAGTCTCGCCCGATTGCGAGATCACGACGGTGAGCGTGTCTTCCTGCATGATGGGGTCGCGGTACCGGAACTCGCTGCCGTAATCGACCTCCACCGGAATGCGCGCCAGCCGCTCGATCATGAACTTGCCGGCCAGCGCTGCGTGCCAGCTTGTACCGCAGGCGATGATGCGCACCTGGCGGAAGCGAGCGAACTCGGCCGGCGTGATATCCATTTCGTCCAGGAAGATGCGCCCGGTCTCCTGGCCCACGCGGCCCAGCATCGTATCGCGGACGGCGCGCGGCTGCTCATAGATTTCCTTGAGCATGAAATGCTTGTAGCCGCCCTTTTCCGCCATGATCGGGTCCCAGAGGACCCGGGTGACTTGCCGGTTGACGCGGTGCCCGTCGAAGTCGGTGAGGTGCACGCCATCGGCGGTCAGGACCGCCAGATCGCCGTCGGCCAGGAAGAACATATCGCGGGTGTGGCTGAGAATCGCGGGGACATCCGATGCCACGAAGTACTCGTGATCCCCGAGGCCGATCACGACGGGCGGGCCATTGCGCGCCGCCACGATCTTGTTCGGATCGGAGCGCGAAATCACGGCCAGCGCGAACACGCCGGAGAGCTGTTTGATCGCCGCGCGCACGGCCTCTTCGAGATTCGACTGGAAGTGCTTCTCGACGAGGTGGGCCACGATCTCGGTATCGGTTTCGGTTCGAAAAATGTGGCCTTCCGCTTCCAACTGGTGCTTCAGGGAGAGGTAGTTTTCGACGATACCGTTGTGTACGACGACGATGTCGCCGTGGCAATCGCGGTGGGGGTGGGCATTCTCTTCCGTCGGACGGCCATGGGTGGCCCAACGGGTGTGACCGATGCCGAAGCCCCCGGCCAGAGGATTGGCTCGAATGGCATCTTCGAGGTTGTGCAACTTGCCTTTGGCGCGGCGAACCTCGAGTTGTCCGTTATCGCAGTAGACCGCCAGTCCCGCCGAATCGTATCCCCGATATTCCAGCCGTTTCAGTCCATCCAAAATGACTGGCACTGCGTTGTGTGCCCCTATATACCCGACGATTCCGCACATGCGTTTATTATAAGGGTCAGTCTATGGCCTACCCCCTTGCACGCCTGTGTGTAGTCGCACTCTTGGCAGCGGGATTGGCAAACGCACAGATCGTGTTCAGTCGGCGTACGTACACTGAGCGGGGGCGAAGCTGGCATCAGCTCTGGATGTGGAACCAGGAAGACGGCAAGATGAAGCCGCTCACTTATTCGGCGCGCAATCATTTCGGGCCATCGTGCGACGTCCGCCGCGGTCTCGTCTACTTCCATCCGGGTGACGAAGGCGATTACGACCGGCAAATCTGGGCATTCAACCGCGCTACTGGAGAGGAACACCCCGCAGTCGCAAAACCGGCTGCCACGGAGGCGGAAAAGGTACCGATTGTCGGATGCGAGAATTCGGCCTGGACAGCCGACCACAAGCACGGCGCCTGCGCGGTGGGGCAGAATGTGCTCTTTTACGATGCGGCGCAGGGCGCGATCTCGGGCCGCGTGCGATTCGATCAACGTCCGACCCCGCCGGACGTGCTGGGATGGTCGCCCAACGGAGAGTGGCTGCTGGTGAGCACGATGGGGGCGAACGATAACAGCACGTCGCGGCAGTCCGACTTCTTCTTGCTCGGCGCAACGGACAGACAGTGGAAGTTCGCGGGCAGCGGCAATAACGGCTTCTGGATTCCGGGGCGGAACGAGGTTCTTTATAGCTCGCCGCGCGAGTTAACGCCGCTGGGTAAAGGCAAGCGGCATGCCGTCTGGACGGCACAACTCGAGATCTTCGATCCGGCGACGGGGAAGCACACAAGCGTCACCAAGGGGAAGTCGTACAACATCCAGCCGGCGCCGTGCGTCAAGTGAATCGGCCCGCTAGTCGAGGATCTCGACGCGATACTCTTCGATTACAGGGTTGGCCAGCACGTCGTGCGCGATGGTTTCGATTTCCTTTTGAGCCTGGTCGCGGGTGACGCCGTCGGCAATGGCTATCTCGAAGAACTTGCCCTGGCGAACCGCCGAGACGCCCTGGTAACCGAGTCCATGGAGAGCGGAGCAAACTGTCTGGCCCTGCGGGTCGAGAACAGTCATTTTCAGGGAAACGAATACGCGCGCTTTCATCGTGGAATCTCGATTATCGCACGCGAACGGTATGGAACGTGCTGGATCGACCCTGATGACGATAAAACAGCCACTGCGCCATGCGATTGGGGTGTTCGATTCGGGTGTCGGCGGCTTGACCGTTCTGCAGGCATTGCGCCGCCGCATGCCCCACCGCGATTTCGTGTACCTGGGCGACACCGCGCGCGTGCCGTATGGCCGTAAACCCCCGAAAATGGTCGCCGAATTCGCTTCGGGGATCGCCCGATTCCTCTGCGATATGGGTGCCGAAGCGCTGGTGGTAGCGTGCAACACGGCGTCGGCCGTGGCGCTGCCCGGGCTGGCCGAAACCTGCGACGTGCCGGTGTGGGGAGTTATCGACCCGGGTGTGGAAGCAGCGACACGCGCCAGCCACACGGGCAGCGTCGGAGTGATCGGAACGAAGGGCGCGATCGGCAGCGGGGCGTATCAGCGGCGACTGGAGAATCGCGGACTGCGGGTATGGGCGCAGGCCTGCCCCATGCTGGTGCATTTGGTCGAAGAAGGCTTGGCCAACTCGCCCGAGGCGGAATTGCTGGTGCGACATTATCTGAGCAGCCGGCCGGAGATCGACACGCTGGTGCTGGGCTGCACGCATTATCCGCTGCTGCGGCCCGTGATCCAGAGAGTGGCCGGAAAAGGCGTGACGCTGGTGGACAGCGCCGACGTCACGGCCGAGCGGGTGGAAGCGACACTCGGCGGTCCGCCGCGATGTTTTGTGCAGGGACGGGTGATGCACTTTGTCACGGGCGACCCCCTGGCGTTCACGCATACGGCGCACGTGATCGGCGGGGTGGAGGGGGACATCGTGCCGCTGCCGTTGAGCGAGTTGGCGAAGGCAGAGGCGGAGGCTCGGGCGCTGTAAGCTCACCACGGAGTCACGGAGGACACTGAGAAAGCACGAAGAACGCGTTTTCTTGCCGCGGAGGCGCAGAGGCGCGGAGGAAAGACAGAGCTGAGGGAAATTGGCTTTGTTCCGTCAGCAGCAGGCGCGAGGGCCGGAGGGGCGAATTGGCTTTGTTCCGTCGAGCGGCCCACCGCCGACGCCGGAGGGCGAATTGGCTTTGTTCCGTCACCGGTAGGCGCGGAGGCGTCGGAGGCGCGAATTGGCTTTGTTCCGTCAGCAGCAGGCGCGAGGGCCGGAGGGGAGAATTGGCTTTGTTCCGTCAGCAGCAGGCGCGAGGGCCGGAGGGGCGAATTGGCTTTGTTCCGTCGAGCGGCCCACCGCCGACGCCGGAGCGCGAATTGGCTTTGTTCCGTCACCGGTAGGCGCGGAGGCGTCGGAGGCGCGAATTGGCTTTGTTCCGTCACCGGTAGGCGCGGAGGCGTCGGAGGCGCGAATTGGCTTTGTTCCGTCACCGGTAGGCGCGTGGGCGTCGGAGGCGCGAATTGGCTTTGTTCCGTCGAGCGATTGCAGCGGTGCGTGAGGATGGGCAGGCGAAAGCCCCGAAAACGCCCGCCCTACGGCGAAGTATGCAGTTGTCAAAGAGCGATGGTGGGGCGTCATTTCCGGCACCTCCCATCCTTAGTGATAGCAGGCGGTGTCAAGGAAATCGGGCCTTTGAGGGATGGCTTTGTTGCAGGCGAACGAGATAAAAGTTGTCAACGGAGTGGGACAGGCCACCGAAAACGATGGCCTGTACCAGCGGGGCGGCTCGGGGGCTGACTAGTTCAACAAACGACCCTGGCGGAGGTAGGCCGGGGTGTCGAGGTCGTCCATGTCGAGGACGGGTTCGGGTTCGGCGACGAGGACGGGCTCGGGTTCCGGCTCGGGCTCAATGATGGGAGCGGGGGCCGGAGGCGGAGGAGGCGCGGGCATCGGAACGGGGTCGGGCCGATGCTGGACCCGAATCACGGGATCGGATGTTGTCTTGCGACGCTCGGCGATGGCGACGCTCTCGGGCTGGAATCCGGTAGCGATCACGGTGATCTTGACGGTGTCGCCCAACGACTCGTTCATGATCACGCCGAAGTTGATCTGTACGTCGTCGCATCCGGCGGCCTCACGAATGATGTTGCAGGCCTCGTTGACTTCGTGCAAACCCAACTTGCTGGATCCGGTGATATTGATGAGGATGCCGCGCGATCCGCTGATGCGCGATTCCTCCAGCAGCGGACAGCTGATTGCCAGGCGAGCCGCTTCCACCGCCGCGTTGTCGCCGCGACCCGTGGCCGTGCCCAACATGGCGTAGCCCATTCCGACCATCGTGGCCTTGATGTCCGAGAAGTCGCGATTGATCAGACCGGGGGTCACGATAATGTCGCTGATGCCTTGCACGGCCTGGCGGAGAAGGTCGTCGGCAACCTTGAACGATTCGAAAAAGCTGGTGCCCTTGGGGACGAGGGCGAGGAGCCGGTCATTGGGAATGGCGATTACGGTGTCGGCCGCCGAAGCCAGCATCGCCAGGCCTTCTTGCGCCAGCCGCATGCGGCGCGGGCCTTCGAAGCCGAACGGCTTGGTCACGACGGCTACGGTGAGGGCGCCGAGTTCCTTGGCGAGATTGGCGATGACGGGAGCCGCGCCGGTTCCGGTGCCACCGCCCATGCCGGCGGTGACGAACACCATGTCGGAATCCTGCAGCATTTCGACGATCATGTCGGTGTTCTCGAGCGCAGCTTGCTTGCCCATTTCGGCATTCGCGCCGGCGCCGAGGCCGCCTGTCATCTTGGCGCCCAGTTGCAGTTTGTTGGGAACCTGGCAGGCGGAAAGAGCCTGCAGGTCCGTATTCATTGCATAAAACTGCACGCCGTCGACGCCTTCAGAAACCATCCGCGCCACCGCGTTGCAGCCGCCGCCGCCAACGCCGATCACTTTGATGCGCGTGCCGTTATGCGCTTCTTCGGCGATTTCGTATTTCAGATCGTCCATGTCCGAGTCAATCAGCCCCATTCGTCACCTCTCGCCCTCACGGTTATTTCAGAATTTTTCCCAGCCAGCCCGCGGTCTCCCGCGCCTGTTCCACTTGCGCCTTGAGCTTGGCCGAATACATGGCCAGTCCCGCCGCCGCGCTCCATTCCGGATCGTTCATGCCGTCCGGCCAGTCCTCGATCCCGATCACCAGGCCATAGCGCGCCTGGCACATGAGGATGCGCTCGGCGACATCGCACAGATCGGGCAAGCGCGCCGCCGCGCCCGTCAGGAACACGCCGCCGATCAGCGCGCGGTCCATGCCGACGCGCCCAAGCTCATTGCGCACATGCTTGAAGAGTTCCTCGGCGCGCGCTTCCAGGATCTGATTGATGAAGCGCCGCTGCGCCTGCCGCGGTTCGCGATTGCCGGGCGTCGGCAGTTCGACCAGCACGTTCTCGGGGCAGATCTCCGAGAGCGCCGATCCGTATTCGAGTTTGATGAGTTCCGCGTCTTCGTAACTCAGCGTGAGTCCCTGGGCCAGGTCGCGGGTGAAATGGTCGCCGCAAACCTTCACGGTCGAGGCAAGACACATGGCGTCGCCGTAGTAGACGACCAACTCGGTCGACTGGGCGCCGATATCGACGACGGCAATACCTTCGCGACGCTCTTCGGGTAGAACGGTCGAGTAGCAGGAGGCCAGGCCTTCGAAGATGGTTTCCTCGACCACTAAGGATGCCTGATTGATGGCTCCCACGAGCGCGGCATGTTCCTGCACGGACGTGGTCACCAGGTGGACGTTGATCTCGAGCCGCGATGCCATCATCTTGCGCGGATCTCGATGGCCAGGATGATCGTCGACCACGAAGTCCTGCGGGAAAAGCTGCAGCACCATGCGGTCTTCCTGCAACTGCACGTGCGAAGCGCGGTCCACCACGCGATTGACATCGCGCTGTTCGATTTCGCGAGTGTGGCCGAGCTCGACCACGCCGCGGCCGTTTGCGCCGCGGACTGTCTGGCCACCGACTCCGGCAACCACCGACTCGACGGTCACGCCAGCATTCGCTTCGGCCTCGCGCACGGCTGCCCCGATGCAGTCGGTGACGGCGCGCTGGTCGGCGATGCGGCCCTTCAACCATCCCTGCGACTCGATGGCCGACCCGCCGAGGTAGCGCATGCGGCCACCCTCCAGCGAGCAGATCACCAGCCGTGTATAACGGCTGCCCGCGTCGAGCCCTACTGCGTAAGTCGGTTTTACTGCCATGGAACCCTAATCCTTTGCCGTAATGCGGTCATCCAGCCGCAAATCAAACGTTTTCACAGTGGGAGATTGTTGTGCGATCTCCGGGTAATGACGGAGGAAGTTCTGGAACCGGTGGCCGAAATTGGCGTCGCCCATAATCAGCTCGATCGCCCGGTTATCCATTTTCACCACGACTCGCATGTTGTCGATGTCCGAGGCGTTCACTTCCGAAAGATCCTTGGCCATGTACCCGAGGTCTTCCTGCAGGTGGAGCATGGCTTGCACGCGCTCTTCGCGCAGCGGTTCGGATTCATCTTCGCGCACGCCGCTGAGGACCGGGAACGCGAAATGCGGAGTAACACCGGCGGCAGTAGGCGGCTCGAGGAGCACGCCGTGCGCGTCGATCAACAGAACCCCGGCGCGGAAATACACGAAGGCCACCGGCGTCCGCTCCTTGATGCGGACCACGAGGCGGTCGGGCCAGATGCGCGAGATGGAGGCGTCCTCGACCCAGTCCACGGCCAGCAGCCGGCGGCGGCGCTCGGCCAGCGGAACGGAGAAGATGCTGCGTTCAAAATCCTGCGCGAAGGCATGCTGCACTTTGTACCGGGACGCGTAGCGGACTCCGGTGATCAGCAGGCTGTCCTTCTGGTAGCGAGACAGATTGAACTGAGGATCGGCGCTGACGTAGTCGCGGACCTTCATGGCTGCGACCGCCGTAGAGACGAAGACCAGGCCGGCGGCGGCGATGCCGAGCCAGAGGCGCCAGCGGATGCCGTTCGATGCAGCGGCCGATTTTTTCGATTCGCGCGCCATAGTTATCGCAACTTCTCCAGAACCTTGTCGCCGGCTTGCGTGATACTGCCGGCTCCGAGCGTCAGGACGAGGTCGCCGTCCCGTGCTGCTTCGACCAGCGCATCCACGCCGCGGTCCATGGTGCCGACGTAATATGCGCCGCGATGGCCGAACTGGCGAATGCGCTCCACCAACGACTCAGCCGAGACTCCCTCGATGGGCTTCTCCGAGGCCGCGTAAATATCCATCACGAATACGGAGTCGGCTTGATTGAAGGCTCGCGCGAACTCATCCATGAGATGGAAAGTCCGGGTGTAGCGGTGGGGCTGAAATAAAACGTGAATGCGGGCGAAGCCACATTGCCGGGCTCCGTCCAGTGTAGCTTTGATTTCGGTGGGATGGTGGCCGTAATCGTCGACGACTGTTATGCCATGTTCGTTTCCGCGCACTTGGAAGCGACGGTCGACGCCGTTGAAGGTGGCGAGCGCTTCGCGGATCACGTCGGGCTTCACTTCGAGTTCGAGCGCGATGGTCACGGCGGCCATGGAGTTCAGCACGTTGTGGCGTCCGGGAATGCGCAGGTGGAAGCGGCCGAGGTCGTTGCCGCGGAAGCGCAGGCGGAAGTCGCTGGCGAACGGGCTGCAGGCGATCTCGGAGGCTTCCATGTCGGCCTGGGCGGTGGTGCCGTAGGTGATGGTGCGGCGCTTGACTGAGGGCAGGATGCTCTGCACGTTGGCGTCGTCGAGGCAGACGATCACGGCGCCATAGAACGGCACCTTATTGACGAACTCGAGGAAGGCGGCCTGGATCTCGTCGAGGCCGGTGTAGTGGTCCAGGTGCTCGCGATCGATATTGGTCACGACGGCGACGATGGGCGCGAGTTTGAGGAAGGAGCCGTCACTCTCGTCGGATTCGACCACCAGGAAATCGCTCTTGCCGACGCGCGCGTTCGAGCCGCCCATGGTGCCGACCTTGCCGCCGACTACGACCGTGGGGTCGAGCCCGGCGTAGTTCAGGATGGTGGCCGTCATGCTCGTCGTGGTCGTCTTGCCATGGCTACCCGCGATCGCGATCCCGTACTTCAGGCGCATCAACTCGGCGAGGAGTTCGCCGCGCGGGATGACTGGGATCTGCAACAGGCGCGCCTGCTGCACCTCGGGATTCTGTTCGTCGACGGCCGAGCTGACTACGAGCGCGCGTGCGCCTTCAATGTTGGAGGCCGCGTGGCCCTCAAAGATGCGGGCGCCCATGGCAGAGAGCCGCTCGGTGGTTGCGGAGAGCTTCAGATCGCTGCCGCTGATCCGATAGCCGAGGTTCAGCAACACCTCGGCAATGCCGCTCATGCCGATACCGCCGATTCCGGTGAAGTGCAGATGCTGTGGACGGAAGAACATTTCCCCTTTGTATTGTTTCGGCTCTCAAGGCAAGTGTCAATGGAAATCTGCCTTAATAACGAGCCACCTCCTCAAGAATTTCAGCAGCGCGGCGGGCGGCGCCGGGACGCGCGAACTGGCGCGCCGAGTTACTCATAGCTTTCAGTGTGCCGTTAGTCCTAGCCAGTTCCGTAACTGTGGTGGATAACTTTTCTCCAGTCATGCCGGCATCGCGGATAAGTCGGGCAGCGCCGGCGCGGGCCATGGCTTCGGCATTTCGGGTTTGATGGTCGTCTGCCGCGAAAGGAAACGGTACCAGGATCGAGGGCTTGCCAGCGGCGGCCAATTCGGAGACGGCACCCGCGCCTGAGCGGCAGATCACGAGGTCGGCGGCTGCGAAGGCGGCGGGCATGTCGGTGAGGAAGGGAACGACCTCGCCATCGAGACCGGATTCGGCGAAGGCGGCGCGCAGTTCTTCGAAACCTGCTTTGCCTGTCTGATGGACAATGCGCACCGGCATGCCCGCGGCGCGGAACAGCGGCCAACTTTGGCGCGCCGCATTGTTGAGCGTGCGGGATCCCTGACTGCCGCCGGTGATCAGAATGTGGAGCACGTCGCCGCGCTGCTTGGGCGGGAGAGAGAAGAACTCCTCGCGGACCGGGAGTCCCGTGATCTCGGTGCGGCCGGGAGGAAAGAAGTTGGCCGTTTCAGGAAAGCTGATGAGCGCGCGGGCGACGAGTCGGCCAATGACCCGATTGGTGAATCCAGGGACGGCGTTGGGCTCCATCACGACGACGGGCGTGCGTCGCAGCAGCGCGGCGGCGACGGGGGGGCCGGCAACGTAGCCTCCCATGCTGAAAACAGCGGCGGATCGATACTTCAGGCAACTTATCGTTGTGAACGGAAGCTTCAGCAGAGTCGCGAATTGTTGTTTGACCCCAACTCGATTCAATCCACCAACATCGATCTTCTTGAGCTCGAAGCCTTCTGCGGGAACCAGCTTGGATTCCATGCCGCGGTCGGTGCCGACGAAGAAGACTTCGTGGCCGCGTCGGCGGAGTTCGCGAGCGACGGCGAGGGCGGGGATAACGTGGCCGCCGGTGCCGCCGCCGGTGAGGAGAAAGGGGCCGGGAGTTAGCCCCAACG